>Ga0209633_10004371_pt1 | contig 12722 bp, 11 predicted proteins | sample Cruoilmetagenom1_FD_187290 | JGI IMG/M metagenome (GOLD analysis project Ga0209633, IMG submission 187290) | Oil polluted marine microbial communities from Coal Oil Point, Santa Barbara, California, USA - Sample 1 (SPAdes) (version 2) | ecosystem: Environmental > Aquatic > Marine > Oil seeps ... | reverse complement strand
CCCAGGCATGAAATGCCCGACAGTGCCTTGGCGGTTGGCGTCGAGTTGGTTGACGGCGATCACTGGAGACGTCTCCGTCACGCCATAACCTTCAAGAACCGTGATGCCGTATTTTTTCTTCAAAAATGCACGGGTTTCTTCGCGTACTTGCTCGGCTCCGCACACGGTAATGCGAAGATCCGAAAGATCGCCCTCTTTACCCGCGCGCGCATAGCGGCTGATGAAAGTATCGGTGGCAAACATGATGGTCGTACCAACTTTTTTAATGCGTTCAGGGATAATTTTAATGTGAAGTGGCGATGGGTAAAGCGCGACTTTAAGCCCCGCAAACAGCGGAAACAGCGCCCCACCCGTCAGGCCAAAACAGTGAAAGGTCGGCAGCGGGTTAAACACAACATCGCTATCAGGGCGAAGGTCATCAATATGAGCGCGTATCTGCTCTACATTAGAGATAAGGTTTTTATGGCTCAGCGCCACACCTTTCGGGTCGCCCTCTGTTCCAGAGGTGAACAAAATAACGGCGGGAGTTTTATAAGACGGCTTTGCGGCGAAAAAGAATGGAAATGCCGAGCCAAGAATCGCGGTGATTTTATCTTTTTTAGTCAGGCTCTCGCGGACGTCTTCGAGATAAATGAACTCCACAGTGTCCGATAACTTTTCGATGAGAGGCTCAAGATTGGCTAGTTTTATGAATTTTTTAGATGTCAAAACTTTGGTAACTTCGGCGGCTTTAAACGCGCCTTTTAGGTTATGTACGCCCGCCGTAAAATTCAACATAGCAGGGATACGGCCAATGGCTTGCAGCGCGAAAAACGCCAGTAAAGACCCCGCGCTAGTAGGCAATAATATGCCAACTTTTTCTTTGGGCGCAGTGCGTGATTTAAGGGAACTACCCAGCGCAAATGAAGCGCGAACTATTTCGGTATATGTGAGAACCCGGTCATCGGCATCAATGATCGCGTCTTTTTTGCCACCAAATTCCTTACGCGCGCGCAAAAGCGCACCAAACACAGAAATATGCGAACTGCTCTCTTTAAATTTGCCCATGTTATCCCCATATTATTATTGTTGGCTGGCCGCGAAGATACGCCTAAGAGCGCATAGACGCAAGGGTTTGGCGGTACTCCCACCGCCCTATTTCTATCAATGCTTTATCAATACTAAACCTAACATCATGAAGAAGTGGCGCACGCAAAGCTTCGGTGCCGCGCGGGCCTGTCATGGCCTCACCTTTTTCGCAAACGTCTGCCAAACTTAGCGCACCAACAGCGCGCGCCGATCCTTTTAAAGAATGCATCACCGATACCCAGCTTTCATCATCGGCAGCACTATTAAGGAGCTTGCCCCACATATCAACTTGATGTTTGAACAGGCCGAACACCTCTTTGGTCAATGCAATATCATCGCCAATATAGCGTTTCAAATGATCAAAATCGATCGCGGGTTTAGACTCAGATGTGTTCATAACCAAAGCCTACGAAATATAACGCCAGATGAACAGAGCTTTCAGACAAATTTCAGCAGCGCCACGTTATAACTATGTTAACTTAAACAAGGAGCCCATTATGTCCGCCCAAACACGATTAAAACGCCGCCCCCACTTTGCTTCTGCCATGCTGCTTGGCGCCGCATTTGGCGCTCTGGTTTTTGCGGCTCCAACCGCTATGGCCGCTGGTCCGCAGAAACAGGATAGCAGCACGTATCAAGGGGACAACAACAAAAAACCACAGCCCCCAAATAGCCAACGCCGTGACAATAGACGCGATAGCAACCGTGCAAGGCGCGGAGATTGGCGCGGTACGCAAGACCCGAAAATACCGCAAGCCCGCAGAGATACACGCCAAGGCCGCAGGGACACCAGCCAAGATCGCGGACAAACGCGCCGCGACCGTGGAAATGCCCGCCGTGATAGACGGGACACCCGCCAAGACCATGGAAACACACGCCGAGATAACCGCCGTGACAATTACAGACGTGATCACAATCGCCGTGATAATTATAGGCGCGACCGCAACAGACGTGACAATTACAGACGCGACCGTAATCGCCGTGATTATAGACGCGATAACAGAAGGCGCGATTATCGCCGCAATTATGGTTACAACAATTATGGCCACAGTAATTATGGATATGGCCGCAATGGCTACCGCACCAATTACCGGTCATCCCTTGGCATAAATTTTGTCTTTGGCAATCCTGGTTACAGCTCTTACCGCTGGGCCAGCACGCCTTATAGTTTTTACCAGCCTGGCAATTGGTCATACTCGAACTATTATAATAGTGTCAGCTGTCAGCGCATAAATGTTATGGCCAATCACCACGGCCATAGCGAACTAATTAGCGTTAATCAGTGCTACAATCCGATCGATGGGTATTACATTATCCAAGGCTCAGAACGTATCATCGATTGCCCTTACGGTTGATCGCCGCTTCATAGTCCCCCAAAACTATGAAACGTAGCACCGCTGGGCTTTGGCCCGGCGGTGCTTATTATTGTAAATTTTACTATTGATGATTAGGCAAGAGCTTTTGGGGGACTTCATGACTGATAAAACCAATCTGACACCAATTAATGCTTATTTCGAGGCGGCCAAGCAAGGTAATGCAAAATGGTGGACATGGCTTGTTGTAGCCTGGGCCGGTATTTTATTTTGGGTGTACGGGCAAGCCATAGTTGGTGCCGCTATGGTAGTAACATTAGTGTCATCGTCGGAAATGAACTTTGAACAGACACATGCTAAACCACCACTCGACCTAATGATTGCTTTCGCCTTAGTGATTTTCCCTCCGTTCATCGCGGCTTTAATATGGTCTGTGCGCGACAAATATTCAGGAAAAGCGCGGCAATTTTTACTTGTAATCGCGCTATTACAAATATTTATGTCCATTGGTGGGATGGTATATTTGTTAAATATAGAGGGTGGTGACGACACATCGGCTTTATTGACAGAACTTATCGCAGCTAAACCAATCTTCTACATGTTTGCCTTGCTGACATTTCCTCCGCTCGCTATCGGCTTATGGGTCGGCGTTAAACATGTACAAAACCGCCCCGTTTTAACACTACACACAGCCGCGAAAAAATTTCGCTGGAAACGGCTGTTTTTTTCGATGGTTGTGCTTTGGGCCGTGTGGTCGCTTGTGGCTGCCGTCAATCATTTCACGGGCGTGAGCAAAGCTGAATTTGTTTTTGATCCTGCTCGTTATTGGCCGTTTTTGATTGTAACCGTGCTGTTCATTCCGATGCAATCTGCCACAGAAGAGATTATGTTTCGCGGGTTTCTCAATCAAGGGCTTGGACAGTATATCAAAAATCCTTGGGTGGTATTTATCATAACAAGCGCTGGATTTGCCGCCTTGCACATGGGCAACCCCGAAGTCGCCGAAGCTATAAAGGAATATAATATTTTCTTTGCCTTGAGCGGATATTTTGCCTTTGGCATGTTCCTTTGTGTGTTAACATACATAGATGGCGGGCTTGAAGCCGCGATTGGCGTACACGTAGCTAACAACATTTTCGCGGCGGCGGTCGTGGGGTACACCAACTCAGCCCTACCCGTGCCTACGATTTTTCAAATCAAATTGGATACATCACTTGATACGGTGACTACGGTCATAGGCCTCGCCGTGGTCTGTGTGATTATGTATAAAACAAGAAAGCCTTTATAGCTGCGTATTTAGCCCATCTTAACCATCCGCACCTATGAAGAAACGGATAGAAAAAATGGGGAAAACCATGAGCACTGCGCGCGCTAAAAAAGACGTCTCGCCGAAGACGCAAGAGTTTATTGAAAATCATGGCGTAATCCTGTTCGTGTGGTTTTTACTCTTGGTTGTCGGCTGGATGCAGCGCGGCACGGCGCTTATGCGCGGCGAGCTTAAGGGCAATGATGATTATATGCGTATGGTGGAAATCCGTGATTGGCTTGGGGGCCAAGGCTGGTTTGATCTAACTCAATACCGGCTTAACCCTGTCGACCCGCTCTATTCCCATTGGTCGCGGATTAGTGACGTTTTGATCGGCGGGCCGATAAAACTGCTAACGCCTATATTTGGCGCGCAAACGGCGGAACTGATAGCCGTTATCGCTTACCCGTCATTGCTGCTTTTGCTGTTTTTGTATTTGGTGGTTGCTTTAACGCGCAAGCTGAGTGATGTCTCTAGCGTCCCGCTGGCCGCCGCATTTATGGCGTCATTATCGCTGGCAACTTTGGCACAATTTAATATGGGGCGCATTGATCACCACGGCCTACAAATCGTGATGGCACTAGGCGCTTTATGGTATTTAATTAAATCGGAAGACAAACCAAAGACCGCTATTTACTCGGGTGTGTTATGCGGGCTCGGGTTTTATGTCGGCATAGAAAGCGCGCCTTATGTGGGCGCGGCTATTATTGGTTTTGTCCTTATTTGGGTATTTGATGAAAACGACGCCGCCAAAAGAATGCGTTATTTCGGACTAGCGCTCGCGGCGACTACCGTGGTGAGTTTACTCCTAAGCGCCCCGCCGTCACGTTGGTTCATCCCAAGCTGTGACGCGTTATCGATCGTGTACACACAGCTAACCTTAGCGATTGCATTAGTGCTTTGGGGGCTGAGTTATCTGAGCCAAAAACTAGTTAAGCCATGGGCGCGGTTTATTGCTGCGGGTGCGCTGGGCCTGACGGCGGTTGCTATCACGGTGGCTCTGTTTCCTAATTGTTTGAAAGGGCCCTACGCAGAAGTTGACCCGCGCCTGGCCGAAGTTTGGCTCTCAAACGTTGCCGAGGCCGGAAAATTTCACACCTTCCTGCTTGGCGATATTGCAGCGGGGAGCCTAATTATTTTACTGCCGATATTTACGCTACTAGGATATTTTTTATATCATAAAAAAACTGGGCGCGGCCTGAGCCTTGCGCCGCGGTCCATATTTATTTTCTTGGTGATGACTTTGCTCGCGGGCCTCATCCAGTTCCGCCTGATGTCCTTTGCGTCAAGTTTTGGGATTTTGTTCGCCGCTTATTTACTAGCGAGCGGCTTGGAATGGGCTGGAAAGTTTGAAAACGAAGCCAAGAAAATTGCCGTTCGGATTGGCCTGATTATTGTGATGGCGCCAATTACTATCCCCTATACGCTAGATTGGGTGATAAAGCTGGCCGCGCCTAGCCCAGCGGCGGAAGCGCCCGTAGCAGAAACAAATATTGCCAATGATAAAGACGCGCTAACGTGTACAAGCGCCCCGATATTAAAACAGTTAAATACGCTACCAGTTGGGACTGCGCTGACGCAAATTGACCTTGGCGCGCCCATATTAAAACATACGGGCCTGAGCGTTACCTCTGCCCCCTATCACCGTAATACTAGCGGTAATCTGGCAGCGATTAACACATTTCTTGGGAGCGACGCAGATGCGCAAAAAGAAATCGAGAATATGAAAGCCGATTACTTAATTGCTTGCGCGGACATGAACGAAACGAAACTACTAACTACTTACGAGCCTGAAGGCTTGTTAGCGCGGCTCATAGATGGCTATGAACCAAGCTGGCTCGAAAAACTGGATGTTGATGAGGCAGGCTTATTACTGGTCTATAAAGTGAAATAGGTTTTTGGTAGGCAACCTTAATAAAATTTCATCAAACACGCTCAAACGACACTTGTCGTTTCATAAAAAACATTGTAAATACGAATAAATATCCATCTCTAGGGGAGCAAAATGGATTTACTAAAATGGACATTAACGGCTTGTTTTGTCCTGGCGATGATGGTTCTCGGTCTTAAGGCAGAGCCCAAAAAAGACGCGCCAGAACAGACAGATAACCAAACAATTCTCTCAATAAATTTCTTTAGCTACTGAGAGCTTAGTTTTGGACTAATTTACGGCCTTTGGCTGTCAGGCGGCAGACGAGCCAGCCTGGCTTCATAGGGTTAGCAAACCAAGGCTCCGCATATCCCTTTTTAAGACAAGAGCGAATTGTCGCGGGCGATACTTCTTGTCCGTAATTATCAAATAATGGCAATTTTCCGCCGGGCTGCTCTAAGCCCATACAAAGATATGCCCGTTCTTTAGCGCTCACGCGCACGAGTGTATCGGCCATTTGGCCCCCCTATTCATTCACTTTACAAACTAAATACCTTGTTTAGTCTTTGTTGTTATTGATAAGCATAGTACAGTATAATGACATATATTTCCTTAACGGCTAAAAATTAGAATTCGGGGGCCATCCTTGGCAGGCATAACAAGCAAAATAACCAGTATTGACACGGCGGACGACACGCCTGCAAAAGATACTTTGGACTTAACCGAGCCCCTTAGCAAAGCGCGTAAAAATGCCCCGATTGCGCCAGCTGCGCCCGACGTACCCGCGCCGCGCGCATATAGTGTCCAAGAAGTTATTGAAGACCAAGACTATGGCTGGATTAAAACGGTAACAATTATTGCAGTAGTGCTTTGGCTCGTGGCTGTTGCGGTGATTTGCTTTGCTATGCTCGACATAGGCACGGCGGCAAAATCATATTCGGCGCTGCAGTGGGCAGGCCTAGCCGCGCTTTTCCTTGGCCCGCTTTTGATGATCGGCGTTGCTGCCTTTAGCCTAAAACAGTTAGCGCGCGTCTCGGCAGCGTCAAACCGCCTGGCCAACATCGCGCACGCTTTGACAAAACCTGATGAATTAGTAGTCGGCAAATCGCAATCAATGGCAGCGGCGATAAATACGCAAGTCGATAGCGTCAACGAAAAACTAAATGCGGCGCTTGGAAGATTGGCCGCGCTTGAAACCACGTTAAAATCTCAATCAGAGATGCTGACCACAACAAATAAAGACGCTACATTGACAGCAGACCATATCGCCAGCGCAATTCGCGAACAAACGACTGCGCTTGATAGCATTTCGCAAACTTTCGATGGCCGCATGGGCGCACTATCTGGCGTTATCACAAGCCATACGGATAAGCTCGCGGACGCGGCGCGCATGGCAGAACAAAAGATCAAAGAAGCCCGCATCAGTGTTGAAGGCGCTACCGCAAAAATCAATAGCGCGTCAGATACCGTACGCTCGCACACAGTGCAAGCAACAACCACCCTCAGTGCAAGTCACAAAGACATTCAGTCTCTTGGCGATATAATTAAGCAGCGCTCGGACGAACTTGACGATGTTTATAAAAAACACGCGGGCGACCTAACGGCCATGATTGAAAACCTGCGCGATGAACAGCAAAACCTTGGCGCAATTCTCGAAGAACGTCTTACCAATATGCGCGATATTTCCTTGTCTGCTCAAGCCAGCGCCGAGAGCCTAACTGATGCCAGCCGCGCCGGAAAAAATACTGTCGAAGCCCTTGCCCAATCAGCAAAACTGGCTGATAGCGCTGTTAAAGCCCGGTTTTCTGATATGCAAGACATGGTCAAGTATTCTTCAGAGCACGCACAAAGCATTAGCGATAAGGCCGCCAAACGCGTTCAAGATAGTCTGGAGCTTACCCGCAAGGAAATCAGCCGCATTGAAAATGATATGGCCGACCTACAGAGCCGCATTGGACATTCAGCCGCCTCCATCGACCTAGTCCCTATGGCGCAAGACAATGATGAAAACACGGCAACAGCATCAGCAGAAGGTAGCAAAAAGCCAAGGTGGGCCCGCATGAAATTCTTGCCTATTGATGTTGATGATGAGGCCGCCGTACCTTCTGGCGTCCAAGATGATGGTATTAGTACTCAGGCACAGACACCTGATATCGAACTCCAGGCTGACAAGCCGCTAGAGCTGGATATGACGGAATTTACGCCCGATGATCTACGGCAAGACTTACCCGATGTACTTGGCAGTGAAGATGATCTTGACGAACCTGAACACACGCCCTCTATCCAAGATGCTATACGACGCGTAGTGCCATTGGAAATCGACGATACACCTAAGAAAAAATCTGGGTTTTCATTACGAGGCCTGTTTGGAGGCGGTGAAAAAGAAGCGGGCGAATCGAGCCTTGATATTGCAATCCCAGAGCAAAGCGCAAATACTAACCAGCTACCAACTGGCCAAGAAAACACCCTATTTACCAACCTTGGCAGTTTAGGGTTATCACCAAATGCTGTTGTTGATAATGGCTGTATCATAGAGGCAACAAATAGCCGCGTTGCGAGGGGCCATGACGCAATGAGTAAAATTGTTGGCGAACGCCTTAAGGGGCCAGTCGCGCACCTATCAAAAGCATTGGCCGTAGACAATCAGCTCAGCACAATGTCGATTGCATTTGCGACAAAACTTGACCTATCCATCGAAGCCCTCACGGGGAATCGCGAAGCCATACGCGCGCGCCTTGAAAGCGAAGATGGACGTGCTTATTTGCTAATCGACGCCGCGCTCAATTATGGCCGCGTATAAATTTAAGGGCCTGCTTTTATTTTACCAATTGCGCGCTCATCCAGTCGGCGGCGTTTTGCATGGCCGTTTGACTGACTTGATCACTTGCTCTTACGATTGATGAAACCGACTTTTGACTCGCGCGCACCGTTTCTTCGATTGAGTGTGTGCCAATTATTTGCCTTGTAGATGTATCCACTAGCGACAAATTGATTTGGATAACAGCTAATGGCGGCGCGTCTTCACCTTGATCAAATACCGATTCAAAACGGCGAATATCCATATTGAGACGGTATGGCACGCGGGTGCTCCCATTAGGGATAACGCCCGAAATTTTGCCGTCTTTACTCAGTGTATCAATTAAAACATTTCGCAAAAGGCTTGGCATAGGTTCAGACCAATTCGCGGCCGCAGCAGCCGTTAAGCGGCGCCCATCTGGCGACAAAACTATATCCGTTCCGCCCAGCGCTTTGGGCGCTTTAGGATAATCTATATTGACGACAATAGACTGATCCGTCGTATTTACAGCAAGCGTCCCTGGGACACTAAGACGGTAAACAGTTGGCGCAGCTTTTGCGTCTGGCAGTACGGATATGCAAGCAGACAAGCTAAGACCTGCCGCTAACATCGCCGTGCTGGCTAAATATTTTGCAAATTTGTTTTTCATTGTGGCAACTCCGTTATTTCCTTCTCTTGCCCAACAATAAATTCAACAGGGCTACGTTCCAATGATTCCGAAACTCGGTTTAAAGTTTCAACTAAGCTTCGTAAGTCCGAGATAACCATGGACATTTCTTGTAGGCCAGTGGCAGAAAATTGCTCTAATGTACGCCGCGCTTCATCAGAAAGCTCGCCGCCGTTTTTAGCCAATAAAGTAAATTCATCGAATGAACGTTCCGCAGCGATGAGCGTTTGTTCAGCCTGAACAAGAATTCTCGTAACCTCCTCGCCCGAGAGAATTTCCGATATATCAGTTGCAGTTGTTTCAATCGCCAATGAGGCTTTCGAAACATCAAGAGCGGCTTGCTCTACTGCGCCCATGAACTTTTCAACCCGTTCATTGGACAAATCCGCTTCGGCAATGGCCGTTGTTATTGTATTTACATTTCTCAAAATGCTATGAAGCTCTTCGGCGGCGGCAGGACTAAGGACATTACTGGCATTGGCGAGCGCCATATTAACGTTATCAATAATCGACTCGCTGCCGCCTAATATTTCATCAAATTGACTAGCGCGCCCTTCAATACGTGCGAGCTCTCGCGGCCCAGGCGCAGCAATGGGCTGCGTAGAATCGCCCTTGGAGAGCTGGATATAACTAAGCCCTGTTAGCCCCAGTGGTTCATTTTGGCCATAGGTGCGTTCGAAAATGGGCGTATTATCTTTGATCCTAATGTGGACAAATACGCTATTTGCATCATCTGAAAGTGCGGTTTCAGTAACTTCGCCAACCTTAATTTCTTTATAGCGCACCTCACTACCCACCTGAATACCGCGCGGCGGCGTGGTATAAACAACGATATATTCGTCATAGGTTTGGTCAAATTGCTTGCCGCTGAGATAGGCAATAAATGCCACAAATCCAAAAACAGCGGCAAGTACAAATGCACCGATAACGGCAAAATTAGCCTTACTTTCCATATTACCCTGCCCTTTTTGTCTTGTTTTCTACGCCAGCCGCGCGCGACCTTGGCCCGCCAAAATATTCTTGCACCCACGGGTCGTCATATTTAACCACGTTTTCAAGCGTATCGGCAATGGCAATTTTTTTATGAAGCAATACCGCTACCCGGTCACAAATTTTGTACAGGCTATCCAAATCATGGGTCACCATAAATACCGTTAAATCGAGCGCATCACGTAATTCTAAAATCAGATCATCAAAATCATTCGCGCCGATGGGGTCAAGCCCAGCCGTTGGTTCATCCAAAAACAGCATTTGCGGGTCAAGCGCGAGTGCCCGCGCGAGCCCCGCCCGCTTGCGCATACCTCCAGAAAGATCAGAGGGAAACAAAGTTGCCGACTCGCGTGGCAAGCCAACCATATTAATTTTCATATCGGCGAATTCACGCATAAGCGGAACGGGCAAATCAGAATGCGTTCGCATGGGCACCATGATATTTTCACGCACATTCAGTGATGAGAATAAAGCCCCCCCCTGAAACAAAACGCCAATGCGCGTATCTATAAGTTTTTGCTCTTTGCGGCTTAGGCTAGCACGCTCTTTACCAAATAGTTTTACAACGCCAGACTCTTGTTGTTTTAAGCCAAGCAATGTATTTAAGAGCACAGATTTACCACTGCCCGACCCGCCGACAACGCCAAGAATTTCCCCCGCCTCCAAACGAATATCTAAGTTATCATGTATGACATTGCTACCAAAAGCGGTGCGAAGGCCACGTGCCTCGACTGGAACATTTAAGTCCAGCTGACTATAATCTACCCATTCCATCTTAAACGCCCATCTTTAAAAACAGCATGGCAAACATAGCGTCTAGAACAATGATGGTAAAAATAGCCTGCACAACGCTCGTGGTTGTCCGCCGCCCTAGCGAGTCTACTGAGCCTTGCACCGCAAGGCCTTGCCGACACCCAACAATCGCAACAACGAGACCAAATACAGGCGCTTTGACCATACCAACCCAAAAATGTTTGATGGATATGACTTCAGTCAGCCGGGCTGAAAACAAGATAGGCGTAATCCCTTGTGTCCATGCGACTAGCAATCCGCCGAGTATTCCCGTCACCATGGCTACAAATGTCAAAATGGGTGTGGATACGAGACAAGCTATAGCGCGCGGGGCCACCAATGTTTCAAATGGGTTTAGCCCAATGACTTGCATGGCATCTATTTCCTGCCGCATTTTCATGGAGCCAATATGCGCGGTAAATGCTGAATTAGATCGGCCTGCCAATAAGATAGCCGTGATGATGACAGCAAATTCGCGCAACACTCCGATTCCCACTAGGTCAACAACGAATACCTTTGCGCCAAAATCTGCTAATAAATCACTCCCCATGAATCCGAGCACAGCGCCAATAAAAAAACTAAGTAAAGCGACAATGGGAAGTGCATCTAAACCTACGGATTCGATCAAGGACACAACAGATTTCCAGCGGATTCTGTGCGGCTGCAAGATCATACGAAATAACACGACCATAAATTGGCCGAAAAATGTCAGCGTATCATAAATTTCTTTAAGACCTCGAACAGCCCCCTCGCCTAACCGCTCAAACGGAGCATACCATGGCTTTGGCGGCAACATTGCAACGCCCATTGAGGCCTGCGCGGCAGCATCGATAAGCGTTTTTTGCCCTGGCGTCGTATTCTCTACAATCCACCGCCGACAATATCCATCATGGCAGCCAATAGCGCGCGTCAAAACATAAGCGCCAGCCGTATCGATCCGTGTTAGTCCTTCAAAATCAAACACCACATGGTCATAATCGTCGCTGTCACCATAATTTGAGAGAGATTTATCACCAGGCCCATACCCAATCGCGGCAAGGTCAGCCTTCAAGGCTTTATCAATAACCTTGACAGTGTTCAGATTCCAACGACCAAACGCCTTAAGGACCAATTGTCCTTGATTGATTTCCAGCTCATATGCGTCTGAACTATTTTGTACCCTTGCACCCATGAATGTAACGTGCAAACCAAATGGGCATACGTCAAGGAAAAGGATACAACTTGCGCAAATTAACACAAGAAATTGATATTTGGCCTGTGGCAGGCATACTTTCTATCCCCATGGCAGTATGAGCGAAGTCGAAATTGTTATCGTAAGGATATCGCAAGGGGGTATATTGGGCACATCCAGCAAGCTACGCAAATTTTATTGGTTTGGGTGGCTCGTTATTACTCGCACGGGGTAAAGAGGATAACTTGCCGTATGCTGGGTCTTATTTTCCCGCCGTAGACTAATTTATGGGGATTGTCTTATGAGCGCGTTCGTACTGAACCTGCTGCAATTTGGCGGCGCAAATGATTGCCGTATGCATCTGTAATAATTTTAAGCGTATCCACGGAGCTGGTTAACTCATTATAGGCGCGCGTATTTTCTGGGGTTTTGCGACCTTCTAGTGCTGCTCCAAAGCGAAGCTGGGCCTCACGAGCCGATAAAAGCGCCGTTTCAAGCGATGATAATTCCAGTCCTAATTCAGTATGTTCATCCGCCATAGACAGATAAACCTCAGCCGCCTTAGTGGTTTGAATAACTTGCTCATTCGCGGTTACCATATCCGTTTGCAGCTGGGCGGCACGGCTATATGTAGGGGTGATTTCAGACTGGTTGGCGCTATCTTTTTTTACGCCGTTGAGTAAAACACTCGTCGCTGTCTGGGTCTTTTCTTGCGGTGAGCCTTTGCACCAACCTTTGCCTCGGAACA
>Ga0209633_10004368_pt1 | contig 12724 bp, 16 predicted proteins | sample Cruoilmetagenom1_FD_187290 | JGI IMG/M metagenome (GOLD analysis project Ga0209633, IMG submission 187290) | Oil polluted marine microbial communities from Coal Oil Point, Santa Barbara, California, USA - Sample 1 (SPAdes) (version 2) | ecosystem: Environmental > Aquatic > Marine > Oil seeps ... | reverse complement strand
TCAGCGTGATATATTCTTCGGCAAAAGGGTTGGATGCTTGGCTGGCTGCGACCGGCAAGTTGTCCGACTGTGCAGGCTGCTGGCGGGTTACCATTTCCATGCCGGACTTTATACAGCATTTTTTCTGCGGTGTCCCGTACTTTTTTCGGTTCGCTGGCTTTGATGGAATGGGTTCGTCGAATATTTACTGGCACTATTATGGAACCCCATGATCCAATTCATCTTCCTGTTTTGTTAAGGTGGCTCAGGCGGCTCCCTTTTCCGCATAAGCTTGGCGTGCTTGAGCGCTTGTTCGGCGGTCAACTTCGGGACATGGGAGTCTGCTGGGTTCAAACATCGAACGGCGTGATATGGAAGCTTGATCTAACCGAAGGGACGCAGCGCTGGATCGTATTCGGAGAATATGAAGGAGCGCGGCAAATGGGCTGGATACGACAGTGGCTTTCCAGGGGGGGGGTAGTCATCGATTCGGGCGCGAATGTCGGCCAGATGGTGTTGTCTCTCGCGCCATTGCCCGGCGTCTCGATTCATGCGTTCGAACCTTTGGACAACGCGTGTGATTGGTTGCTGGAGTGCCTTACCAGATATCCGGATTGGTCGGTTTCAGTGAAGCGCTTCGGCCTATCAGCTACTGATGGATGCATCTCCCTGCAGGTCGATGGTGCGCGCAGTACGGCGCGTACTGACTGGTATCAGGGGAAAGATCTGCCGGTTACGCAGATTTCAGTCATGCCGCTGGATGATTATCTGCGAGATGAGAACGTGGAACGGGTGAGGCTCTGGAAGCTCGATGTGGAAGGGTGTGAGCTAGAGGCATTGAAAGGCGCTCGGCACTCTTTACGGCAACAGAGGATCGACGCACTCCTGATTGAGGTCTCGGCTGTCGCGCCGGTTGCCGAATTCCTGAAAGCGTGCGGTTATCGGCTCCATCTGATTGGCCCTGGTGGGCTTTTGACACAGGTCGTCGATACGATGACGCCCACTGGTAACATGGTAGCGTTGCCTGTCAAGGAGTAGTTGCGGGACCGCATGGAAATGCTTCACGTCATTCCCTCGCTCTCCTCGGTACACGGTAGTCCCGGCCGGGCAATGGCGTCGATGAGGCAGGCGCTGACGAAGCCCGGTGAGGAGGTGGAAACCGCGACCACGGATGACGAGGATCACGGGCGGCGGAACGGCAGACGCTGTGCTGCGACGCAGCATGAGAACGCCTTGACCCCCTGCCCGATGGCAGTTTAACCTTATGCGAATTCTTCATGTCGTGCCCTCCTACCTTCCGGCCACCCGCTACGGCGGGCCGATCTACTCGGTGCATGGCCTGTGCAAGGCGCTGGCGGCGCGCGGCCACGACGTGCAGGTGTTTACGACCAATGTGGATGGGGCGCGAGAGAGCGATGTTCCGCTGGGGCGGCCGGTGGCCCTCGACGGAGTGAATGTCTGGTATTTCCCGTCGCGGCGGTTGCGGCGCCTTTACTGGTCGCCGCCGATGATGGCGGCACTCAAGCGTGAAACCGGCCGTTTCGATGTGGTGCATCTGCATTCGGTGTATCTCTGGCCGACCTGGGCGGCGGCGCGGGCCGCTGGGCGCGTCGGCATTCCTTTCGTGGTGTCGCCGCGCGGTATGTTGGTGAAGGATTTGATCCGGCGCCGCAGCCGCTGGTTGAAAAGCGCCTGGATCAGGCTGATCGAACGACGAACCCTGGAACGGTCGGCGCGGGTCCATGTCACTTCGGCACTGGAGGCAGATGAGTTGGTGCGGTTCGGATTTCGGCTGCCGCCGGTGGTGACGATTCCGAACGGCGTGGAGCCGCCGTCGGCGTGGTCTGAAAGCACGGTCAGCTCAGATGTCGCAGAGCTGTTGCGACGTCGGCCGTTGGTACTGTTCCTGGGCCGCATCAGCTGGAAAAAAGGTTTGGACCGCTTGCTGCGAAGCATTGGCTGGCTTCCGGAGTGGTGCTGTCTGGTAATTATCGGCAATGATGAAGAGGATTATTTGCCAGAGCTGCAGCGGATTGCGGAATCGGAAGGTTTAGGAGACCGGGTCCGATTCCTTCCCCGCAGTGTTCACGGAGCCGACAAGGAGGCGCTGTTCGCCGCGGCGCGGGTGTTCGTGCTGCCGTCGTATTCGGAAAATTTCGGCAATACGGTATTGGAGGCAATGATTCGGGGGTGTCCAGTGGTGGTGACGGAAGAAGTGGGCGCGGCGGAGGTTGTACGCGCCGCCGGGGGTGGCCGCGTCGTCGATGCGGCTGGTTTGTCCGATGCATTGGAGGAACTGATCGCCGATGAGGCTTTGGCCGAGCGGCTGGGCGTGGCGGCGCGGGCGTTCGCCATGAAGCATTATCTTTGGGCCGGTGTTGCCGGGCGGATGGAGGCAATGTACCGGGAGGTTGCTGCCTGCAATGATGTTCCGGGCAATGCGTAGGTTTCATTGACCATGTCAATACTTGAACAGATCACACCGCTCATATTGACGCACAATGAAGAGGCGAACATAGGACGCGTTCTCGACAAACTGCGGTGGGCTAGGGATATCGTGGTGTTGGACAGTGGCAGCACCGATCGAACCACGGCGATTTGTGCGGAATATGATAATGTTCGAGTTGTGGCGCGACCTTTCGATTCGCATGCGGCGCAATGGAACTTCGTGCTTGGCAACACCGGCATCGGTTCGGATTGGGTTTTGGCGCTGGATGCGGACTATGTAGTGACGGAGGCTTTGTTGGAGTCGCTGCGGCGTCTCGATCCGCCGCCGGATGTCAATGGTTACCGGGTGCGGTTTCGATATTGTCTGTTCGGAGAGCCGCTATCCGGCTCCCTCTATCCGCCGGTCGTCGTACTCTTCAGACGCAAATTGGGAAGTTATGAGCAGGATGGTCATACGCAGCGGTTGAGGATCGTCGGCAAAGTGGCGGAATTGGAGGGAGAGATGCTGCATGACGATCGAAAACCGCTTTCGCGCTGGCTGGCCGCTCAGGCTCGTTATGCCCGACTGGAGGCGGAGTTGCTCCAACGAAAGAGTTGGGCTGAATTGAACTGGCAGGACCGGGTGCGCAAGCTTGTGGTTGTTGCTCCGCTTTTGACGCCGATTTATTGTCTTATCTTCGGCAGGGGCGTGTTCGACGGTTGGCGCGGACTCTATTACGCGATACAACGCGGCATAGCAGAAGCGATACTTTCGTTGGAACTTCTGCAAATGGAAACGAGCGAGGAGAACGCCTGGAAATGAATGATGCCTACAAAGATTACGGCTGGCACGAAGGCGCAGTTTGGAGCCACCAGTATCTGACGCCTGTCGTCGAAGCGATGCTGGTGGGCGAGCAGCGGCGAACGATCCTCGATCTCGGCTGCGGCAATGGTGCGCTGGCCTGCCGTCTGCTCGGGCAGGGGTTTGATGTCTACGGCTCGGATGCTTCGGAGAGCGGCATCGCTGTCGCCAACGCCAGCCATCCCAGGCACTTTTTCGTTCAGAACATCGACAGCGGCGCGCTTCCCGATGCATTGGCCGCAATTCCTTTCGATACAGTCATCTCGACCGAGGTGATCGAGCACCTTTATGCGCCGCGCGCCTATATGGCGCTAGTGCGCTCGGTGCTGAAAAAGAGGGGTGGGGAGTTGATCCTGTCGACCCCGTACCACGGTTATCTGAAGAATCTTGCCCTGGCCGCGGCGGGCAGGATGGATGACCACTTCACCGCGTTGTGGGATGGGGGCCATATCAAGTTCTGGTCGCGGCGAACCTTGACTGCTCTGCTGGGGGAGTTTGGCTTTGAGGTCAGGGAGTTCCGTGGCGCGGGGCGGGCGCCTTGGTTGTGGAAGTCGATGGTAGTGCGGGCTGTGATTGGTGCCGGCGGAGAGTGAAGGAATTCTCTGGTGCCGAGGCTCTGCTAAAGAGGTGAATAAAATGGTAAAACAATGTCCCTTTTGTGGTAACAAGCATTTGACGGCAACGGCGACGCAATATATCTACCAGCATGATGATCGCTTCCTGGTGGTCAATTCCGTGCCTTGCCTGGAGTGTGATTACTGCGGAGAACAATATTTTGGGGCAGACGTGCTGAAAAAAATCGAGCAGGAATTTTCGGCGCTTGAGAACTCCAGGAAGGTGCCGCAACGTACGATTGAAGTGCCAATGGAAGATTTCACTATGATTTAGAAGCCGCTGGCATGGGGGGGCCGAGCAGAGCCTCGGCACCGGGAGCCAGGAGGGCGTGGAGGGTCGCTTCGGGCGAAAATCCCCTTCTGCTCCCTTTAAACGAAGAGATCGTTACGCCGTTGGCTGAGGACCGTGAACCGATACGAAAATAAAGGATGTTTTCTTGATAATATTAGGCATCAATGCATATCACGCCGACTCGTCCGCCTGTCTGTTAGTGGATGGCGAAATCATTGTGGCGGTGGAGGAGGAGCGATTCCGCAGACTCAAACACTGGGCGGGCTTCCCGTCGGAATCCATTCGCTGCTGTCTGCATGAGGCAGGCAACGGGTTGAGCGATGTCGACCACATCGCCATCAATCAGGATTCCAGGGCCAATCTCGGCAGGAAGATTGCGTTCACGCTTGCGAAGCGCCCCGATCTCGGGTTGGTGCTGGAGCGGCTGCGCAACAAACGGCAGCGGGCGAGTGTCGAGGCGCATCTGGCCGGGTCGTTTCCCGATGCCTCTTTCCGGGGGCAGGTTCACAGAGTAGAACACCATCTGGCGCACCTCTCTTCGGCATTTCATGTCTCGCCCTTTGCAGAGGCCGCGGCAGTCTCGGTGGACGGCTTCGGCGATTTTGCCAGCGCTGCCTGGGGGGTGGGGCGCGGGAGCGAGGTGCGAGTGGATGAGCGGGTCCATTTTCCCCATTCGCTGGGGATCTTCTACCAGGCGTTGACGCAGTATCTTGGATTTCCCCATTACGGCGATGAATACAAGATCATGGGGCTGGCGCCTTACGGTGAACCGCGCTATCTGAAAGAGATGCGGCGGATCGTTGAGTTGCGCGGTGGCGGCGGCTTTCGCTTGAATCTGGATTTTTTCCGTCACCACCGGGAAAAGGTGGATTACGAATGGGATGACGGGTCGCCTGTCGTCGGCCTATTGTATTCGAAGGCGCTCGAGGATCTGCTCGGCCCGGCGCGCCGGAAGGGCGAGGCGTTGACGCAAGAGCACAAGGATCTGGCCCGCTCGGTTCAGGCCATGTACGAAGAGGCTCTCTTCAATCTGCTGAACCGGCTGTACGAGCGGCACAAGCTGGAGGCCGTGGCGTTGGCCGGCGGCTGCGCCATGAATTCGGTAGCCAACGGCAAGATCACCCGTAATACACCGTTTCGCAAGGTCTATGTTCAGTCGGCCGCGGGCGATGCCGGCGGGGCGATCGGTGCGGCGTTGACTGTCTGGCACCGATTGAACCCAACCGCGCCCCGATTCGAGATGGCGCACGCCTATTGGGGACCGGCGTTCAGCAATGGGCAGATCGGGGCAGAGCTGGAACGGCGGCGGGGTGAAATCGAAGGGCAGAACTGCACCATCGAACGAATCGAGGATGAGCGGACGCTGCTGGAAAAGAGTGCCCGGGCGGTGGCGGAAGGGAAGGTGGTCGGCTGGTTTCAGGGACGGATGGAGTGGGGCCCGCGCGCGCTCGGCAACCGATCCATCGTTTGCGATCCGCGGCGGGCGGACATGAAGGATATCCTCAATCTCAAGATCAAGCGGCGCGAATCGTTCCGTCCCTTCGCCCCTTCGATCCTGCGCGAAAAGGTTGCAGAGTGGTTCGAACTGGACGACGATGTGCCGTTCATGATGAAGGTGTTCCCGATCCGGGAGGAGCAGCGCGCGAGGATTCCCGCAGTGACCCACGTCGATGGCTCCGGCCGGCTGCAGACGGTGTACGAACGGACCAACCCGCGCTATTACCGCCTGATCCAGGCGTTCGAGGCGATCACCGGCGTGCCGATGGTTTTGAACACTTCGTTCAATGAGAACGAACCGGTGGTATGCCGGCCGGGCGAGGCGTTGGACTGTTTTCTGCGCACGAAGATGGATGTTCTGGTGGTCGGCGATTTTTTTGTGGCCCGGCAAGAGGTCGGATAGCCTTCTTGTTTTTCCTGGAGCGGCGGAGCTGGTGCGGCGGATTCTCGGGGGGCGGCGGAGCCTCGGTGCCAGGAGATGGTAGCGCGATTCTTGGCGATTGGTTTTGACGCGGTGTGTAGAGAGGTTCGGCATTGAGTATTCTAAACAACTTGAGGTTTATCACCCGGCATCCACTGACTCGGAATGCCCGGCTTGCGACTCTTGTCCGCTGGCTGCGGTGGCAGGTGGGGAGCCGGTTGCTGCCCGGGCCGGTGATTGTTCCTTTTGTCAACGACACAGGTCTGATCGTGCGGCCGGGAATGACCGGTGCGACCGGCAACGTCTATTGTGGCCTGCACGAATTTGAGGACATGGCGCTGGTGCTGCACGCGCTGCGCCTGGGCGATCTGTTTGTCGATGTCGGAGCAAATGTCGGCTCCTACACGGCTCTTGGGGGGGGCAGCCGGCGCGCGCTGTATCAGCATCGAGCCCATCCCTGAAACCTTCGCGTGGCTGCGGAAGAATATCGCCGTCAATGGATTGAGCGAGCAGGTGCAGGCATTGAATATCGGCCTGGGGCGGGCGGAGGGAACGCTGCGTTTTACCGGCGGGCTTGACACGGTGAATCATGTGCTGGTTGACGATGAAGCGACAACCGATGCCGTTGACGTGGCGGTGCAGACATTCGATGCAGTGGTGGGCGATATCGGGCCGACGTTGATCAAGATCGATGTCGAGGGCTTCGAGACCGAGGTGATCGCCGGCGCTGACCGCGGCCTACTCTCGTCGAATCTTCTGGCTGTGATCATGGAACTGAACGGGAGCGGCGGCCGCTACGGCTTCGATGAGGATGCCCTGCATCGAACGATGCTCGAGCGCGGCTTCGAGACCTTTCGATACGAGCCGTTCGAGCGGAGGCTGGAATCGCTGGACGGTGCCCGATCCAGCAGCGGCAACACTCTGTACGTGCGCGATGCGGCAAAGCTGGCCGAGCGGGTGCGCACGGCGCCGCGATTCCGGTTGGGAATCGGTAAGGAGATTTGAGCGGAAACGGTGTTGGGGGTGTTATAGTAAGGGCTTGGAAGCCGTTTTCCTCTCGTTCCCTTAGCGACGCCTGGGCGTAAATGCCGGCTTGCGGTTTGGCGGGTTCAGTATGGATTTCCGCGTAGGACCGGGGGAACCAGAGCAACAACAGCAGATTTTAATACCACGACAACAGTGACCTTCGATACGCTGGAGCTGGTAGAAAAGCTCAAATCTTCAGGAATTCCCCAGGAACAAGCCGAAGAGGTTGTGCGAACGATTGCGGAGGCACAGACACAGCTCGTCACCAAAACCGATCTGGATGTCGCCCTGGCGCCAATTCGCACCGATCTCGCCATATTTAAATGGATGATTGGTGTTCTGTTGGCCGGTGTCATATCCCTCGTTCTCAGAACCTTTTTCTGAAATTAAGCGTCTGGTGAAAGAGAAAGACAGAAAGTAACCGTTCACGGTTGACCGTTAGCGAAAGGTCACGGCATGCGGAATGGCTTAATACGGCTTGCAATGAGTGAAAGTCCCGAAAAGATGATGTCGGCTGACGATCGCTCTATATGAGCGATCGAGGCCTGACCTCGCCGGCTTTTCCGGCGGTGATCATGGAGCTGAACGGAAGCGGCGGACGCTACGGGTTCCAGAAGTGGCTGGAGGCAGCGGTTTTCTGTCTTTTGCTGGTGCCGGGGCTCCGCCTCGGTACGCTCGGCCTGGCGGCGTTGCTGCAAGTGACCGGAAGAAGTGCAGACAACGGATGTCAAATGGATGGCCGCCGGAGTCAAGCCAATCGCTCAAAGCATGAAGTGGCTCGGAAAGCAAAGGTCGAATGACGAAAAAGGGGAAACTGATCAAGGCAATCAGGAATAATCTGAGAGCTGTGCGATTTGACGATGCTTGCCGAATCGCCGAAATGATCGGGTTCAGCTTGAGAGGTGGCAAAGGCTCACATAAGATTTATGGCCGACAGGATGAACCATTGCTGCTGAACTTGCAGAATCGACGTGGATACATCAAGCCGTATCAAGCCAAGCAATTAATAGACATGGTGGATAAGTATGATGATGAATCGTCATAAATATTTGATTGAAATCTTTTGGAGCGACGAAGACGAAGGTTTCATTGCGATTGCGCCAGACTTGCCCGGCTGCAGCGCTTTTGGTGATTCGCCGACGGAGGCATTGGAGGAGATGGAGGATGCGATGACGGCATGGCTTGAAGCTTGCAAGAATATGGGCAGAAGAGTGCCGGAAGCCAAAGTGAGACCTCAACAGGTCGCATGAATCCCTTCGAACGAAGATGAATCCACTCGTCGGTCGGTGCTGCTTGGGACGATGGAAAGCGGCAGAGTTGCTGGCCAGGGTGCCGAGGCGGAGTCTTTCTGGTACCGAGGCTCCGCATCGGTACCTTCGGCTTGGCGGCTCTGCCGCAAGTAGGTGGGAGCAAACGTCGGCTCCAACACAGTTCTTGCCGGGTTTTGACGAGGATGGCTTCCATCGAACAATGCTTGATCGCGGCTTCCGCCTCGGCGGTTCGGCTTGGTGGTTCCGCCACAGGTAAACAGGAGCCGCTGCTCCGAATCGCCACGGTGCGTTCGGACACGAGGAAGAGCAAAAGATTTGTCAGCAGGCTGACCAGGCTGCGCATAAGCAGCACAACCAAACAGCCGAGCATGGGTAAAAGCCGTTACAAAATTGTCAGCGAAGGCGCGACGCCTTATTTCCTCACCTGCACCGTTGTCAATTGGCTGCCGGTTTTTGGAAATCCGGCCATTGCGCAAATCATCATCGACTCTCTGCGTTTTCTTCAGGAGCACGATCGTCTGTCTCTCCACGGCTATGGCATTCTGGAAAATCATCTGCATCTGATCGCCTCGGCGGATGACTTGTCGAAAGAGATCGGTGATTTTAAGTCGTTCACTGCGCGATCGTGTGTCGATTGGTTTCGGAAGAACGACAAACGGTGGGTGCTGAAGCAGCTGCGGGTTCATAAAGTGCCGCATAAAACCGGGCAGGATGTTCAGTTTTGGCAGGAAGGTTGTCATCCGCAGTGGATAAAGAGTGGCGAGATGTTGTTGAACAAGCTGGAGTATATTCACAATAACCACGATGAAACGTGGTTACGTGCATGATCCGGCCCATTGGCGCTATTCGAGCTACCGGAATTACACGGGGCTGGAAGCGGTTCTTCCGGTTGAGATGATTGCTTGAGGCGGCAGAGCCGCTTGTGTGGGGCACCGAGGCAGAGCCTCGGTGCCAGGAGAACGCTTGATCACCCACGACCAGAACTTCAAGAATCTCATTCTCGACTACCCGCGGCAGGCGCTGGCCTTTTTTGCCGCCGAAGAGGCGCGCGGGATCGTCGATGTTGAAGCGCGGATCGTTCCGGTTCGCCAGGAACAGCTCAAGGAGCGGTTGGGCGACCGCTTCCGGGAGCTGGATGTTCCGCTGCTGGTGGAGTGGCCGGACGGTCGCCGCGAAGCCGTGCTGTTCGTCATCGAGGAAGAGAGCAATCCCAGTCGTTTTTCGATTCACCGGTTGGCTCACTATTGTCTGGATCTCGCGGAACTGTTGAAGACCGACCGGGTGGTGCCGGTGGTCGTTTTTCTGCGCGGCGGTTGCGGACGAGCGGAGCTGGTCTTGGGTGGCGAACGCCACACCTATCTGAGCTTTCGCTATCTGGGATGCGCCTTGGCTGAACTGCCGTTCGAGCGCTACTGTGACAGCGACAATATCGTCGAGCGGCTGAATTTGCCCAACATGAGGTATGCGCGGGAGCAGCGGATCGAGGTATACGCCCATGCGGTGCGAGGCTTGACGACCTTGGAACCCGACCTCGAAAAACAGATCAAATACCTGGGGTTCATCGACATCTACAGTGGGCTGGACGACAATGAACTGGCCCGTTATCAACAAGAATATCCGGAAGAGGCGGAAACCATGACTACATTTGCTGAGCGATTTATCGAACAGGGCAAGCAGGAAGGCAAGCGGGAAGGCGAGCAGGAAGGTGAAGCCCGGATTCTGATCCGCTTATTGCAGCGCAAATTTGGTGATGTGCCAGAAGCGATCCGGCGGCGAATCGAATCGGCGGATGCGGATACGCTGCTGGATTGGGCGGACCGCATATTGACTGCGCGGAGTCTGGAAGATGTGGTCCGGTAAATTGTCCGTTCCAGTCTTGCTCGCGCCATCGGCGCGGCAGAGCCGCTGAGGGCAGGGTGCCGAGGCTCTGCCGCGAGGGAGTGGGGAAATTGCTCAAAGGGCAGTCGATACCCGCGGCGGCGCCTGCCCACCTCTGAAACAGCGGGGCGGATAATCCGGAATCGGTGAGGCGCACAGGGGGGATGCGGCGGAGCCGCTGGAGCAGGGCACCGAGGCAGAGCCCCGGTACCAGGAGAACAGGTTGACTGGAATCGAGATGGTGTCATGAAAAAACTTCCGATTGGAATTCAGACGTTTTCCGAGATCATTGATGGAGGCTACTACTATGTGGACAAAACTCCGCTGATCTCGAGCATGGTGACGGCCGGGAAGTACTATTTCCTGTCTCGTCCCCGGCGGTTTGGGAAATCGTTGTTGGTGAGTACGTTAAAGGCGGCGTTTTCCGGGCAGAAGGAGCTGTTCAGCGGCCTCTATCTTGAAACACATTGGGATTGGGGTATCAGCTATCCGGTCGTCAGCCTCAGTTTCGGGCGAGGCGTTGTTCAGAGTCGGCCTGAACTGGATCAGCGCATTGATGCGCTGCTAGGTGAGAACGCGGCGCGGCATGGGATCGAGTTGAAGAATCCATCGTTGCCGGACCGGTTTTCGGAGTTGATTCAGGCCCTTCATCGCCAATCGGGTCAGCGGGTGGTGATCCTGGTGGATGAATACGACAAACCGATTCTGGACAACATCGACAGGCCTGAAGCTGCTCTGGAGATCCGCGAGGGGTTGAAGAACATCTATTCGGTGATCAAGGACAGCGATGCCGATATCAAATTCGCGTTTCTCACCGGAGTGAGCAAGTTCAGCAAGGTGAGTCTGTTCAGTGGGCTGAATAATTTGGAGGATATTACTCTGAGCCCCGAATATGGAACCCTGTGCGGGTATACCGAGCAGGAGCTTATCGATGTTTTTGACGACCGATTGCGCGATGTCGATCTTGGTGAGTTAAGTGACTGGTACAACGGCTACAACTTCCTCGGAGATGCCGTTTATAATCCCTATGATGTGCTGCTCTATCTAAAGCATCGGCGCTTCAGAAATTACTGGTTCGAGACCGGCAGTCCGTCGTTTTTGATCAAGTTGGTTCAAAGCCGTCGGTATGCAGTGCCGAATCTGGAGTCGATCGAAGCCGGCGATGCGCTGCTGTCGAGCTTCGATGTCGACCATATCGAACTTGAAACGCTGCTGTTCCAGACCGGCTACCTGACGATCAAAGGAACGAAACAGCAGGGAGCGCGGATGATCTACCGGTTGGGCTATCCCAACAGGGAGGTCAAGATGAGTTTGACCGAAAGTCTGCTGAACCATTTTGTCGGACGGCCGATGGAACGCGAACGCAACCTTTCGGCTGTCTATGAAGCCCTCAACAGCGGCGATGTCGAAGCGTTGGCCAAGATCTTTCACGCCTTTTTCGCCTCCATCCCTTATGACTGGTACCGGAAAAATCAGCTGTCCGGTTATGAAGGGTACTATGCGTCGATCTTTTATTGCTATTTCTGCACGCTGGGTCTGGATGTCGTGGCCGAGGAGTGCAGCAATAAAGGCCGGCTGGATCTGGCGGTGCGGCTCGAGGATAAAGTTTATATTATCGAGTTCAAGGTGCTCGGGGAAAAAACCGCAAAGGGGGATGCTTTGCAGCAGATCAAGGCGAAGGGCTATGCGGAGAAATACCGGAAGGCGGGGCGGTCGATCTATCTGTTGGGAGTGGAGTTCAACAAGGAGGATCGGAATATCGAGGGGTTTGAGTGGGAAGTCTTCGCCGTGTGAGGCAGGCGTTTGCCTCGGTGCTTTTGGCTTGGCGGCTCCGCCGCAAGTAAGATATGGGAGGAACGGTATGACGGACGTTGTAAAGGGTATGAAAGCCGTTTTTCTCCCCCCGCTGTTTTTCAGATAATGTCGCGGCCGTTCATTGTGTCGGCTGGTGTGGGGACGTCGAGGCAGAGAGTCGGCACCAGGACGTGAATGATTAGCCGCCAGGTCGGACAGCGTATTTTTCTGAATGAATCGTGGGGTCTGTAGGTCAGATAGTTATGACGATTTTTTTATTCGGTGAGGGGTGTGATGAGCGTACAGGATATTCGCGAAACGATTAAGAAGGAATTGCCTGTGTTGATCCGTGAAGACCCGGAAATTCAGGCATTAGTGCTCGACCTTGCAAAGCAGCGATTTGCCGATCGAGCACAAACGGAGAGCCGGTTTGATCTGTTGCTCCAGGAATTGCAGGAGGACCGGCAGGAGCAGAAGAGGCGATGGGACGAGCAGCGAAAGTTATGGGATGAGCAGCAAAGTCGGTGGGATGAGCAGCAAAGTCGGTGGGAAGAAAACAAGCGCGAATTCGATCGCATGCATGAAGAGATCATGGCCATTGCGGAGAAGCATGAGCACAATATGGGGGCAATCGGCGCTCGCTGGGGAATACAGTCCGAGGAA
>Ga0209633_10004367_pt1 | contig 12725 bp, 10 predicted proteins | sample Cruoilmetagenom1_FD_187290 | JGI IMG/M metagenome (GOLD analysis project Ga0209633, IMG submission 187290) | Oil polluted marine microbial communities from Coal Oil Point, Santa Barbara, California, USA - Sample 1 (SPAdes) (version 2) | ecosystem: Environmental > Aquatic > Marine > Oil seeps ... | reverse complement strand
TATCAGCCGGCTCCCCAGAGAGGAAAGAGGCAGGGATGTCAAATTGTGGGGGGGGTATTTTCACTTCAAAAGGAGAGCTTACCAACTTTGCCCCTAAAACCTTCTCCATGTGCTCTAAGGCAAACTTGTGCCTTGTTTGGTCGAAGGTGGTGACACAATCAACAGGAACCTCTACTTCATAGTTGCGGTAGTAACAAGCCTCGGATACTGTATGTAGGATGCAGATATCAGTACATACCCCGCAAACAATTAATTTCTCTGGCTGGAGAGCCACTAATTCCTTGTCTAATGAGGTATCAGCGAAGCAGCTATAGTGCCTCTTAGGTATCACCTTCCCAGGATAACCAGCAAGTTCAGGGATGACTTCAACCTCTGAGGTGCCGGCCACACAATGCGGGGGAAATATTTCAAACTCTGGGTCATCGTGAGCATGGTGGTCACAGCAATAGAATATCTTTGACCCCGAGGCTACTTCCCGCTCTAGAAGCTGCTGGATATTGGGGATAATACGACGAGCCGCTCTACCCAAATACAACGGGTTACCTTGCTCAAAGAAGCCTCTTATCACATCAGCGACTATAACCGCATTGGGCATAACTTCCCATCCCTCTCAGCTCAAAACTATCCCCCATCTATAGTCTACAGCCAACAGTATCTCGACTGTTAGCTACTCATAATTATAATCTTCAATGTTTGAAATGTCTTGTTGCGGTGAACACCATAGCCATATTATATCGATTGGCAACCTCAATAACCTCCTTATCCCTTACTGAGCCACCGGGCTGGATTATGGCCCTGACTCCTCCTTTTGCTGCCAGCTCCACCCCGTCGGCAAATGGGAAGAAAGCATCGGAGGCAAGGACACTATCTTGAGCCCTTTCCCCCGCTCCTTTCAGGGCCAATTCTACACTGGCTACTCGGCTAGTTTGCCCTGCTCCCACCCCTAAGAGGGCACTCTGTTTAGCAATCAAAATAGCATTGGATTTAACATGCCGTACTGCGCGCCAGGCAAAGAGCAGGTCATTCATCTCCTGGGTTGTGGGCTGACGCTGAGTTACCGGGCGAGGCCTCAATTCCCCCTCAGTGATAAAATCCCTGGTCTGCACCAAGAAACCACCGTTCACTCGGCGAAAGTCATAAGATCGAGGTGAGGGAGAAATAGAACTTAGCGACAAAATACGTAGATCCCGCTTGTGCCCAAGCAACTTTAAAGCCTCGGCCTCATATTGAGGAGCAATAATAGCATCATAATGGCTTTTGTCGATCTCCGCGGCACAAGAAAGATCAATAGGTCTGTTGGAGGCTATTATGCCCCCAAACGCTGCCACCGGGTCCCCGGCAAGAGCCTGCCGATAAGCCTCTGCCAAGCTCTCATGGCTGGCCAGACCACACGGGGTATTATGTTTAATGATGACCACAGTGGGGTCGGTGAATTCGCTCACTACATTTAGCGCTGCATCCAGGTCGAGGATATTGTTAAACGAAAGCTCTTTCCCACTCAAGCGGACTGCGGTGGCCAGGCTGGGCCTTGGGGGTCTGCCCTGCTCTATGTAGAAGGCAGCTTGCTGATGGGGATTCTCGCCGTAACTGAGGCCTGAGTGTTTGCCTAGAGCAATAGTCATCTCCTCAGGGAAAACCTCATCTTGTAGGTATTGTGCAATTGCGGTATCATAGATAGCTACATGCTGGAAGGCTTTGCGAGCTAGCTTGCGGCGACTTTCCCAGTCGATCTCTCCCTTACCTAGTCGATTGATGATCATGCCATAATCTTGGGGATCGACCACCACGATGACATCAGGAAAATTCTTGGCAGCAGCTCGGATGAGGCTGGGGCCACCGATATCGATGTTCTCCAGTGCCTCCTCTAAGGAGACATTTTCCTTAGCTATAGTCTGGACAAAGGGATAGAGGTTAATCGCCACCAAGTCAATGGTCCCAATCCCTGTTTTGGCCAATTGCTCCATATGGTGGGGTAGATTGCGCCTGGCCAGGATACCGCCATAAACAGCAGGATGTAATGTCTTCACCCGGCCATCTAAAATCTCAGGGAATGAGGTGAGCTCCTCTACACTATGAACTGGTAAACCTATCCCTAAAAGTGCCTGTTTGGTCCCACCGGTGCTGAATATCTCAGCCCCTAGCTCCCCCAGACCTCGGGCAAAATCGATCACCCCTGTTTTATCGGAAACACTGAGCAGGGCACGCATCGTTAACCTCCTAGAAGCTTACAGTATCAAACTTCCAGCTATTGTATGTTATTTGGCAGCTTTTCCCCAGAAAATCATTATCACCCTTTCATTCCCCTTCTGCTCTACCACTTCCCCGATAAGTCTGGCCTGTGGCAACACCGACATGAGCACATCGACATCTCTTGGTGAACAGCACAGCACCATGCCTATGCCCATGTTGAATACTCGGTACATCTCCTCCTCATCGACATCGCCTTTCTCTCGGATTAGGTTAAAGATGGGCGGCACCGACCATGATCCAACTCTGATCTCGGCTGCTAAGCCTTGGGGGAGAACACGAGGCAGGTTAGCTGGTAACCCTCCCCCGGTTATATGGGCTATCCCTTTGACGAGCGGCAATGCCGGCCGGATCAGGTGGTAATAGCAGCGATGCGGTTCGAGGAGTTCCTCCCCCAAAGTACGGTCAAGCTCCTGATAAAAGGTATTTAAAGCCTGGGGCTTGGTGGTAAAAATCTTTCGCACCAGCGAATAGCCATTGGTATGTAAGCCACTGGAAGGCAACCCCAAGATAACGTCGCCAACTTGGATTGCTTTGCCATTGATGATAGATTTCTTCTCCACTGCCCCGACAATAAAGCCCACCAGATCGTAATCCCCTTCCCGATAAATCCCCGGCATCTCAGCAGTCTCACCCCCGATAAGGGGGCAGCCCACCTCGCGGCAGGCATCGGTTATCCCAATGATGATGCTTTCTACTTGTTGTGGCCTGAGCTTACCCATAGCGATGTAATCCAGAAAGAAAAGCGGCTCAGCACCACAGGTTAGAATGTCATTGACACAATGATTAACCAAATCGATGCCGATGGTGTTGTCTCTTGCCAAAGCTGAGGCGATGCTAAGTTTGGTGCCTACTCCGTCAGTGCTGGAGACAAGAACCGGCTCCTGGTAACCCTTAAGTTCGAATAGCCCACCAAAAAAGCCAAGCTCAGTTAGCACTTCAGGGCGAAAAGTGGAACGGGCATGCTTTGTGATGATCTTTAAAGCATCGCTTCGAGCCTCGAGATTCACCCCAGCAGCAGCGTAAGTTAGCTTGTCCATCAAGAGACTCCCCGGGGCAAGGATTCTAAGGCTAGTTTATCCATCTCCAATTGCACTGGGATGGGATACTCCCCAGTGAGACAAGCGAGGCAGAAGACATCTCTGGGGAGCCCTATGGCTTTGATCAACCCCTCCAGGCTGAGATAGCCTAAAGAATCAGCCCCAATGAACTCCCTGATCTGGGGGATGCTTTTACGAGCAGCGATAAGTTCCCATTGTGTGGCCATATCCACCCCAAAGAAACAAGGATAGCGAATTGGCGGGGCACATACACGCACATGGATCTCTTTTGCTCCAGCCTTCCTAAGCAAACCGATCACTCGTGGAGTAGTTGTCCCTCGCACAATGCTATCGTCCACTATAATCAGTTGCTTCCCCTTGAGTACCTGAGGGAGGGGATTAAATTTAAGCCTGACCCCTAGCTCCCTGATGCGTTGGTCAGGCTCGATAAAGGTGCGAACGGCATAGCGGTTCTTAAGCAACACCTCGCTGAACGGGATGCCTGATTTTTGGGCATAGCCAATACCGGCAGCTGTAGCTGAGTCGGGGATGCCAGTAACTATGTCAGCAGCTACAGGATATTCCTCAGCTAGCTCCTCTCCCATTATCTGTCGTGCCTGATATAGTAAACGGCCATTGATCACCGAGTCGGGGCGGGCAAAATAGATATATTCAAAAACGCATATTGCTTTATGCTGTGACTCTATCCCCTTAAAGCTGTCGATACCATTGGCCCCAGTAACAACCACTTCACCAGGTTCAACCTCGCGGAGGAAACTCGCCCCAATATGATCTAAGGCACAACTCTCCGAGGCAATCACCCAGCCATCGTTGACACTGCCAAGGCAGAGGGGACGTACCCCCAAAGGATCACGAACCCCGATCAAGGCCTCGGGGGTAAGAATTACCATAGAATATGCTCCTTGTAGCCGAGGCATGGCACAGGCAACTTTCTCCGGCCAAGTCTGCCCTGGCGAGGCAAGGATAAGATTGGCAATAACCTCAGAGTCGGTAGAGGTAGAAAAGTGATAGCCTTGCTCCTCTAGCTCCCGCCGCAGCAGCCCGGCATTGACAATATTCCCATTATGGCCCAGAGCTATTTCCCCTTGGGCCCCTTTTACCAGGATAGGTTGCGCATTGATAAGGCGGCTTGAGCCGGTAGTGGAATAGCGATTATGACCGATGGCAATAATGCCGGGCAATTGACTCAAGGCAGCTTCATTAAACACCTGAGATACCAACCCCATGCCAGCATAGAGGCGGATCCTTTTACCATCACTGGTAGCAATGCCGCTACTCTCCTGTCCTCTATGCTGAAGGGCGAATAAGGCGAAAAAGGTGAGCCGGGCTACTTCCTCACCGGGGGCATAGGTCCCAAAGATACCGCAGGACTCACGCCAACTCGCCTTGCCCACTACCATAGATACCCCTGAAAAACTCCGTTTTTCAAACGGGCCCCAGATTTGCTCCTCTAAAACCCTTGGGCCCCCATGAGAAAGAGCGAAGCGAACTTTTCATGGGGGGGCTAGCATAATTTGCTAAATCCGATCTAAGGTGACCACAGCCTTCTACTATGATTATAGGTCTCCCCCAGGGCTAGGTCAATTGCCCCTCATTTAGCCATCCTGAGACAGCGTCCATTGCCCTTTCATCTAAACGCAGCTTGTGTCTTCCTCCAGGGATGATCACTATCTTTTTGGGTTCCCCAGCTTTCTCGTAGAGAGACCAGGCGTGACTTAGCGGTACTACCTCATCCTGCTCCCCATGCACTATTAGTAAGGGTATAGAGGCAAGCTTATCTACCCACTCTATAGGACTAATATGCTCAAACCCATTCAACCATTCATCTACGGATTGGGGGAAATCTTTATCTCTGATAACTCCGATGTGGCGAAAGTGGTCGATCAATGAGGTGGCATCCTGTCGTTCAGTTAGAAAACCAAATCTGGCAGGGCAAGCACAGAGGGCGATAGAGGTCACCCGGGGTTCATGGGAGGCAACATAAGCCGAAGCTGCAGCGCCACCGCTAAATCCCAGAAGTGATAGGCGAGTTTTGTCCACTTCAGGGCAAGTGCATAAATAATTGATAGCTGCTTTAAGATCCCGGCACCAGCCCAAGATGTCGAGGTTACCTCTGCTTGCCCCCGTCCCTCTGAAGTTAAATATCATGGTCATAAATCCGGCACTACAGAATCTCTCAGCGAGTAAAGGGTAGCCCCTATCGCCAGGATGCGGTGGGCCGGCGGGGATGCCATGACAAATACATAAGGCGGGAAAGGCCCCCTTATCTTTAGGGATATAGACTTCTCCCCTGATATCGATCTGGTCTACATCGAACCGAACTTCTCTTCTCTCCATTATCCCCCCTTATAAAGGGACCTCTTGAAAAAGGGATTTTCAGTGTCTTTATGAGCCTGCCTTTAACTCGGAGCGAAGTTGAATAAAGCGAATAAGATTATCCCGAGCAATCATACCCAATACTATCCCTTCCTTCACCACAGGTGCGTGGTTTGTATGATGCTCGGCCATCTGCTCCAGTATGCTGAGGGCATCATCATCTGGCTGAACTGCCACTAGCTCACTGAGTGGGGTCATTATCTCCTGCACACGAACAAGATCCCAATGTGATTTGGGCGCCTGCTTAATAGCATAAAGGGTTATAATTCCTTTTAGTCTTCCCTCCTCGGCCACTAAGAAATAGCTGCGACCAGTAGGCAAGATATAATTTTGCACTAGCTCTTTTAGACTAAGGTTAGGGGGTACGGTAGGCTGGTCATAAGTCATCACATCTCGGGCGGTAATACCTCGCAGGTTCTCATGCCATTCCATCTGCCGGTAACTTGTAGTAGCTGCATAGTGCAAAAACCAGCCGATTAAAGCAAGCCAGAAACCATCAAAAGCGCCGAGATAGATAGCACTACCGAATGCGGATACTACAAGCGTAGCCCTGCTTAAGGTACAACCAAATACTAATGCTATTCCACCAAAAATGAGAATATAAGCGATACCTCGCCCTGACCATGAAGCAATATGGGTAGCCCGCCTGTAACTCCCCGTGCCTCGCCAAAGTAGCGCACGTAATATTCTGCCCCCATCCAAGGGGAATCCTGGGATCAGATTAAACAAAACTAGCATCGTATTAATGTAAGCCAACAGTCTCGTTAGATCGGCAACTAGAATCCCACTACCGCTTGAGAACAGAAGAGTGATACCGGCAAAAACACCTGCCAGAGTCAAGCTACATAAGGGGCCGGCAATTGCCATTACCAGCTCAGCCATAGGGCGTGTTGCCTCTCGAGTTATCTGAGCCACTCCGCCAAAGATAAACAGGGTAATGCTCTTTACTGGGGTACCATTCCTAATAGCAACCAGGCTATGGGCTAGTTCATGAGCAATAACCGAGGCAAAAAGAAGCAGGCTAGCAGCTACTCCAGCGGCTACCCTGCTCCACAAAGGGTAATCAGCGGGGAAATAGGATAGTGACAGTGAGAAGGTCAGCAGAGCAAAGATTATGAACCAACTATAGTGCAAGTATATCGGAATGTTGAATACCTTACCTAAACGAATAGAATGGCCCATTTTCCCCTCTAAACTCTAAGCAGCCGATTTTATTATGTCGACATTATGTCAACCGGCAATTCGCCGCACAGATTCACCTGGTCGATAACCTTCTCCGGCGCAACTTCCCCTCTCTCCGTTACTATTCCAGTAATCAGATTCGGCGGGATTATATCAAAGCCTGTCTCCAAGTGGAGTTCCTTATCCTGATAGCTCTGGGCGCTAAATTTGATTATTTCACAAATGGCATAAACGGGAACATTGTTCTTTCTTGCCGCCAGGGCAAGTTGGTAAGTTGGCGTGCCATTGATGAGGAAGCCGTCGGCGAACACACTATCAGCACCCACCAAAACCTTGTCCACTACTGATATGTAATGCTTGATGGAAGCATCAGAAATAGCTGAAGCTGTGATTCCCACCATCTCAAGCTCGTGGGCAGTGATCTCACCATACGATTTACCATCTATGGATCTAGATTTGAGGGCTAAAACCCTGACAAGTTTTCCTTGGCGGGAGGCTATCTTAAGTGCGTGGCAAACGGTTGAGCTGTAGCTCGAGGTGAGCACTACATCCTTATCCTTTAGTATCCCAGCTCCGTTTTCAGCAGCTTTTAAGGAAGCTTGTTGGGAGGCTTGGATAATTTCATCACCTTTGATATAGGCGAAGCTCTTCAGATCAGCTAGCATTATTCCTTTCCCAGCTTCGTGGAATACCTCGTGAATAAAGCGAGAAACACTATTAGCTATAGAGGCCATGTTAGGTCTTATCTCCTTCAACGCCATGCCAACCTCTCTTAGCTCAGCCAAAAACTCACTGGGATTTTTGGACTCGCTTCTCTCCACGGCTAGCTTCATTACACCAAGTGCTTGCTGAGAAATGAAGCTGGCACCATGCACTTTATCCTGCTCGATCTGGGCAATTTTGTGGCTGATTTGGGGGATCATTTCACCCTCTCCCACGTCTCGGGTAGCTTGGGCACTGTTTCATATTGAGCAATATCTTCAGGATCAATCCACTTCGACTCGGTGTGTTCCCAGTCAATCTCTAACTTTTCCGGCTTTATCACCCGAAATCGAAATGGATGGACAATCCATCGCCTCCCCAGCTTTTCATCGGTGGCCACAAGTTCCTGGCCCTGCCTCACCAATTCGATATCCTCAAGAGTTAACTTTACCTCCTCCAGTAGTTCCTCCAACACCTGATCAAAGGGAGTATTCCCTTCTTCTATATATCCGCTTACTCCTGCCCATTTGCCCTTATAGGTACCCACCTTCTCACTCCTTCTTAGCAAACAGATTTTCCCTTTATGCTCCAGGAAACAGGTAACTACATGCTTTTGCTCCATATCTATTACCTCAGCTTGCAGATGATTCTTCAGCATATTCAAGGCAGCTTCGGCAGCATCTCGTTTATTTTCCAGTCTGCCTCCAGGAAAAATATACCGCCCAACCCAGGTTCCTTTTGGTGAGGCCAAGCCAATATAAAATAGCCCTAGCGGTTTTTCCGCTGTGGCTCCGGTGGGCCCAGCAATACCCGTATCTGACAGACCTATGTCTGTATTCATCAGTTTCCTTATCCCCTCGGCCATTTCCTTTCCAGTCTCTTGGCTCACTGCACCATATTGCTCAATAGTCCCACGCTGAACGCCCAAAACTTTTGTTTTTATCTCATTATCATAAGCGACCACAGAGCCTTTGAAGTAGTCGGAACTACCAGGAATGTCGGTTATCAAATTGGCTATCAGCCCTCCGGTAGCCGATTCAGCAACAGCTAGAGTCAACTTGTGTTTATGTAGTAACTTGCCAATTTCCACAGCTAACTCCATCTTCGCCTCCTAAGCTGAGCACTGAGATATTACGGTTGGTGTAGATGCACAAACTTGCAGCTATTTCCATGCTGACTCGAGCGATATCTGCTGCCGAGAGGGCAGAGTACTCGAGCAAAGCCTTGGCTGCTGCTTGGGCATAGCATCCCCCGGAACCAATGCCTACTATATCATCATCAGGCTCTATTACATCACCTTCGCCAGAGAGAACTAGCATATCTTGCCGGTCGGCAACAATAAGCCAAGCCTCCAAGCGGCGTAATACCCTATCGGTGCGCCATTCCTTAGCTAGTTCCACCGCTGCCCGCTTCAGTTGCCCACGATGCCTTTCCAATTGATTCTCAAATCTCTCAAATAGGGTGAGGGTATCAGCTACTGAGCCGGCAAAGCCAGCAATCACCTGATCGTGATATAAAGTGCGCAACTTTTTGGCAGTGTGCTTTAGCACCACTTCTCCAATAGTGACTTGCCCATCACCGGCTATAGCTACCTGGTCGCCACGCCTTACCGCCAGAATCGTTGTTCCGCTTGCCATCTTCTCCCCTTACAATAGCCAAAGGTCTAAGCACATGGCCAAGAATATTACCCCCAAGTAGGGGAAGGCAGAGAGCTTGTACATTCTCCAGGCATCCTGAGAGACTTTGGAAGCTAGCAGACGCCAGCCAGAATAAACCATCAATATACCCGAAAGATTCGCTGCCACTAAGTAGAGCAAGCCAAAGTCAGCCGCAAAGTAAAGACCTAAAGAGGCAGCAAAGAGAAGGAGGGATAAAACAAGGAGCACCTTTACTGCATCCTCGACCTTCCAGTTTAAGGGGAAATAGCTTATCCCAGCACTGAGATAGTCATCTCGGTTGGCAATCATTACACTCCAAACATGGAGCGGTATCCACACCCCGATAAGAATACAAAGGAAAAGCACTTTGGGGCTAAAACTGGGCTGGATGGCAAACCAGCCAATAAGTACCGGCGCGCAGCCAGCTATCGTCCCTTGAGGGAAGACGCAACTTACCCTTTTTCGCCCCACCACTGCTGCTAAGGTACCCGCCAGGCCGGAGAAAAAGCACCAAGGATGTAACCACCAGGCCAACCCTAGAGCGATCACAGTTAAGCCCAAAGTTGGGGGCAGAACCTTTTCCGGGGGGTCGATACGCTTTGAGGGGAGAGGGCGGTGATTTGTTCTTTGCATTTTGGCATCGACCTCTCGGTCAAGGTAGTTGGTTAAGCCATTGACCCCGCCGCTACCTAAGGCAATTGCTACCACAGTGAGAAGGAGGCGGGTATGTGAAGGGTATCCAGCAGCGGCAACAATGGCGGCGCAAATACCAATGAAGGTGAGCAGGATGGTTTCACGAGGCTTCAATATCTCGATATAGTTGGCCATCGAGCGGTAAAAATTCGGGGCTAAATCTAATTCCTTAGCTTGTTTTACCATGGATCATCCTCATTTGTTCTACGGGGCTCGCTTCCTGTTGCCTTAACATAGACTCTAATTATATCATGTCGGCGTAATACTCCCAATAACTTCTTGGGATCATCTCTGGAAACCACTGGGATACGACCCACATCCCCCCCTCCGAATTGGGATAGTGCCTCCTGAATAGACTGATCAGGGTAGGCCACGATAGGGGATTTGGTGGCAATGTCATTGACTACGAGGCTAGGGTTCTTCTTACTCATGGCAGCCTCAACATCCTCTAAGGTAACACAACCGCAAAGATGGCCATTCTCATCAACAACAGGGAAACCGTGATGCCCTGTGCGGTGGATTTCATCTATCAATTGAGCAACAGGTGTCGTTGGTGAAACAGCAGGAAAATTACGGCTCATTGCCTCTCCCACCGTGATACTACTCAATACATCAGCTTGCTCTCGGCGATGAATATCTATGCCTCGCCGCACCAAACGCAGAGTATAAATAGACTCCCGGCTGAAGCTCCGGGCAACAAGGGTGCTAATAACCACCGCACTCATTAGGGGGAGGATTAAGGTATAGTCCCGAGTCATTTCAAAAAGCAGGAGTATGGCAGTGATGGGCCCCCGTACTGCTGCGGCAAAGAATGCTCCCATGCCCACTAGAGCATAGGCTCCAGAGGGAGCAATAATCGCTGGGAATAACTCATGAGCTATCATGCCAAAGGCACCACCCAACATCGAGCCGATAAAGAGCGAAGGGGCAAAGATCCCTCCACTGCCGCCACTACCCAGAGTGAATGAGGTGGCAATCATCTTCAAAAAAGCCAATATGAGGAGCATACCTAGCCCTATCTCGCCAGCCAGTGCCTTATCAACACCCCCTTTCTCGACCAACACTCCGCCTACTCCATAGCCACCTCCATAGCCGACCCCGAAGATGTCAAAAAAGTATAGACCAATGAGCCCGACGATGAGTCCGCCGAAGACTGGTTTGAGATATTCCGGAATTTTCCACGCATCAAACATATCTTCACACTTATAGAATAGGCGAATAAAGCCCACCGCAGCAAGGGCGCAAATAATGCCGAGAAAGATGTAAGGTAATATCTCCCAGTAGCTCACCATAGCATATTCAGGCACGATAAATGATGGCTGCTCCCCCAAAAATATGTGGGCGATGAAGCCAGCAGTAACTGAACTAATAACTACAAAGCCTAATCCTCGGATCATGACCCTGCCGAGGATTACCTCCAAGGCAAAGAAAATGCCCCCAATGGGGGCGTTGAAGGTGGCTGAGATGGCACCCGCTGCTCCACAGGCTACTAGAGTCTTTACCCAATCCTCAGGGAGCCTGAGCCATTGCCCAATAGTTGAACCAAAGGAGGAACCGATCTGGACAATCGGCCCTTCACGACCAACTGAGCCGCCGCTGCCAATGCATATCGAAGAGGCTAGTGCTTTTATCGCTGCCACCCGGGGCCGAATGCGCCCTCCCCTGATAGCCACGGCCTCCATCACCTCCGGAGGTCCTTCTCCTCTTGCCTCACGAGCCAAAAAATAGATCAGAAGGCCAAAAAGGAGGCCACCCAATGCCGGTAGGAGAACGAGGTAATAATCGCCTAAGAAGCTGAATATTGTGGCACATTTTGCGAAGAAAAGCCACTGGAACCCCTTTATCATCCATCTGAAGGCCACTGCCCCCAGTCCGGCAATAAGCCCTACCACTACTGATAGGGCTAGCCCGGTGGCCATCTCTGAGGAGCGAAATAAAGGCAAAAGTGACCCAAGGGGCGATATTAACCTTCGGGTATTCATATACTGGCCAAATACTCTGATACTTTAGGCATTTCACTTATCCTCAAACTATTAGACACTTTAGCATATCGATTACCTGCTCTGCCGGGACGTCATTCCTGATTACTGGTTGGCCAATATCCTGAAGTAATACCCACCTTATTTTGCCTCCCTGCATCTTCTTGTCCAATCCCATTGCCTCAAGCAGGCGAGCCAGCTCTATGCCCGAGGATGAGGAGGGCAAGCCGAAACGGGAAAGCAAAACTTTCTGTCTTTCCACAACACTAGGCTCCAGAATACCCATCCGTTCACTGAGCATAGCTGCTCCCATCATACCAATAGCCACCGCCTCACCATGAAGGAAGCGTTCATAATTTGTGGCTGCCTCCAGCCCATGAGCAATAGTGTGTCCATAATTCAGCAGGGTGCGCTTTCCCGTTTCCTTCTCATCCTCACTGACCACCTTGGCTTTAATAGCGGCACTTCGTTTTATTGCCTCAAGTAACAGCTCGGGGTCTAGCTTGGTAAGCCTGTCGACATTATCCTCCAAGAACTGGAAAAATCCGGCATCGAGGATCAAGCTGTGTTTTGCTACCTCTGCCCATCCTGATACGAGCTCACGGTGAGGCAAGGTAGCTAGTGTTTGGACATCAGCCAGCACGAGGCGGGGTTGATAAAAAGTGCCAATGATGTTCTTGGCTTGAGGATGGTTTACTGCCGTCTTCCCACCAATAGCAGCATCCACCATAGCGACTAGACTTGTGGGCAACTGAACCAGGGGCAAACCGCGAAGGAAAGTCGCTGCCACAAACCCAGCTAAATCCCCTACCACCCCCCCCCCCAGG
>Ga0209633_10004366_pt1 | contig 12729 bp, 15 predicted proteins | sample Cruoilmetagenom1_FD_187290 | JGI IMG/M metagenome (GOLD analysis project Ga0209633, IMG submission 187290) | Oil polluted marine microbial communities from Coal Oil Point, Santa Barbara, California, USA - Sample 1 (SPAdes) (version 2) | ecosystem: Environmental > Aquatic > Marine > Oil seeps ... | reverse complement strand
CAAGGAGTTGCACTGCCCATTCTGTAAACGTCCTCTCCCACGGCCCGTCGGGATGACGATAAGCCCCTTTGAAAAGGCCGACGGGGGGAAATGCGAATGCGGGGCGATCTATCTTTCTGATACAACGGGCAAGAACCTGGGGGAGATCATGCTGCTCGCCCTCGGCCTGGCCGCGGAAACGCTGTCGAAGGACGCGATGGAACTCGTCGCAGACGAGGATTACGAAGAAGTAATCCTGAGCTACGACTGGCGAACGCACCAGTCAAAAGGTGTCAGCACGGGGTTTGGGGACGGACGGGGCAAACTGTATCTGATAAAGCCCAGGGCCCAGACGGCCTGAAGAGCAGATACCGGCGTTGTTCGGCCGGCTGGAATTATCAATTATCTTATTACTTAAGCGGGCATGGCAGAACCCGGGGTGCTCATGACGGTGTCCCGTATGTATACTATTTCAAGAAAGGGGAAATGGAACAATGCCGAATATTGATGTTAAGGGCAAGACGATTGAAGTGGATGAGGACGGCTTTCTTGCCAACCTTGACGACTGGAGTGAGGACGTCGCGAAATACTTCGCAGAGGTGGAAGGGATCGACATGTCCGACCAACACTGGGAAGTGGTGAACTTCCTCCGCGAGTATTACAACCAGTACCAGATCGCTCCCATGATCAAAATCCTGGTGAAAGAGCTTGGCAAAAAGCTCGGCGCGGACAAGGGAAACACGAAGTATCTGTACGAGCTCTATCCCGGCGGTCCGGCAAAGCAGGCCTGTAAGATCGCAGGACTTCCGAAGCCGACCGGCTGCGTATAACGCACTGATCACAAAGACACGACATTCCTGACGCCCCCGCAGAGGCCCTCTTCCACGGTCTCCGGGGGCAGCGATTTCCCTTCCAGCAGATTCGACGCGCACGGCAATACGGGGAATCCGCTGCATCCTGAGCCTTACGAACGACTGCCCGACACGATCGGTAACGGCGGTAGTACGCCACCGTGCTGCCTGATGGCCTGCGCGGAAAGAATACGATCGTATTGGTCGCGGTTGCTACCACGAGAATTTGCGAAGAAGAGGACGGTGTCACTCATGTACATGGTAACGGTAAATAAAGAAAAGTGTGATGGAGACGGTTCCTGTGTGAATGTCTGTCCTCAGGCGGTGTTCGAGCTGGCTGACGGCAAGGCTGAGCCGGCGAACATGAACGAGTGTATCAATTGCGAAACCTGCGTGGAAAACTGTCCGCAGGCGGCGATCACCATATCCGAGTTGTAACGGGCACCGAGAGGGGATAGTTGATTAACTTATCCCCTGTTTTTTTATACTTTTACTGCACGCTCCAGGGAGGTGAGAACATGAAGCTACTGGTATTCTTAAGCGACTGGCGGAGGACCGAAGACACGCTCGAACGCTTGAAGGCCGATACGATGGGTATTGTCCTCGTGGGAAACGGCATTTACCACGCCGTGGTGAAAGAGGGCAAAAAAGATTCCCCGGTCCTGGCGACGAAGGGAGCGAAATTCTACGCCCTTTCCGACGACCTTGACTGCAGGGGATATGCCGCTGATAAGGTGAATTCCAAGGTGAAGGTCGTGAGCTACGGCGACATCGTCGACCTTATCATGAAGGATTACGAAAAGACGGCATGGTTGTAGTAAATATCGAGGGAAGAAGGACGAGGGAAGAGGGACGATAAAAGCTAGAACAAAATCGTCTGTCGTCCTAACGAAGTGATCGTCCATCGGCCCTCATGAATTCAGCATAAGGAGGTTATCATGGGTGACTTGACAATGGGTATTTTCCCTTCACTGGTCGGATCCATGTCGCTTGATTTTGCTTTCAAGCTTGGAGAGGCCGCGGTTGAAAAGGGACACAAGGTAAATCTCTGGCTTTCCGGCAACGCGGTGATGATGGCCAAGAAGGGGCAGAAAGCCTTTAAGGATTATTCTCACAATCAAAAGCGCATGCTCGGGCTCATCGAAAAAGGGACGGAAGTTACGGCATGCGAGGCCTGTGCCGAGGCCAGAGGCTACCACAAAGAGGACACGCTCGAAGGCGTGAAGCGGCACAGTATGGACTGGTATCTTGCAAAGACGGTGAAAACCGACCGTCTGCTGCATATAGGAGGTGAGTAGATGGCTGAGGCAAAATTACTCTTCGTGGTCCAGAGACCGCCGTACAAAAACGAAAATCCCCGCCTGGCGCTGACCCATGCCATCGCGAGCCAGACGGCCGAGATCTATATGGATGACGGCGATGCCGTCATTCCCATCGTGGCTTTCGTGGGAGACGGTGTGCTGAACGCCGTGAAGGGCCAGAAGGCCATGGAGACCTATGGTGTCACGAGCACCGAGATGCACATCAAGACCAGCCTGCTCATCGACATGCCCATCTGGGTCTGCAAGGAAGACATGGAGCGGCTCGGACTTACGGAAGACATGATGATCCAGGATGCCGAGGAACTCGGCGCCGAGATCAAGACGACCTTTGTATCGTACGCAGACATTCAGAAGGAAATGGAGCAGACCAATCACCTGCTGTTTTTCTAATGTGACAGCCCTGCAGCGTTCCTGCAGGGTTTTTTTCTTGACCCGCTATGAAGCCTGCCGCACCTTCATTCACCGGGCAGGGAAAACAGGGAGAAGCGCGGCCGGCTGTGCCTGATAGAAAACCTATGGCGAAAACTGTTCTGGATATGAACCTGAAAAAACTGTTGACGGAAAAAAAGGCCACCATCGTGAAGCGATGGTTTAGCGTCGTCGTGGAGTCATACCCCGAAGATACATCAGGATTTCTCAAAAAAACCGACGCGCAGTTCACGAACCCCGTGGGCTATACGCTCGCCGAGGGGATCGAAGGGCTGTACGACGCGCTCCTCCAGGGGGTGATCCCGGACACACTCTCCGTCTTCCTCGACAGCATCGTCAGGATCCGGGCGGTCCAGGATTTCACGCCGTCCCAGGCCGTGGGCTTCATCTTCCCGTTAAAGGGCATCATACGGGATGAACTCGGGCCTGCGATCGCAGAGCACGGTCTTTCTGAAGAACTGACGGCATTTGAGTCCGTGGTCGACGATCTGGCGCTCTTCTCCTTTGACCGGTATATGCACTGCCGGGAGAAGCTTGCGGAAATCAAGGTCAATGAGATGAAGAACAACACCTTCCGGCTGCTGCAGCAGGTGAACGAGCGGTCCGGGAAGAAGAAAGAATAGCTTGTGACATTTATGGCATCTTCAACCCTTAACGAAAAGAGGTAGCGAGATGAGAGTCTTAGTATCCTTCATCATCGTAGCAGTGCTTGCCCTGATCGCCTACGCAGGGGTGCAGGCGGCACACATGACGACGTTTTTCGGGATTATCGTCCCCTATGCGGCGTTTCTGGTCTTCGTGGCCGGCGTTGTCCTCCGTCTTTGGCAATGGGGGAGGTCGCCGGTCCCCTTCCGCATCCCCACGACCTGCGGGCAGCAGAAATCCCTCTCCTGGATCAAGCAGAGCAAGCTGGAAAACCCTTCGGGAACACTCGGCGTCATCGGACGGATGGCCCTGGAAGTTCTCTTCTTCCGGTCGCTCTTCAGGAACCTCAAGACGCAGCTCAAAGACGGACCCCATATTGCCTATGGAGAGGCAAAATGGCTCTGGATGGCGGGGCTGGCATTCCACTGGTCCTTCCTTATCATTCTGGTGCGCCATCTCCGGTTTTTCATGGAAAAGACGCCTGTGCCGATCCAGATGATCGAGGGCCTCGACAGTTTTCTCCAGCTCGGGGCGCCGCTCCTGTACATGACGGACGCAGTGCTGCTGCTGGCCGTGACGTACCTGTTCCTGCGGCGCGTGGGCATTCCCCAGGTCCGGTATATTTCCCTCGTCAACGACTACTTTCCTCTTTTTCTGATCCTGGGTATTGCCGTTACCGGCGTGCTCATGCGGTATTTCTTCAAGGTGGACGTGGTGAGCGTGAAAATACTTGCCATGTCTCTGATCAGCTTGACACCGGCCATTCCCGAGCAGGAGATCGGCGCGCTGTTCTATACGCACCTGTTTCTTCTGAGCGTGTTGTTTGCCTACTTCCCGCTGAGCAAACTGATGCACATGGGCGGCGTCTTCCTCAGTCCCACGAGGAACATGGCGAGCAACAACCGCGCGGTGCGGCACGTCAACCCCTGGGACTACCCGGTCCATGTCCATACCTATGCGGAATACGAGGATGATTTCAGGGAGAAAATGAAAGGCGCCGGTCTTCCGGTGGAAAAGGAGTAATCATGGCGAACTTACCGAAACCAGAAGAATTATCAGAGATCGATTTTACGCCGCCCAAGACCGGTTGGATGGATACTCCCGTGGAATTCAAGCCGGGCATGTTCTGCCACGGCTCGAAGCCCAAGAGCCTCCAGACCGTCGAGTTTCCGAACCCCCGGGACTGGAAACCTGCCGACGCGGACTGGAAGCTCCCGGAAAACTGGAAGGAGATCATCATCGAGGGGATTGCCGACCGGCTGAAAAAATACCGGTCATTCCGGCTCTTCATGGACATCTGTGTGCGCTGCGGCGCCTGCGCCGACAAGTGCCATTTCTTCATCGGCACGGGCGATCCCAAGAACATGCCGGTCCTCAGGGCGGAGTTGATCCGCTCGGTGTACCGGAAAGAGTTCACCAAGGCCGGCAAGATCCTCGGTAAAATTGCCGGCGGCCGGGAACTCACCCTCGACGTTCTGAAAGAGTGGTGGTACTACTTCTACCAGTGCACCGAGTGCCGCCGCTGCTCCGTCTTCTGCCCCTATGGCATCGACCAGGCAGAGATCACGATCATCGGTCGCGAGCTGCTGAATCTGCTCGGGCTGAACATCGAGTGGATTGCCGGGCCCGTGGCCAACTGCTACATGAAAGGGAACCACCTCGGCCTGGAACCCCATACCATCACGAGCAACCTCGAGTACATGCTCGACGACATCGAGACCGTGACGGGCATCAAGATCAATCCCAGCTTCAACCGGAAGGGCGCGGAGATCCTCTTCGTAACGCCCTCGGGCGACCTTTTTGCCGACCCGGGCACGTACACCGCCATGGGCTATCTCATGCTGTTTCATGAACTCGGCCTCGATTACACCTGGAGCACCTACGCCTCGGAGGGCGGGAACTTCGGGTTCTTCACCTCGAACGATATGGGCAAGCGGCTGAACTCAAAGATCTATGCGGAAGCCAAACGCCTCGGTGTCAAGTACATCATCGGCGGCGAGTGCGGCCATATGTGGCGCGTCATTCACCAGTACATGGACACCTGGAACGGTCCGGCGGACTTCCTCGAGACGCCGGTCTCGCCGATCACCGGCACGAAGTTCTCGAACGCCAAGGCGTCGAAGATGATTCACATCGCTGAGTTCACGGCCGACCTGATCAAGCACGGCAAGCTGAAGCTCGATCCCAGCAGGAATAACCACCTGAAAGTGACGTTCCACGATTCCTGCAACACGTCACGGGGCATGGGCATCCTGGAAGAGCCGAGGTACATCATCAACAGCGTCTGCAACAACTTCCAGGAGATGCCGGAAGACACCATCCGGGAGAAGACCTTCTGCTGCGGCAGCGGTTCCGGCCTGAACGCATCGGAAGACATGGACCTGAGAATGAAGGGCGGCTTCCCCCGGGCCAATGCCGTCAAGTTCGTCCACGACCACCACGGGGTGAACATGCTGGCCAACATCTGCGCCATCGACCGCGCGGTCCTTCCGCCGCTGATGGATTACTGGGTTCCGGGAGTGGGCGTCACCGGCGTCCATGAACTCGTGGCAAACGCCATGATCATGAAAGGCGAGAAGGAGCGGACGACGGACCTTCGCGGCGAGCCCCTCCCCGGGAAAGAGAAGAAGGAGGAATCCGAATGAAACTGTATAACGGCGGATTGATAATCACCGGGATTGTGGTTTTTCTGGCGCTGGCCTTCTTTCCGTTCTACTATAACATCGGGAAAGTGAATGCCAAGCCCGAGCCCAAGCTCGAACCGGCGATAAAGATGAGCGAGAAGCGATTCGGCAAAAAGCAGTGCGTCGAACCCCGGGAGTTCATGCGGCGGGAGCACATGGTGCTTCTGAATAACTGGCGGGACTCCGTGGTCCGCGACAAGAACCGGCGGTATTCGAGCGAGGCCAGCGGCAAGACCTTCAACATGAGCCTCCAGAACGAGTGTATGCAGTGCCACTCGAGCAAGAAGAACTTCTGCGATAAGTGCCATACCTACATGGCCGTGAAGCCCTTCTGCTGGGACTGTCATATCGAACCGAAGGAGAAGGAGGGGAGCAAATCATGAGCATGGACAGGAGACAATTCTTAAAGATAACGGGCATCTCCTCCATCCTGGGCCTCGGCGCGTCCGTGGCCTCGGCTACCCATCCGATATGGATGCCGGGTGTCGATCCCGATCTCGTATCGCCGAATGCACAGGCACTGACGGCGAAACGGTGGGGCATGGCCGTGGACATGACCAAGTTCCGGAGCGAGGCGGACATCAAACGCGTCGTCGAAGCGTGCCACAGCATACATAACGTTCCGGACTTCGGTAATAATCCGGACGGGACGAAAAATATCAAGGACGAGATCAAATGGATATGGAAGGCAAAGTTCAAGCAAGCCTTTCCTGAGCAGGCGACGGAGCTGAACGAGCACCTCGAGGAGGCCCCGTTCCTCGTGTTCTGCAATCACTGCGACAATCCGGCCTGTGTCCGGGTCTGCCCGACGAAGGCCACCTTCAAGCGGGATGACGGAGCAGTGATGATGGACATGCACCGCTGCATCGGATGCCGGTTCTGCATGGCTGCCTGCCCCTACGGAGCGCGCAGCTTTAACTGGCGGGATCCGCGGCCCTTCATCAAGAAAGAGAAACAGAACAGAAAATATCCCACCCGGACCAAGGGTGTGGTGGAAAAATGCACCTTTTGCACGGAGCGGCTTGCCGTGGGGCAGATGCCTGCCTGCGTGGAGAAGGCCCCCCCGGGAGGCCTGGTCTTCGGCGATCTCGACGATCCGAAGTCAGCGATCAGGCGGCTCGTCAGCACGCGCTACACCATCAGGCGCAAACCGGAGCTCGGCACCGGGCCGAACATCTACTACGTGATTGGAGGTAGGTAACCATGCTTGAAAAGGCGCTCGTTGGAAGTAAACGGTACTGGATGTGGATGGGCCTCCTGGCTGCCTTGAGCGTGGTCGGCTTCGCCTTCTATCTCAAGCAGTTCACCTACGGCCTGGGACTCACGGGCCTGAGCAGGGACGTTTCCTGGGGCCTGTACATCGGCCAGTTTACGTTCCTCGTCGGCGTGGCGGCCTCGGCCGTGATGCTCGTCATACCCTATTACCTGCACGACTTCAAGAAATTCGGGAAGATCGTGATCCTCGGTGAGTTTCTGGCCATTTCCGCCGTGCTCATGTGCATGCTCTTCATCATGGCGGACATGGGACAGCCCATGCGGTTCATGAACATTATGCTCCATCCCACGCCGGGTTCCGTCATGTTCTGGGACTTTCTCGTACTCGCCGGCTATCTCGGGTTGAATCTCCTCGTCGGCTGGGTGACCCTGGGAGCGGATAAAAAGGGCATTGCACCGCCCAAGTGGATCAAGCCCTTTATCTATCTCTCGATCCCCTGGGCCATCAGTATCCACACGGTCACGGCCTTCCTGTACGCCGGTCTTCCGGGCAGGCACTTCTGGCTCACCGCCATCATGGCGGCCCGCTTCCTGGCCTCGGCTTTTGCCGGCGGCCCGGCATTGCTGCTGATCCTGGCGCTGATCGTGCGGAAGCTGACCAAGTTCGATCCCGGCAAGGAGCCCATCCAGGCACTTGCAAAAATCGTGACCTACGCCATGTTCGCGAACGTGTTCTTCCTGGCGCTGGAGTTCTTTACCGCCTTCTACAGCGGGATTCCCGGCCATACGCACGCGTTCCACTATCTCTACCACGGCCTGGAGGGCCACACCGAGATGGTCGGCATGATGTGGACGTCGAGCATTCTCGCGGTGGTGGCGCTCACGATGCTGTTCGTGCCGCAGGTGCGCAGGAATGAGTTTACCCTGGTGATCGCCTGTGTTGCCCTGTTCATTTCCCTCTGGATCGACAAGGGCTTCGGCCTGATCATCGGCGGCTTCGTGCCGAACATGATGGAGCAGGTGCGGCCCTACTGGCCGACATTCCTCGAGACCATGGTGACCGTCGGTATCTGGGCCATCGGCCTCCTGGTCCTCACGGCCCTGTACAAGATAGCGGTATCGGTACGGGAAGAGACGGCAGGAGTCGAGATAGACCATTAAATAATCATTCGGTTCCGAGGGCCCATCGCGATCAGCGGTGGGCCCTTTTTTTATCCCGGAGCGTTCAGCAGCCTGCTTTCGTTGTGGGCAGTGAGGGTCTCGGTAAAACGCCGTTTTAACAGGAATGTTTCCAATTTATTATTGCTTTTTTACTGCTGAGCGGTTATGATACGCCCAGTTTCAACCCGCCTGTCGCAAATCAACACCCAGCGCAGAGCAGAAAGACTGACGTGTACCGGCCGTTGCCGGGGTGCGTCTCAGCGGCGGGAGCTCTATTCACATTCTTATTCAAGGAGGAACGTGCAACATGTACATGGTAACAGTTGACAATGCAAAATGCGACGGCGACGGCACCTGCGCCAATCTCTGCCCCCAGGCAGTGTTTTCCGTAGACGACGGCAAGGCCGATCCGGTGAACATGAACGAGTGCATCAACTGCCTGACCTGCGTGGAGAACTGCCCGCAGCAGGCAATTACTATTACCGAGATGTAATCACTGAACGAATTTTTTTGTCCTTACGATAGCCACGCCCCAGGCGTGGCTTTTTTTGTTCCCGGCCGCGTCGTTCCCGGGTAAACTTCCTTCCCCCAATCTTTACCCCTCAAACAGTTCTCTACCTTACCAGTCTCCCTAAAACTGTAGCGACACAGGATTGCCACCTGGAAAGGGGAGAGAAGCCTGCGGCATGTTCAATAAAGGCGCTGGGGGAGAAAAAAAGTATTTCAGCAGTGCGATTCAACATTTTTTCTTGCCTCAAAAATTGCAGCCGACACAATATATTGGTCATACTTTAATTGTATGTTATTCATTAACACATGAATAAGACCAATATTTTTTGATTCACCGTGGCGCAGAGAAGGACTGCGAACTTCGTAACAAACGGAATTATTGATATATTATGTGATACTTTGTTCTTCTGTGATCCCAAAAAAATCGTCTAATAAAATTGGGAACCAAAAACATTAAATTCTGGGTCTTGGCCATTTTGTGGTTGAAATATGTCAACTGTTATGCTATTTGTTTATTAATGCCCAAAAGTATCAATGTTGATACAAAGTATTTTTGGGCAGTCCGGCTACATTCTTGTTAAACTTGATTTTTCGAAGCATTCTTTAAACACTTCCAAGTATTTTTTTGAAGTCTGCATTGCAGGGGGAAGACATGATGGCTTTTGTATTTCGCATCCGCTCGGTATTTTTGTCTCTTTGGAAGGTCTCGATCCTTGCAGGTGCGTTCATTTTCGTTCTTAACGGCTGCGGCGGAGGGGGGGACGACACTCCACCGCCACCGGAAGGGTATAAGCTTACGGTGGCTGGCGGCACGCTGAATGACGGTACCGCTCCGAACGGCCTGGCAGTGTTGGTTACGCTCAGGGACAGCGATGGACGCGGCCCCGGCGGTGTGGCGCCCTGGTCTATAACGATCACCGGTCCTGAGGGGGTAGAATTTCCGCCTATTTGGTACGATGACGGCTCGCCCGGCAGCTATATTGCCTGGATCTGGAATGGCGTTGTCCCGAAGCCAGGCACCTATACTGCCGAAGCGACGGATGGCAGCACGGTCCGTACGGTTTCCTTTACGATCGATGAGACGCTTATCATTGACCCTCCGGTCCTTGACCTCGGGGGGGGAACCGTCTCTTGGCCCGAGGTGGCCGGTGCAGGGTCCTATTACTACCAGATTACGACAGTTACGACCAGCATAGTCACTGATGACGGTTATCTTGATGCAAGCACACTTTCCTTCGATTTGCCCGCACTGCCGGATGGCAGTTACGAAATTAATGTATATGCCCACACCAAGAACCGATTCGCCCTGATGAACGACCCTACGCCCTCACCGCTGTTGCCGTCCCAGGAGAACATTTCCGTGGCTTCGCTGCCTCTGACGGTGACTGGCAGCAGCTACAACTATTCCCTGAACGCTCGGGGCGGTGTGATGTCCTACTCTGACAATGCAGGGGGGTACGAATATGGTCTGGTGATCTGGACCTCGATCCTTCCCGGCGAAGGTGTTACGCCACCGGACCTGGACTGGACGATTACCGTTACCGGGCCGGGGATCACATCCTGGCAGTACACTTATCCTGGCTCAACAGGCCTCTTTTCACACTATCTCAATTGGGACTTTTTCACCACACCGGCAGCAGGGGTCTATACGGTGACAGCTACCTCTCCGGCCCCAGTGGAGACACTGACCGACAGCTTCACCATCGCGAACGTGACTGCCCAGCTTCCGATTACTGCGAACCTCCAGGTCACGCCTACCGCGGGCGGCGGCGCGGAAGCAAGCTGGGACCCGGTGCCGGGCGCGGCATCGTATTATGTGAATCTCTGGTATGACAATCTAGTTTCAGGAGAGTATGAGCAAATTGCCGGTGGATGGGTAACGACGCCGGCGGCAGTCATCACCGCCAGTACGATGACGCCGGGAGAGGTTTATGATCTATACGTGACGGCGTCGACCATGGACATGACGGACATGCTGGCCTCACCTCCGCCCGTTCCGGGCACGCAGGTCGACATGTCGGACAATGTTTACGACGAAGCGAGATTCGTCGCGCAGTGACGCCAGTGGCCAGAGAGGCTTGCTGTTTTCAGCAGGTTGAAGCAATGTGCTGACGTTCCTTTTTTTGGTGCCGATCGCGAGCAGTCGAAGTAAGACTGATTGAAAGAAGACCATCCTCATACCGGAGGGACAACCAATGACGACGAGACGTACGCGGCAGCTGACGGCGCTGATGAGCTTGTTTCTGCTCCTTTCCTGCGGCGGCGGGGGAGGTGGGGATGGTGGAGGAGGAGATACGGATACGCTGAGCTTTGCTGTTGCCGGGGGTGCTTCGGGTAGTTATACCGAGACCGGTTCGGTATCAGCCCCGGACGGATATGATCCGGATCTCACAGCCTATTATGACGCATCGGGATCCAATAAGACCTATATAAAAGTTTTCAAAGACTATAATGGATTCACGTGGGATGAAATGTTCACGGTCGATATCAATGGAAATGCAGCAGGAACGGTCTATGCAATAGATTCATCGACGACGCTTTCTTATCAACCTGCATCTGGCAACGATCTCTACGCACTCTCTGGGAGCATTACGGTGATAACATACGGTGCCGTAAGTGGTCGCATTACAGGGAACTTTGACGTTATGGTCTGCGATACCCCGGTTCCGACGTGAACACCCACATCGAACATGACCGGGAGTTTCAATATTACGCGAGATGCGGATATATAGTCGTGATCAGTGGATTGCAGGTTCAGCCCCGATAGTAATCGCACAACGTATGCATGTATAAACGTATGAAACGATGGACTGTACATACCGGATACCTGCTGTTCATGGTTGCCGTTCTCCTGGCGGCATCGCCCCTGTTTGCCGTGGAGTTCTCGGCGGACACGGTTATGACGAGCGGCAAGCGGACGCTGGAGAGCAAATTCTATTTTGCCGGCGACAAGTGGCGGATGGAAGAGCAGTTTCCCCAGGGCGCACGGATCACGATCTTCCGGCGGGAGAAGAAGAGCCTGATCCTCCTGTTCCCCGAGAAGAAGCGCTACATCATCCAGCCCCTGCCGGAGCCGGAATTCCAGATCATCGCCACGCGCAAACCCGGGGAGGAACTGGAGCGCATTGAGCTGGGACAGGAGAAGGTGTCGGGCCTCCTTACGACAAAGTACAGGGTTACGTACAAGGCGCGGGGCAGACTGATGAAGACCGTGGAGTGGTACTCGAAGGACCTCGACGTGGTAATAAAATCCGAATCCGGAAGCGGCAGATGGTCGCAGGAGATCAGGAACATCAAGAAGGGAAAACAGGACCAGTCCCTGTTTGAGATCCCTGGAGATTATCAGGCGCTTTCTTCAAAAGACATTGTAAAACCGAATAAACCATCAAAACGAACAAACGCGGAATAATTTTCTGAAATTGACTTGCTTTAAACGGTTTTCTTCATTTTTTGTTTGCAGTCAGGGCAGCACATCTTTTTTGCATTCAAGCAGGAGGCGTTATGGCACGGTACAGAAAAGTTCGGTTTACGGTAGCTTCAATCTCGGCATGTATCATCATCCTCGTTGCGGCGGTGGTCGTGGGTGTTTCCCCGGCCCCTGATCCGGTCAAACTCACGCCGTCCCTGGTGCGGGTGGACACGTCGAGCCTGCCGCCCGATGAGGCTGCGGCGGAGCTCGAGGCCGTCTGGCGGTTATTCGACGGTGATACGACGTCTGCCTATGCGCCGCTGCAGACCGCCCAGGTAACGATCAGCCTTCCGGAAGAGAAGAGCATCAGCCGCATCCGGACCTTTGGCGCCTCCTCCTATCACGTCAACGTTTACCTGGACAATGCCGGGAATTGGGAGCCTGTACCCTCCCTCACCGGAATTGATCTCTCGACGCTCGGCTCCTCGTGGAACAGCCTGAAAGCCACTGATCCCTTTAACGCC
>Ga0209633_10004365_pt1 | contig 12729 bp, 7 predicted proteins | sample Cruoilmetagenom1_FD_187290 | JGI IMG/M metagenome (GOLD analysis project Ga0209633, IMG submission 187290) | Oil polluted marine microbial communities from Coal Oil Point, Santa Barbara, California, USA - Sample 1 (SPAdes) (version 2) | ecosystem: Environmental > Aquatic > Marine > Oil seeps ... | reverse complement strand
CTGCTGTGTTATAATCCTTCTCAGAATGAACCATTATGGTTAATTCTTTGGCTAATCGTTGTTGTAAGGCTCTGAGATGCGGCTCTTGTTTATGTTGCTCAACGAGAGCATCGATCTCATCTTTTGGAAGCATCGTAAAAATCTTAATGTACTTTTCTGCATCTTCATCAGAAACATTTAGCCAAAACTGGTAAAATTTATAAGGGGATGTTAATTCAGGATCAAGCCATACATTACCTTCTTCAGTTTTCCCAAATTTATTTCCGTCAGCCTTAGTAATTAAGGGACATGTTAAAGCAAATGCCTCACCACTTAATTTACGACGAATAAGTTCTGTTCCTGTAGTAATATTTCCCCATTGATCGGAACCTCCCATTTGAAGCTTGCAGTTTTTCTCTTTATATAAATGATAAAAATCAGTACCCTGAACTAGTTGATACGAAAATTCGGTAAACGACATTCCTGTTTTTGATTCTTCTCCAATACGTTTCTTTACCGAATCCTTAGCCATCATGTAATTAACAGTAATATGCTTACCAATATCACGAATAAATTCAAGAAAAGAATATTCTTTCATCCAATCGTAATTATTCACCATTTCGGCACTATTCTCAATTTTTGAGTCAAAATCAAGTAATTTCTCTAACTGTTTCTGAAGACAATCCTGATTATATCGTAATGTTTTTTCGTCGAGCAAATTTCTTTCTTGTGATTTTCCTGATGGGTCACCAATCATACCTGTAGCACCACCAACCAAAACAAAAGGTTTGTGTCCTGCAGTCTGAAAATGTTTTAACATCATAACACTAACTAAATGACCTATATGCAATGAATTAGCTGTAGGATCAATACCTACATATGCTCCAGTCATTTCTTTTTGTAATTGTTCTTCTGTTCCGGGCATAATATCGTGTAACATGCCTCTCCACTTGAGTTCCTCAACAAAATTCATTTTTTATATCTTCTTTAAATTATTATCTTCTATTTTAACAAACGATGTGTGCTTTCGAGAAAAATCCGACAAGCTCAACATGACTTCTATAATTTTACTATTCTGTTTAAACTTCTATTCCCACATTCTTTGTTTCTTCTTCAATCTTTCCTTTTATTTTATCGAAATTAAGATACGGGAAAATCATTGGAGCAAAATTAGAAAGTGGTTTGTATAATATTGAGTTTTCTTTTGTATCGTCGGGAATGAAATTGTATTTGTTATCGACTTTATTGATCAATACCAAAATAATACTAACAATAAATGCTGTTTTTAAAATAGAAAATAAAACGCCTAAGAGTCTATTAACTATTCCAAGCGCAATTGCATCAATCAATTTATTTAACATTTTTGCCAATAAATGAACCGCAATAACAATTGCTACAAATGTTACTGCAAAAGATAAAATAGGTAGATAATGTCCCGATACTTCAAATTTTTTAATAATCAATTCCGATGTAAAATCGGAAAACATTACTGCTCCAAGTATCCCAAGCAATAAAGCAGCTAAAGTAGCTAGCTGAATAATAAATCCTTTTGTAAATCCTCTGTATGCACTCCACAATAATAATATTGCAAAAACAAGGTCAACTGTATTCATAGTACAATATATTCGATAAAAACAATTTGTAAAAATAACAAAAAGATTCAGTAAACGAGTTTCTAATTCCTAGTTTCTGATTCAAAGTTAATTTAGAATAAAAAAGCTTCCAAGGTTTTTGCAAACGATGAAAGCTAATAATAACTTTATGATATTAAAACTGTTTATCCTCCTATTACAACAGAACTTCCATTACGACCCACGAATGGGATTCCTATTTTTATTCCCGTATATTCATGCTGCGACCCTTTAAATCCTGCAAATACTTCCACATTAAACATCAAGAATATTTGGTTTAATCCATATCCAACTTCAAAGTAAGGTGAGTTTCCTTCTGTAGATAAATAATTAAAATAAATAGCTTCGCGCATTAAGGTTTTATTTAAAATCGGCAATCGCTTAAGTAACATTCTATCATTTTCAATGTTTATATGCCCTTCAAAATAGCTGTCGTAAGTACTATATTCGTAAAAATCAAATAATCTAAAGGTATTTCTTTCTAATGTTCCCATTATAAAAGGTGTGTTTGTTCCAAAATGTTTAAAATCTGCGAAATATAAATCGCTAGAATTCAAGAAAGTACCTGCTGTTAATTTGTATCTAAATGCGCCCAATCTTCTTATTCCTATTCCTTGATTTATTGAAAATTCAAGATGATCGAAATTAACATCGCTATCGAATAAACCGTTTATCCCTTTTCTATATCTTAAATTAAATGTCGGAAATCGCGTTCGTGTATTCCATTTTACGCCTTTTCGAATTCTATAATAATACTCTGGGGTGTAACTTATATTTACCGAAAGTATTGATGCGTTATGATCGCTCACTAAATTTGTATTAAAATTATCAATTGAAGGAACATTTGAAGTAAACTCATTATCTAAAGGGTTCCACAAATATAAATCGCTGTGATTTGAAAGTTGTTTGCGTTGAGCATATTCAAATCCTGTAAATAGGCTTAGCCCATTAACAATATCAGTAGTATGAGAAAAATTAATAAAATCTTTTTGATATAGTTTTAAATAATTCTCTTTTAAAACGAGTGTTGTGATTAAATTCAGGTTTTCTGTTATTCCTGTTCTTGAATCAAAATCAGATGTTGTTCGTCCACCACTAAATCCTATTGATGCTCTTTTTAATCCATTGTATCGGTAATACATCGATAAGGTATTTGTCATTCGTTCGCGAGCAAATCCATAATCAGAATTTTGCCTTAAACTAAAGTACCTTCCTGTACTATCGTCGCTATGTGTATACCTAAATTCCATTCCATATTTTAATCCATCAACCGTATTAAAATTAATATGGCCTAAATCTATTAAACCACCATAGCTAAATCGATCTCCACTTTCATAATTATATGATCCTCCCATTATTATATCACTCCATGTAAATTTTTTATCGACACTTGTAACAGAATCTCGGTATATTGTGTCAATTTCCATTCTTAGTTGAATAGAATCTTTTTCTTTATATCCTTCTAACTCATAACTAGTTAATGGAATTGGTCTGATCGAGTCCCAATAAGCAACAGAGCGCAATAAAGCACTATCTTCAACGTTAGGCACATTATCTTTTTCTTCAAGATTCTTTTCTTTTGGTTTAGTATCTTCAATATCCTTTCGTACTAATTTTTTTAGTTTTCGAGATTCTTTTTTCGTTAAACTTTCTTTCTGAACCAGCTCTTTGATTTTCTTTTGCTGGCTAGCAATTACTTCATTAACTTCGTTTGCATACTCCTTGGATTCAACCAACATATTTCGATATAAAGAATGATCGATACCACTGTTAAGTTTTACTTTATAATTTGATACTGAAGCGACATAATTGAATTTCACCTTAAATCCCATCATATGTGCATCTATATCAAAGTTATGGCTAATAGGCATCCATACATCGTCACCTACAGGGCTATATACTTGATTAATTTTTATAGTAAACATTTTCTGGTTAACTACAAGTTCGGCACTATGTAAATGCCAAAATCCTTCAACAATATATATGCTTCCCGAATAAAGATCATACCCTTCTCTGCGAGGAATAATTTTAATTTTATGTACTAAATAATCCTGATCGTAAAAAGATGATTCGAGTTGAAACTTATAAAGAGCAAAGGCATCACGACTTAATGGTGAAATAATACCATCAATATCGTTATACAGTGATAATGTTACATAACCCATTGGTGAAATATCTTCACCTTTCATTGTGCTTCTCATCGATATTACATCTTCTTCAACCACATTGGGTAACTCAAAATGCAAATCAGAAATATTTTCCATAACCATTGGCTTACCTTCTTCAAGACCTTCCTTTTTTAAAGCTTTTTTCATTAAACGAGGAATATTCTCAAACTTTCCCGATCCTTTAACATAAATTCTACAATCATACTCTTCCACCTGATTTAAGTAATAATAACTCATTGCAATTGCCTTACGCATAATTCCATAGGCAGGATCTTCACCGCTTGCAAGAATCCTAACTTCAGGAATCTTATACAACTGTTCTTCTAAAACAATGTCCATCTCCTGAATAGAATCTTGGCACACAACTTCAATTTCACGCGTTTTATATCCTAAATAACGTACTGTTAAGGTGTGTTTGCCTTTCGGCAGATCAAGGGTATATTTTCCATCAATATTAGATGTTGTTCCTTTTGAAACATCTTGTGAATAAATAGTTGCATATGGAACGGAGTTCCCAGATGAACTTATAACTTTTCCTTTAATGCATTGTGCCTGTAAAAACTGACCTATAAGTAATAATCCAATTGTAAAAAGTACTCTCATAATATATGGGTTAATAAATTAATTTTAATCTGAGACGAATTAACAAACGTAAAGTTACAGCTTAGAATTGTATTAATACAAAATTTTATTAATTCACATGTGTTTGGATTTTGTATATGAAATTTTATTATCTAATTTTGTGTTTTATTATTTGCCCCCATAGTTCAAGGGATAGAATAGCAGTTTCCTAAACTGTAGATACAAGTTCGAGTCTTGTTGGGGGTACAATACTTTATGTGTATAGATTTCGTTAAAAAGGTGTTCATACACCTTTTTGTTTTTTGTAGCTTTTTTTAATCTTCAGCTTCGTTTTTAAATTTTATCCAAGCCATTACATTTCTTATCTCAAAATACGAAATTTCAGCTCCTAAATGTTCCTTTAGTGGTTTCAAAAGCGCTGTATCTAATTCCATTATTGCTTCTGTAATTGCATGTGCTTTTTCCGGTATTACAAACTCATTAATATCAATTATTCCTTGTTCTATACAATCGCTTATATGTGCTTCGATAGTTCTAACATTCAGCAAGCGTTCTTTTGCTATTTCATCTACAGATTTTCCTTGTTTATAATAAGCACAAGTAATTAGAGCTGTTTTTATTTTAGGCTCAACTTTATCTTTCTTTTTGTTTACCGACTTTAATTCTTTTTCTACTATAGGCTTCTTTAGCTTTTCTGTAATTGATTCAAAGGTATTTATACTAATTTCTTCATCATTCAAAATTGCTTTGCATAATGCTTCGGCTTTGTGTATTGTAAGTATTTGATCGTAAAAACTTCCTTGTAGTTTTTTTAGTTCACGTAAATATTTTTTAACACCTTTACCCCTGTTTACCAATTCGATATGCGACTCTATCTCATCTTGTTTTTCGCTCAATATAGGAATAAAATAATTCTTTGCTGCTGTAAGTCTTTCTTTTAAATGAATTAAATAATTTTGATCATCTGATTGTATTATTGTCTGAATTTGGCTTTGAAACTTACCAGAAACATCAATAATTGCTTGCATATTTTTTTGAAGATTTTGTGCCCATTCTAAGTGCTTTTGTTTCGTCGATTTTTTTGCATCTTTAGAATAGGTATTGATATGTTCAAGAATCTCATGTGTTAGTTTACTAAAATTGAAAGATTCCGAAACCCTAGTGTTGACATATTGTTTCGATGCCGTTTTGTATATTTTATCTGCATCAGCAATGTTAACTTTCGATTGCGCAAAAGATGCTAAATCCTTATCGATTTCTGGTCCCGACCATTGAACCGGAGCAGCTAATACCAAACCTTTTAAGGATGTAAGTCTGGATAAGGCAACATATGTTTGTCCGGCAGCAAAAGCCTGTGAGATATCAATAACAGCTTTTTCGAACGTTAAACCTTGGCTTTTATGTATTGTAATTGCCCAAGCAAGCTTAAGAGGAAAATGATTAAAAGTTCCAACAATTTTTTCTTCAATTTCTTTTGTTTGAGGGTTTAATGCAAATTTTTTATTTTCCCAAGTATACTGCTCAACATCTGCATCAGGAGTTCCGTCAGAAAAGCTTACGCTAATATTATCATCGTTAACAGAATCGATTTTACCAATTTTACCATTAAAATATGCTTGATTACCCGAATAATCGTTTTTAATAAACATTACCTGTGCACCAACTTTAAGCTCAAGAATATTATCCACAGGATAGGAATGTTCGCTAAAATCACCTTCAACAGAAGCATTAAAAGAAAATGTTTTGCCTGAAAGTTTTTCCAGTGCTTGTTTGTTAATTTTATCGGCTTTATGGTTGTGGGTTGTTAAATATATATACCCTTCGTTATCGAGTAAGTTAAACTTACTATCGTGCTGTTTATTAAGAGCTTCTATGTCTTTTTGATTAATTTGATTTAACCTAAAATGATTTAATAAATCAATAAAATTAGAGTCGGTTTGTCGATATATTTTTTCCAACTCTATATAAAGTAATTTAACTTGTTTAAATGGACTTGCATTAAAAAAGAAAACATTAGAATAATAGTTTTTTAGAATACTCCATTCCTGATTTTTAACAACAGGAGGTAACTGCCAAAGGTCGCCAATAAATAAAATCTGTAAACCTCCAAATGGATTGCTGTTACGACGAACATAACGCAAAATAGTATCAATAGCATCCAACAAATCTGCTCGGAGCATACTTACCTCATCAATAATTAATAATTCTATTTCGCGCAATAGGGCTTTTTTATTCGAATTCATTTTAAGACCACGAATAAGCGAATTTGGAGTTGTTAACTGAAAAGAAAGATCTCCATTGATGGAAATATTATTATCGGGAATAAAAGATCCAAAAGGTAAATGGAATAATGAATGTAAGGTTACTCCTCCTGCATTAATAGCTGCAATTCCTGTTGGAGCTGCAATAATGGTCTTTTTATGTGTTGTTGTAACAAGTTGCTTTAATAAAGTTGTTTTACCCGTACCCGCCTTACCAGTTAAAAATACAGCTTGATTTGTACCGTTAATAAATTTTTTTACAAAATTAGAAACACCGTTTTCTATACCATTATTCATACTTCAAAAATAATCAATATTTAAACTATTGTAATAATTATTGATATTTAATAATATATACAAAAAATACATCTTCCCCAATATTAAGTTTACCTAAGGATTATTGAAGAATGTGTTAAAATAGAACGACGTAGCTACAAGCTACGCCGAACAAGGGGCTACTAATTAGTAGCCTTTCTTATATACTGATAAACATTACTTCAAATAATCATCAAAGTAATCAGTTACTTTTTGCATTAAATGAACTCTCGTATTTCCACGCATATTATGTCCTGATCGTGGATACACAAAATAATCAATAGGTGTTTGAGACTTAATACACTCCATTAAGAATTGCTGGCTATTTTGCCAAACCACAGTTGGGTCCATTGCTCCATGAATAATCATTAGTTTTCCATTTAGATCTTTAGCCTTTGGTAACAATGAAGTTGATTCATATCCTTCAGGGTTTTCTGCTGGAGTGTCCATATATCTTTCGCCATACATTACTTCATAATATTTCCAATCGATTACCGGACCTCCCGCAACTCCAACTTTAAAAATATCGGGATGATTTACCATTAAAGAAGTAGTCATAAAACCACCATAACTCCATCCATGCACACCAATTTTATTTTCATCTACAAAACTTAAGCTTTTAAGGTACTTAACACCTTCCATTTGATCACTCATTTCGTTAACTCCACACTGGCGATGAATAACATTCTCGAATTCTTGTCCTCGATTTGCCGAACCTCGATTGTCGAGAGTAAACATCACATATCCTTTTTGAGCCATATAGTATTGCCACATTCTTGCACTACCTAACCAACGGTTTTGTATTAATTGTGCATGTGGACCACCATAAACATATGTTATAGTTGGATATTTTTTTGTTGGATCAAAATCGATCGGTTTTATTATACGATAATATAAATCTGTTTTATTATCGGCAGCTTTTATGGTGCCTATTTCCATCTTAGGCATTTTATAGTTTGTTAAAGGATTTGATGCCGATAAAACTTCACGAACCTTCTTTCCTTTTAAGAAAAAATATCAATATTGTTTGGTACTGTTGTACTTGAATATCTATCAATAAAATAACCGGCTGCATTATTAAATTTAATAGAATGTGTTCCCTTAACTTGAGTAAGCTTTTCTGTTTTACCATTATTAATATTGATTTTATACAAATGCCTTTCTAAAGGACTTTCTTGAGTTGAAATATAATACATGTCGTTTTTATCAACAGATAAAATATTGGTAATCTCCCATTTCCCTTTGGTAATCTGACCGATAAATTTTCCATCATTGCTATATAAATAAGCATGATTATAACCATCATTCCTGGTCTGATAAATAAACTTATCGCTTTTGCCATCTATGAAAATTAGTGGGTGTTCTGGCTCTACATACTTTGAATTTGTTTCTTCAAATAAGGTGTTAATAAGTGCTCCACTTGCAGCATTATACTTATTCAATTTCATGTGGTTCTGCTCCCGATTCAGTGCTTGAATGTAAATTGATTTCTCATCAGGACTCCAACTAATATTTGTAAGATATTTTTGTGAAACAGTGTCTTCATTTTCGATATAAACAGTTTCCTTTGAATCAAAATTGTAAATTCCTAAACTCACATTTTCGCTTTTCATACCTGCCATTGGGTATTTCATAAAATCTACTTCTGCTTCACGTTTATTAATATCTACCAAAGGATAGTCTTTTACTTTTGATTCATCTTTTCGATAAAAAGCTATCGTTGTTCCGTTTGACGACCAAAAAATACCTCCTGTAATTCCAAACTCATTTCTGCTAACCGATTGCCCATAAACATTTTCTTTATCCGTATCGCTAGTTATTGCAAAAGGTTTAGCTCCAGCTTTAACTACATACAAATTATTATCAATGGTATAAGCAATAGATTTATTTTTGAAAAAAAGTGTTTTGTTTTCTGCTTTTTCGGGAAGCTCTATTGTTGCAGTAATCTTTTTTTCAGAAACAGAATATAAACACCAGGTATTTCCCGAATAAAAATACAGTTCGTTTTCGTTTTCCCAATGGATATATGGAACACGCTTTATGGAATCGACACCCAGCATTGTGCAATTCCGTATTTATTATATCAGTACTTAAGAATACCGTAGAATCTACACCTGTTAAAGATTGCTGATATATAGTTGTCGCATCCTGAAAAGTAAAAAAAGAACTGTTTCCTTGCCATTGTAAATTAGAAAATGTTTTTTGGATAAAGCTCCCTCCACTGACCAACTATAGCATTATCTATAGTTAGTAGTTTATCCTGAGCAAAACCAAGGTGAAAAACTTGGCTTAAAACAAAAAGTAGAATTAATCGTTTCATTTCTTAATATTTAAAAGTTTATTCATTAATGTTGGCTAATTATTCTCACATTTATTGAAAAAATAAATCAAAAGCTTTCAAAGATACTATTCAAGTATGAAACTTTATAAAGCTTTGCCAAATTTTTCGATATGTGAAAAACTGACAAAAAATTATGAGACAATTAAATTTTTTAATGGTTCAAAAAAAGGTAGTATCTTTCTTTATACAAAAAGCACAATTAGCAGCACAAAATCCCAAATCAATTTAAAATAAGTGTGATTTTTCCTGATTATTCTCTTGATCGCAACCATCTCATTCATATATACGTTTAAGCGAATACCAAACCTTACATTATGAAAAAAACATTTACTTTATTTTTATTAATATTATTTGTAACTATTGGATTTGCACAAATACCAACAGGTTATTATAACAATGCAGAAGGACTGCAAGGAGAAGAACTAAAAACTGCCTTATATAATATCATTAAAGGCCATACGGAATATCCTTACACTGATTCAGGTACTGATACTTGGGATATTTTAAAGGAATCAGACAGAGATCCAAACAACTCTGAAAATGTAATTTTAATCTACACCGGGTGGTCGGTGAATGCTGCACAAGAATACAATAGTGGTGCAGGATGGAACAGAGAGCATGTGTGGGCAAAATCAAGAGGAGATTTTGGAACTAGCGAAGGTCCCGGAACAGATTGTCACCACTTAAGACCTGCAGATATATCGGTAAATAGCGCAAGAAATAATCGCTGGTTTAATTATTGCAGCGAAATATACTATGATAATGGAGGAACTATCCCTACAGAAAGCTATACGAGTTATACCGATTGGTATTGGCAACCAAGAGATGCTGTTAAAGGCGACGTTGCAAGAATGATTTTTTATATGGCAACACGCTATGAAGGTGAAAATGGGGAGCCAGATTTAGAAGTTATTAATTATATCCCTTCTGATAATGACACAAAAGAACCTATACACGCAAAATTAGATGCATTATTAGCATGGAGCGAAGAAGATCCTGTTGATGATTTTGAACGTAACAGAAACGAAGTGGTTTATTCGTATCAACATAACAGAAATCCATTTATTGATCATCCTGAATATGTCGCTGCTATTTACGAAAACCTAAATAGTAACCCGGTAATCGAAGATCAAGAATTCGAAATTTTAGAAAATAGTTCTGCGGGTACAGAGGTTGGAACTATTATTGCAAGCGATCCAGATAATAATGATTTGTCTTTTAATATCTTATCGGGAAATACAGACAATGCATTCTCAATTAACGCTTCTACTGGATTATTAATCGTAAATAATACTAATGCATTGAACTATGAAACAACTCCTTGCTTTGATTTAAGTGTTAATGTTAGCGATGGAAGCTTAGATGCCACTGCAACAATAACAGTCAATTTAACAACTACAACAGGAACGGAGTCTATTGCTTTAAACTCCAAAATAAAAATATTTCCAAATCCTACCGAAGATGTTTTAAACATAGAATTACCTAAAAATTATACTGCTGAAATCATCTCTATTATTGGCGAAAGACTTCTAATAACCAAAGAAAAATCAGTAGATATTAAAGGATTTGAATCAGGTGTTTATTTTGTGATTATTAAAGATTTAAACGGACAAACTATTCAAAGTAAAAAAATAATTAAGAAATAGATTCAAATACACATTAAAGCTTTCCTAATGAAGCTTTATTGTATTAAATATTCTTTAGTAATTCTTTGGCTCCTAACAGACTATTCAAAATTTTGGTTTGATGATCTCATGAAAAATTAATAAATTCACACAAGCAAATAAACTAAGAAATTTATTACAACTTAAACAATTGATTTACATACTTATGCCAACAAGTATCCAAAACGGCTATTAATACAATTATTTGAATGGATAACCGGATATATATAAAAGAATGGTTAGAGTTAAAGCCATACGAAAAACAAACAGTTACCGACAGTTATTATCTTAAGCTAAGTAACTCAGTTAAAAATGCTATTAAAACCAGTAAGCATTGGTTTGTTTTACAAATGTATTTAGACGAAAAAAACATTAGCATGTTAGCATGCTTTTTAACTTCATATTTCGAAGATATAATTTCAGAAACCAGACTTTGGAGTACTTTTATCAATACTCATCAACAATTGTACAAAAAGCAACTTCCATTTTACAAGCTAGAGGAATATTACAACTATGAGATTAACACTCAGGATATAAGTCTTTTAATTTGGTATTTTCTGAATACAGTACAAGAAGAAAAATTTATTGCGCCTTTTAACGATTTTATTGTTGAAACATCAGAAAAAGTGATGGGCATTTTCGATGAAGCATGGGAATTTGCTCCAGAAAATGAGTATTTAAAATCATTTTATCAAATAGATGAAGCCGAAACTGATTTTTATATTGCCCGTAAACTGATTGACACGATTTTATTTAAATCATATTTATATTATCCCGACAGCTTGTTAAAGTTAAGAAAACAAGAGCTTGAGATATTTGATGAAGATTCGGACGAAGACGACACACTGACCTTATTAAACGAATACAGAGATAGTACTTTACATAAAATCCACACTCGATTACTGAGCCTGCAGGGTAAAGAATGGACTGCCAAAATATTGGGGAATAAACATCCGCTTAGTTCTGACTACCTAAATATTTCGAAAAAAATAAGAGGCTACTTCCTATACAAAGGACAAGACGAGTCCAATATATTTATTGAACACATAGCATCGGGAAAAAAGTTTAAGCTAACAAAAAAATCAATTGATAATTCAAGCTCTTTCAAAGAAATAGACTCAATAATATATATTGGAATTGTGTTATGGAAAAAAGAATGGTGGTTTTCAGGAGTCTTTTTTCAACAATCGTTTGATGCTGATTTAATTTTGGATGAAAAAAATTCAATCCAAAGCAGAATGGATGTCAATTTTCTTGACCATCAGGAGAAAGAAACCGATGAATTACTCGAATTACAATTTAAGGCTTTTAAAGATTTTAATAACGGATCACAAATAGCATTTTTATCATCTGAAAAAATTGAAGATTTTTACAAAGGATATATGGAATTCTTTAATAATTCTTTAAATCTTTCTGAAAAAGAAGTAAAAGAAGCAAAACAAAGAGTAAGAAAAGAAGGCTTATTTGATATTAATGACAAATCTATAGATTTTAACGAAGTATCAGCATCAGGCTTAGTGTTTTTTAACCCTAAAAGCGGATGCGAAATTGCATTAGATGTTAACTCAGCATTTCCCTTGCCAACGAATCCTTACTATAAAAAAGAAACCAGCGAAGATCATATTATGCAAATTTTAATGAACGAAAATCTCTCGACCGAATTAGTAATGTATTGTATTGATAATTGCAAATCAGATTTGTCATTTTTTAACACTAGCCTCCGAAAGTTGATATTTTAAAAAGCCCTTAGAATCCTGTATTTTTAATTCGACTAAAAATTTAAAAAAT
>Ga0209633_10004364_pt1 | contig 12732 bp, 10 predicted proteins | sample Cruoilmetagenom1_FD_187290 | JGI IMG/M metagenome (GOLD analysis project Ga0209633, IMG submission 187290) | Oil polluted marine microbial communities from Coal Oil Point, Santa Barbara, California, USA - Sample 1 (SPAdes) (version 2) | ecosystem: Environmental > Aquatic > Marine > Oil seeps ... | reverse complement strand
GAAAGCTCGGCCCGGCAGGCAAACAGAGTGTTCCCATCAAAGATATATGGCTCTATCCGCTCGACCGCCGGTTCCGAGCACACCTAACCAGATGATTTTGTTGGATATGGGTTGGCCGAATATTTACCTTTGTACGGTGCTAACCGTTTGATTCGTCGCCGGTGGAACTGGAAAAGCGTGCGGTGTACAATGACTGATTACTCGGGGGAAGCGTTGTTCTTCAGGTCTGCTGAGTAACGTAGTAATCATTCGCTGTTCACAAACGGTTCGTTTAGTCCCCCCCCTCTTTATAAAGGGGGGAGTGAATGGTTACGTTTGATTTGGAGTTTTCACAAGAAAGGGGAACCAATATGAACATTAAGTTATTTCTTATTGCGATGGTGCTTGCTGTTGCAGTGGCCGGCTGCGGCAAGAAGGAAGAATCGGGAGGCGAATCGGCGACCAGCGGTACCGAGCAAACCACTCAGCCGCCCGCCGCCGGCGTTGCGGAAAAAGTCGAAAAAGCTGCGACCGATTCCGCGGAGGTGATCAAAGGGAACGTGGAATCGATCGAGGCAAACATCGAAAAAGGCCAGGATCAATCGACCGTCACGCCGGAACAGCTGAAGGAGTCGGAAGCGGAAGAGGCACTGCCACAGCCGTCCGCAGGGCTCGTCGAGGAACAAGTGGAAGTTGTCGAGGAAAAGCCGGCTGAGGAAAAGCCATCTGAGGAAAAGCCGGCCGAAGAGAAATCCGGCGAATAGCAGCGAAGCTTTATCCGGTCACGATCGGACGCACATTCTCTGACCGAACCCCGCCGAGGCCGTTGCGCCGCGGCGGGGCATTCTGTCCTATTGTCCCTAGCGGGCCGCGGTTGCAGACCTCACTCGCCGAGGACCGTCATGAGCCGTAATAAAGCGCATTCATGCGGTCGTTGTAATCGACCAGATTCGACAATGTCAGGCCGAACGTTTTCAGCGGGGTATCGAAAGTACATTGGATCGCACCTGCCACGAACGCATGCACCGAACAGTCGAAGCGGCTCGGGTGGTCGCCCAAAATAAAATCGTCGTCATCCAGAATATCCGAGACGGCCTGCAGGTCCTGGCACCCCATTGCATAGATTTCTTTCGGAGTATGATGGCCGATTCCTTAATTAGAATTACCGTCGACCGTGGAGGCTGCGCCCATTCGATTGAACCGATCATAGTAACCATACAACAAGGGATCGCGTGAGCTTTTTCATCAATCGTCCTATTTTCGCATCGGCCATCGCTCTGATCATGATTTTGGCCGGGGGGATTTCGATGCTGGTGCTGCCTGTCGCGCAATATCCCGCTCTGGTTCCGCCGCAGGTGCAGGTATCCACACAGTACATCGGCGCCGGCGCCGATGTGGTCTCGAAAACGGTGACGACGCCCTTGGAGGAGCAGCTCAACGGAGCGGCGGGCATGATCTATATGTCGTCCAACAGCACCAACAATGGCGATTCGATCATCACTTTGACCTTCGATGTCGGCTACGATCAGGCGATCGGCCAGATGGAGGCGCTGACCCGAAGCAATCAGGCGCTTTCCGAACTGCCTTCGGAGGTGCAGCAGGTGGGGCTCACCATCGAGAAACAGTCGACCAGCATGATCGTGGTGGTCAATCTGATTTCGCCCAACGGGGCGTATGACGGCCGGTTTCTGCAGAACTATGCCGATATCCATGTGGTCGACCCGCTGGCCCGCATCGCCGGGGTGGCGAGTGTCAACAACTTCGGCTTGAGCAAGTATGCTATCAGGATCTGGCTCGATCCGGCCAAGCTGACCAACCTGGGTCTGACTGCGATGGATGTGCAGAACGCGGTTTTGGATCAGAATCAGCAGGTAGCTGCCGGCAAAATCGGTCAGGCCCCGGCCCCGGCCGGGCAGGTGTTTCAGTTTCAACTCAATGCGCTGGGCCGGCTCGATCAGGTTTCCCAGTTCGAAGAGATCATCGTCCGCGCCTATGCGAACGGTTCGGTGGTGCGAATCAAAGACATCGGCCGGGTCGAGCTGGGGGCGGAGGAGTACGATTGGGATACCCAGCTGAACGGCAAGCCGGCCGCGACGCTGGCGGTTTTCCAGCTGGCCGACGCCAATGCGCTGCAAATCAAGCAGGAGATCGAATCGACCATGGAACGGCTCGCCAGCCACTTTCCGGGCGATATGGAATGGACCATACGCTACGACACCACCAAGTTCATCACCGCATCGACCCATGAAGTGATCGTGACCCTGCTACAGGCGATTGCGCTGGTGATTCTGGTGGTGTTCGTGTTTCTGCAGAACGTTCGTAGCACGCTGATTCCGACCATCGCCATTCCCGTCTCATTGATCGGCACGTTCGCCTTCATGCTGGCGTTCGGGTTTTCGATCAATACGCTGAGTCTGCTCGGAATGGTTTTGGCGGTGGCGCTGGTCGTGGACGACGCGATCGTGGTGGTCGAAAACGTCAACCGGCATCTGGCTGCCGGAGAGACCGATTTGAAGGCGGTGACGGCCAAGGCGATGGCCGAAGTCCGGGGGCCGATCATCGCTACGACACTGGTACTGATGGCGGTGTTCGTTCCGGTCTCGTTCATTCCGGGGATGACCGGCCAGCTCTACAACCAGTTTGCGCTGACCATCGCGATCTCGGTCGGCCTCTCCGGATTCAATTCACTGACGCTCAGTCCGGCCTTGTGCGCCGTGCTCCTGCGTCCGGAATCGAACCACCGCAAGAATGCGTTTTTTCGTGCTTTCAATCGGGGGTTCGACAAACTGGCCTCGGGCTACGCTGCCAGCGTAAAAGTATTGTCCGGGCTATGGTTCGTGGTGCTGATGGCTTTCCTTGGGCTGTGTCTGCTGGCGGTGCTGCTGTTCTCGAAAGTACCCACGGCATTCGTGCCCGAAGAAGATCAGGGCTATTTCATGGTGATGGTGGAGCTGCCGGATGCGTCGACCATCGAGCGAACCAAAGCGGTGATCGGCCGGGTCAGGGAGATCATGCTTGGTGCACCGGGGGTCGACGATGCGCTGATGGTGGCCGGCTATAATATCGTCGACGCCATCAAACAGCCATACGCCGGGGTGGGTTGGGCGATACTGAAGCCTTGGGATGAGCGCAGCAGTGCGGAGACGCAGCTGCGGGCCATCATGGCGCATGTGCAGGCCAAGGTCAATGAGATCCCGGGCGCCAGGATCATGGTGGTGAATGCGCCCCCGATTCCCGGCTTGGGAGCCACCGGGGGCTTTACTTTCGAGCTGCAGGATCTCAATGCCGCCGGCACCGAGGCACTGGCCAAAGTCGCTTTTCATTTCATCGAACAGGCGCGCCGGCGCCCCGAACTGGCCAAGGTATACACCACGTTCAATCCGGAGGTTCCGCAACGCTTCCTGGAAGTGGACCGTACCAAGGCGAAAACGCGGGGCGTTTCGATCAGCGATATTTTCGATACGCTGCAGATCAATCTCGGTTCTCTGTATGTCAACGAGTTCAACAAATACGGCAAGATCTATCGCGTTTACCTGCAGGCGGAGGCGGACGCCCGCTACCAGGCCTCCGATATCGGCCGGCTCAAGGTGCGAAACGATCAAGGGGAGATGATCGAACTGAGTGCATTCGTGACGGTCAAGTCGATGACCGGGCCCTATGACATTCCCCATTATAACGAATACGATTCGGTGGCCATCAATGGCGGCGCCGCTCCCGGCTACAGCTCCGGCCAGGCGACCCAAGCGATGGAAGAGCTGGCGAAGAATCTGCCCGAAGGCTATGGCTATGAGTGGACCAACATCGTCTATCAGCAGCTCAAAGCCGGCAACCTGGCGACGCTGATCTTTGCCGTGTCGCTGATCTTTGTTTTCCTGGTGTTGGCGGCGCAGTATGAAAGCTGGTCGATGCCGATCATGATTCTGCTGGCCATCCCTTTCGGCCTGCTCGGTGCGGTGGGGACGCTGATGGCGCGCGACATGAATCTGGATGTGTATGGACAGATCGGGCTGGTGATGCTGATCGGCCTGGTGGCGAAAAACTCGATCCTGATCGTGGAGTTCGCCAAGGAGCGTCGCGAGCAGGGTGACAGCATCCTGGAAGCCGCAATGGCCGCCGCGCGCATACGCCTGCGGCCGATTCTGATGACCGCGCTGGCTTTCATCATCGGTCTGATGCCGCTGGCCATCGCGACGGGAGCGGGAGCGAACGCCAGGCGCTCGCTTGGTACTGCGGTGGTCGGGGGGCTCACGGTGGCCACCCTGCTGATTATCATGGTGCCGATCTTTTATTATGTCATTGAGAGGATGCGGGAGGGCTGGTCCACTCAGGCCGATGACCATAAGGTCGAGACAACGGACAGCGCAGGGGGTTGAAGAAATGCGAGGGGGAATGATCGGTAAGAAACAGAGTTCAATGAGACCAACGATGCGCATAAACAGGTTGAACGGGCCCATAGGGCTGCTGCTGATGGGTGTTCATCTAATGGTGCTGCTGTCGGCATGCAGTTCATCCGACAAACCGGCGGCACCGAAACCGCCGCTAGTCGAGGTGGCCGAAGTGAGACAGCAGAGTATTCCCATCGTGATGGAATTCCCGGGAACCCTCAAGGCGATCCGGGTCGTCGATATCATTCCGCGCGTTTCGGGTTATATTTTCAAACGCTATTTCACCGAAGGCGATTATGTGAAGGAAGGGCAGCCGCTCTATCTGATCGATCCACGTCCCTATCAGGCAAAGCTGGACGAGCTCACTGCGCAGCTGGAGCGCGGTCAGGCCAGTCTGGCTTTCTGGAAAAGTGAAAGCCAGCGCTATGCAATAATGGCGAAAGTGGGTGCGGCATCGAAGGAGAAAGCGGAGGGTACACGTGCCAGGTCGCTGGAGATGAAAGCAAAGACCGACGCCGACAAGGCCAGTATCGAGAATGCCAGACTCGATCTGAGCTTTACCCGGATTACCGCGCCCTTCGATGCGAAGATACAGCAGACCCGAGTCAATGTAGGCGCCTTGGTGCAGAAACAAAAGGATGTGCTGACCACCCTGGTGCAGACCGATCCGATCTATGTGATATTCAGTATCAGCCGCAACAAAATGTTCGACATCCAACTGCTGGAACGCCATCGTTCGGCGGCCGGCCGGAAAGAGGGGGTGGGGCAGCTGACGGTCGAAGTGCTGCTGCCGGACGGCAGCGTCTATCCGCACCGGGGAACGGTCGATTTCATCAGCGCTCAAGTCGACCCGTCGACCGGTTCCGTTCTCGTTCGGGCGATTGTTCCCAAAGTCCGGGAGCGGCCGATGAACATCGATTTGATTCCAGGGCAATATGCTCAGGTTCGGCTGTTTCTGGGCGAAGACCCGGATGCGCTGCTGATTCCCGGTCAGGCGCTGGTCGAAACTCAGGCCGGCACGCATGTCTTTGTCGTCGGCAAGGAGAACAAGGTCGAGAGCCGGGTGGTGGAGGTCGACACATCCTACAAGCAGCAGTGGGTGATTCGCAAAGGAGTGAAAAAAGGGGAACGGGTGATCACCGAGGGGATGCAGAAGGTCAAGCCGGGTATGGCGGTTCGGGTTGAGAAAGCGAAAACGGCAAGCTGAGCGGCGAGCGCCGAGTGGTGCGCCCTCAATGCGAATCTGTCACGATGAAACCGAAGCCGGTATAATAAGAAGTTTGCGATTCATCCTCACCGCCTGAACCTGCCTAACCGGGGGACGTGGGCGGCCGCCACGGCCCTCCTGGCGACTCTTCCTTTCCTAACATACGAACTGCTGCTTTTGACCTCAATGACAATGAAAACAAAACCAGTCCTGCTGATCATCTTCGACGGCTTCGGTCTCAATCCGAACCGGGCGCACAATGGCTGGGCCTTGGCCCGCACGCCGCATCTGGATCACTATTTTTCCGCCTGGCCGCACAGCGCACTGGAGGCGTCCGGGAGAGCGGTGGGTTTGCCGGACGGTCAATTCGGCAACTCCGAGGTCGGGCACCTGACCTTGGGTTCCGGGCGTATTCTGGAGCAGGATCTGATCCGGATCGCCGAGGCCCTCCAAGACGGCAGTCTCGCTGAAAAAACCGCTTGGCAGGAGATGCTTCAGGGTGCCAAACGCCTGCATCTGGTCGGCCTAGTATCGGATGGCGGCGTTCATTCTCATATCGAACACCTGATGGAGTTGCTGCCCCTGATCATCCAGGCCGGTGTCGAGCCAGTGATTCACCTGATCACGGATGGCCGGGATACTGCCCCGCGCTCCGCTCTGCTTTATGCGGATGCGCTGGAAAAGGAGCTGGAACGGTTGGGTGAGGGAGTGATCGCTACGGTCAGCGGCCGCTATTATGCCATGGATCGGGCAGCCAATTGGGACCGGACTCATAAAGCCTGGATGGCGTTGATGCTGGGGCAGGGGATGCCGGCGCAGAGCGCAAGGGAAGCGATCGAAGCGGCTTACCAGCGGGGCGAAAACGACGAATTCATGCAGCCGGCCGTTATCCAGGACTATCGGGGGATCGCAGCGGACGAGCCGGTGCTGTTTTTCAATTTCCGCAGCGACCGCGCACGGCAGATGGTCGCCGCCTTCGGTCTCGAAGATTTTGGAGAGTTCGACCGCGGCGGGACCGGTACCCGGCGGGTGGTGACGATGACCGAATACGACGCCCGTTTTCCTTTTCCCGTGCTGTTCCCGCCGATCATTCCGGAGCAGGTTCTGGCGGAGGTGATCAGCAACGCCGGCCTCAAACAGTTTCACTGTTCCGAAGGCGAGAAATATCCTCACGTCACCTACTTTTTCAATGGCGGCATCGAAATGCCCTATCCCGGTGAAGAACGACTCACCATACCGTCGCCGGATGTTGCAACTTACGATCTGCAGCCGGAGATGAGCGCACCGGAGGTTGCCGGCCGGGTGGTCGACGCCATCAACTGCGATGAGTACGCCTTTATTCTGGTCAACTTCGCCAACGGCGACATGGTCGGGCATACCGCGATTCGCGATGCGGTCATCAGCGCGGTCGAGACGCTCGACCTGCAGGGCCACCGGGTTATCGATGCCGCGCTTCAACGCGGCTGGCGTGTTCTGCTGACAGCGGATCACGGCAACTGCGACGAGATGGTGGATCCGATGACCGGGCAGCCGCATACACAGCATACCGCCTATCCGGTACCGTTCTTGCTGATGGGCGAAGGCGATGTGCGGTTGGGGACGGGGCAGGGATTGGCCGATGTGGCGCCGACCGTGCTCGATCTGCTCGGCTTGCCGCAGCCGGAGCAAATGACCGGACGCAGCCTGATTCTGAAAGGCTCGTCGTTGTCTTGATCCGGAATGGTGGGAGGAGGCCGGCTAGGGGTAATCCATGGGTAAAGAGGACGCCTTCATGAAATATGTAGGTTGGGCAAAGGCCGACAGGCCGTGCCCAACATTGGCCCCGCAACCGTTGGGCACGCTGTGCTTTGCCCAACCTACATGGCTCGTCGTTTTCTCGAGCCGGCTGGAGATCGGTTGACCGATGAGTGCTGCACGACGCTCTATCGAGGCGCTCGAGAAGTCATTCGAGCTGACCGACGAAGAACTCAAAGAGGTAAGGCGAGCGTTCCAGGAAGAGATGGAACGGGGGCTGTCGGACGAGCAGAGTTCGCTCAAAATGCTGCCGATATTCATCGATCGAGCCAGCGGCCGCGAGCGCGGCCGGTTTATCGCCCTGGATCTGGGCGGAACCAATTTCAGAGTACTGCGGGTCGATCTTCTTGGCGGCGGCAAAGTTCGCATCGATCCCATAGGGAAATATGTCATCCCGGAAGAGGCCATGCACGGCACCGGCGACGAACTGTTCGGCTTCATCGCCCGGTCGATCGAGCAGTTTCTCGGCGACAATCGGATCGCCGTCGATGAGAAGATCCACCTCGGCTTCACCTTTTCGTTTCCCATCGATCAGTCCGGTATTGCCGCCGGCACGCTGATCAAATGGACCAAGGGGTTCAGCGCTTCGGGCGTGGAGGGGGCCGATGTGGTAATGCTGCTGTCGAAGGCGTTACGGCAAGCGGGCCTGAGCAGCATCGAAATAACCGCACTGGCCAACGATACGGTGGGGACGCTCGAGGCAAAGTCGTATGAAGACCCCGACTGCGACGTCGGCATCATTTTCGGCACGGGAACCAATGCCTGCTATCGCGAAAAAATCTCCAACATCAAAAAGATGAAGCCCGCCGTGGAAAGCGGCGAGTACATGATCATCAATATCGAGTGGGGTGATTTCGGCACACTGCGTGTGACCGATTACGATTGCCAGCTCGATCGCTCGACAAACAACCCCGGCAGGCAGCGAATGGAGAAGATGATTTCCGGCATGTATTTGGGAGAGATCGCCCGGTTGATTCTTGATCGGATGATCGAGGATGGCTGCCTGTTTGTAAACAGCAGCGCCCGGCTGAGCGCCGGGGATTTCGAGACCAGGCATATATCCCTCGCCGAATCCGATCGATCAGACGACTTCACGAAAATCAAGGAGTGTCTGGAGGAGATGGGGCTGTTCGAGTCATCGTATGACGACCGTGTGGCCGTGGCTGCGGTGTGCCGCATCGTCTCCACGCGTGCCGCGCGCCTGGCTGCTGCGGCCATCTCGGCGATCGTCACCTGGATGGATCCTGGGCTTTCACGCAGACACACGATCGCCATCGACGGCTCACTTTACGAAAAACACCCGCACTTCAGGCAGCGCATCATCGACACCCTCAAAGGTCTGCACGCCGATGCCGCAGGAAAGATCGAGCTGACCCATGCCAAGGATGGGTCGGGCATCGGGGTTGCTGTCGCGGCGGCCGTCGCTGCGTCGACAGCTTGATCCGATAGCTTCGGGATCAATGTCTGCGCAAGGCAGTGATCATCCGGGATTAGGCATTATGCTCCCAGTCAGGTGATTCGCCGATGACCCACCAATTAACCTACGCACTTTCCGATCTGGACTCGTCCCACGTTGCGGTGGCTGATGGAAAAGGATCTTCGCTGGGCGAATTGATGCAGGCAGCGGTGCCGGTTCCGCCCGGTTTCGTTGTCGCCAGTGCCGCGTTCGAGAGGTTTATACGAGCCGGCGATCATCTGCGGTACGTCAACGAACTGGTGCACGAGCTTGACTTGGGTAGGATCGAGGCATCACAGACGGCTGCGGAAATTGCGAGGCTCCTGGGTCGCGTTCGAGTGCCGGACGAAGTGGCCAGCGCTGTCGAGGAGGCCGTCGCCGAGCTCGGAGCCCGACGCGTTTCGGTTCGCTCGAGTGCGACCTGCGAGGATAGCGGCACCAGCGCCTGGGCCGGACAGTTGGAGACCTATCTGGACGTTTCTTCTGAACACATCGTCGATCGAATCCGCGATTGCTGGATGTCGATGTTCAGCCCATCCGCCTTGACTTACGGCGCCGCCCACGGTTACGGCGCGGGCCAATTCGCGGTGGCCGTCGTCGTGCAGCAGATGGTCGCCAGCGACGTCTCGGGCATCGGATTTTCGGTTCATCCGGTCACCCAGGAGCCCAATATCCAGCTGGTCGAAGCCTGTCTTGGTCTCGGCGAAGCGATTGTTTCGGGCAGGATCGTTCCGGACCAGTATGTTGTCGAGCGGGGCAGCGACACGATTTTCGAGTGCACCGTCGGCGCACAGCGCGAAGGGCTGTTCGTCGAGAAGGACGAATCCAATGCGGTTTGGCGTGAATTGGATGATCGTGGCAGCAAACGGAAGCTCAACGATCCACAGGTAATCGAGTACGCCAAGCTGCTCTCACGCATTCAAGACCATTACGGCCACCCGGTTGATACTGAATGGGCACTCGAGGACGGACTGTTTCAGGTGTTGCAGGCCCGGCCTATTACGACGCTGGCCGAGGAGTATCGAGAGTCGGTGATCGAAGCCGCCGATGAATGGCAACCGGTGGTCCGCCGGCCGCAATCGCTCATCGAGGTTTCCATTTCGACACATTGGTTCGACTCCAGACATGCGGAAAAAAGCCTTGGAGTCTACGTTGACCGGGCGCTCGCAATTCAGGATGATGCCGGCATGGCGAATCTATTCTTTGCCCGGCAAGCCATGGACGCATGTCTTCAACGTGTGGTGGATCTGTTTCAACACGACCGGGCGCGACTTATCCAGATTCTTAAACAGGGACATGCGCTTTATCGCGATACAGAAGCTAGAATCGAACAGGGAGCCGAGGGGTTCCGTACCCTGGATGATGCCGCCGACTTTTTTGCCGACGTCGCCCAGCACACCACTGTCTTTCCGCACTGGGTCCTTATCGTCTGCGAACGGGACGGTATCGAAGACTCAGAGGTTCGCTCGCTGGCAGAGGAGCTTCGGGCGCGTACGCTCTATCCTTCGATCGAACGGCGGATCATCGATCCGATGGTCATCAGCGTGACGAAAGCCCTTGGCTTTTCGGCACCCGAGGAAGCACCCCACGTCGTAACCTGGAGCGAGTTACGCCGAGGGGCGCTCGATCGCGACACGTTGGAGTCACGATTGGAAGACGCTCGCGCAGGCCGCCGCTTCGTATTCCAGACAATCGATGGGGACGACCAGGTCCGTTTCGTGTCTCAAACCGGGTATCTGCTGATGCGCCTCGCGAAGCAACGACAGATCGTGCAGCGGTCGGATGACAACCAGCTGTACGGACAGGCGGCCTGGCCCGGCATATACCAGGGTCGTGCCCGCGTCGTGCTTAGCCCGGACGCCGTCGGCCAAACCTTCGAGGAAGGAGAAGTTCTGGTTTCGATTCAGTCGAGTCCTGCTTTGATGCCGCTTTTGAGGCGGTGCGGAGCGATTGTCACCGACGATGGAGGCATTGCCTGCCACGCGGCCATCATCGCCCGGGAACTGCGCAAGCCCACCCTGATCGGTACCAAATCGGCCACCTCGACCATCCATACGGGCGACGTGGTCGAGGTCGACACCTATGCGCAAGTCGTGCGTATTATCCAGCGGGCGGGAGCGAAATGAGCCGCATTCGACGCCCACGCTGGTCTATATCGGGGCCGGACTGGAGTTAGAACGCATCGCCCCTAAACGCTCAAGACGAGGACAGAAACATGCCACTTGAAGGAACACCCCTTAACAAACCAATCGATCTTTTTCAGGTTCTTCAATGCGGGCTTGAACGCAAACCGGATGCTCTCGCGCTGGTTTCCGACGAGACCCGCTGGACTTGGCGACAGCTTGATCAAACAAGCGACAACCTGGCGACCAATCTGCTGGGTATCGGGTTGAACGCCGGCGACCGGGTGGCCTCGCTCATGCCGAATCGCGCTGCCTTGGTAATACACTACCTGGCCTGCATCAAGGCAGGGTTCGTTGCGACACCGCTGAACTATCGCTATATGTCGCCGGAGATTGACTACGCATTGGGCCTCAGCAAGGCTTCGATTCTCTTTGCCCATGCAGAGCGTGCCGGAGATATCGCCGCCAGCCGGCTTGGCGGCCAACTGCCGCTTGGATTGATCGCTTATGGCGGATCCATGGGGGAAGCGACACGCTTTGAAGACCTGATCCGGACGCCGGAGCACCGGATCGAGCTGACTCCGCCGGACCGGAAGGCGCCCGCCTACATCTTTTTTACCTCCGGCAGCACCGGCAAACCGAAAGGCGTTACGCACAGCGCGGAAACCTTCGGCTGGATGCTGGCGACGACTATCGCCAGCCTGGACTTGACGCCGGATGATATCCTGCTGCCGGGCTCATCGATTTCGCACGTCGGGTCTTGCCGTTGGCGCGCGCGTCGATGTTGCTAGCACCTTCGATGGCGACGAACTGCTCCCGTTGTTGCGCAACACCCGCCCGACTGTTCTGATGATGCTTCCGGCGGCCCTTATTGCCTTGGTCCGGGACCATAACGCTCAGCCGGATGACTTTCACTCGATTCGGCTCTGCATCTCGGGAGGAGACAAGGTTTCCGCTGAGCTCGAGCGGGAATTCACCGACGTCGCCGGTTTTCCCATTGACGAAATCTACGGGATGACCGAGTTCGGTATCTCAAACGCCAATCCACCCTCCGGATTGAACAAATTGGGATCGGTGGGGTCGGCTTGCGCCGGCTACCAGCTTTCCATACGCGATGACGATCGCCGGGAATTGCCGATTGGCAAGAAGGGCCGTCTATGGGTGAAAGGTCCTTCCGAGATGATTGGCTATTGGGACAATCCACAGGCGACCAAGGACACGTTGGAGGATGGGTGGCTCGACACCGGTGACATCATGCGGGCCGATGAAGACGGTTATCTTTGGTTTTGCGGACGAAAGAAACAGATTATCGTACACGACGGTTCCAACATCTGCCCCCAGGAGGTCGAAGAGGCCTTGCTCGAACACCCGGCGGTGGACAACGTCGGCGTCGTCGGAGTCCACAACCTCATTCATGGTGAGAGAACGTACGCGCATACATTTCGCTGCGACCCGGCGTGACACGGCCCAGCAGCCAGGAGCTCATTCGGTTCGCCCGCGCTCGCATCGGCTACAAGGCGCCCGAAGAAATTGAAGTATTGGAGGACATGCCGTTGAACCCCACCGGAAAGGTCGACCGGGTCGCTCTGAAACGATTGGCCGCCGAGCGGCACGATGCCTCGATATGATCCAGGGTTGGATCATTTAGAGCCTCTAAACAGGGGATCAGCCCCGAATGGCACTTACTTAAGCTTCTTAGGGTGTCCATACTTTCGAACGTCCTCACGTGCTTGCTCCCTCGGTTTCATCAATCTTGGGTAGGGTTTTGGTCGTCTTTTCACGGCTCTT
>Ga0209633_10004363_pt1 | contig 12733 bp, 15 predicted proteins | sample Cruoilmetagenom1_FD_187290 | JGI IMG/M metagenome (GOLD analysis project Ga0209633, IMG submission 187290) | Oil polluted marine microbial communities from Coal Oil Point, Santa Barbara, California, USA - Sample 1 (SPAdes) (version 2) | ecosystem: Environmental > Aquatic > Marine > Oil seeps ... | reverse complement strand
CTCAAGACTCGAGATATTCGGGCCGGTGACTTGTGTGTATGGCTTCGACAATGTGGCCGAAGCAGTTTCCCAGGCAAACGCCTTGCCGATAGCATTCCAGTCGGCCGTTTACACCCGCGATATAAACCGCGCGCTTGACCTTTCGACTCAGCTCGACGCCAGCGCGGTCATGATCAACGATCATACGGCTTTTCGCGTCGACTGGATGCCCTTTGCCGGACGCCGCACCTCAGGTTACGGCATCGGCGGCATCCACCACACAATTGAGGACATGACACAGGAGAAGATGACAGTGATACGAGCTTTGTCGCCATAGCAAGGCCCAGTCATAAGATTTTGGCGTAATTGGGAGACAAACAGAAAATGACTGCACCTCGGGACCTGCCTTACACAATCACTGGACGGGAACTTGCTGCGGATATCTCTGGAATGCGCGTGCAAATTCTTGCGCTTGAAAACGGAGAGAGCATCCCCTGGCACTACCACAGCACCGTTTACGACATCTTTGTTTGCCTGGAGGGCACAACGGTTGTCGAGACAAAGGCGCCACGAGGTCGCCACGAACTCGCGCCTGGTGAACATTTCATGGTACCACCCATGACCGCACATGAAGTTACCAGCAAGAGCACCGGCTGTAAGTTTACTATTGTCCAGGGAGTCGGTGAGCACGACTTCAATCTAGTTGGCGCCGACGCGGCGGCCGATGATATTTAATGTTCCCGCAATGCCTGCTATTGGCTAGGAGCAATAGTTGGGATCGCGCCGCCGGTACGACCGCTCTAGCTTCAAGAACAGACCTTCGAGTGGCAACGTCCGCTTTTCAACTCGTTCCTTCCGCTTAACCTTGGTTTTCTGTCATCCGTCGACAATCGTACCTTTTGCCAAGTTAGCGAGCATTGGTCAGCCCGACTTCTCACGAAATCACTCCGGGAATTCAGAGATCAGTAGCTCATTTTACACTCTCATCTAGCGTCCATATACCGTGCTAGACTAGCCACTGCTTATCACTCGGGATCTGCCAAGAACAACGTGGGTTCCGCCTGAAATCGTCTCGTGATAATCGTTGAGCGGTTTGATCCATTGGGAACAATAGAAATGAGCGCACCAAAGAATTCAGCGTATTCGTGGTTAGCATTTCGCATGCATTTTATTTTGTTTGCAGTGGGGCTGCCGATGGCCGGAATTACATTTGCAGCCAATGCACTGGACCCGGCCTCGGATAGAAGCAAGGCTGTGGTCCTGGAGGTGATCGAAGGTATCATCAATGGCCGCAACCTCGAGCTTGCCGACGAATTCATCCATCCCGATCTCGTTCAACACACGGATCCGGGGATTGCGCCGGGGCTGGACGGTTTCAAGGCACACTACAAAAAAACCTTCGAGAGATTTGCGACCTACCAATTTGAGCTTCGCCGGATTGCCGGTGAAGAAGGCATGGTGGCAATCCAAGGGCGCTTGCATGGTGTGACAAAGGGAAACAACAAGATCAATTTCCGGGTCAGCGATTTTTATCGCCTCGAGGATGGCAAGGTGATCGAGATCTGGCGCGTGCAGCAGCTTTTGAATTAGACGTGCGCACCCCCCGTCGCGCGGTCCAGGGATTTGATCGCGCGATTACTTTGCCACGTGTTGCGCTTTGGAAAGCGCGCAATCGGTTACACCTGAGGCGGAGGCTCGTTGCCTCATTTACTGACTAAATAGGCCCGTCGACAAAGCAAGAGAAATTTGGATCCGCGGAGTCCGTAATTATGATGTTACATTTCTGCAGGGTCTGGACCATGCGTCGCAAGCCGCTCGGTATTTTCTCCAGTCGATCACTCGACGTTGGTGACGGCGCCATTGCATGAGCGGTGAGCATCGTAGCAGTACAGAACAAGGCCATCGCGGGTACTGCTCTTTTGATGGTCATCCTTGCCCCCGTTTTGCGAAAATGCGTTCTGCCTAGTCGTTTAGGCTCGGCCAGATCTCCGCATTGCATCTGGCTTCATTCCTTCACACGTCAAAATGGTGAAAGAGGGGTTGGGAAAGTTTTTGCAGGCACACGGGAGTCTTGAACGCGGAACAAATTCAATTTGCCGGGCAAGCCGGGAGCCCAAGTTTATGGAGGGCAAAAAGTTTAGTGTGTGCGGTGGTGCACCATGGAAAAGAAGAGGCACCGACAGCAAGATGCAGCCGGTGCCCGTAAGTTCATCGCGGAGGGAGGGGCGGATTCGGGTTGCGGTTGGCTCGGCTACAGCGCAGTTGCGATCTTGACGACATCGACGAAAGAACGGATGCATTCCATCGCTGGGATATAGGCCGAGTTCGGCAGAGTGAAGTAGCGGACAAACTCCTGCCAGGACAGATCGTTGGCCAGAAAAAGCTCCAATGCACTCGCGCTCATAGGATGGAGTTCCGTGGGAATACCACAGGCGATTGCAAGTTCGGTGCGATCCGTGAAGTTGGCGAGGTTTTCCATGGTCGTGGCCTCAGGTCCTGGTGTGGCTAACAGGGAGACTATTCGGCTTCGAATTCGGTGTAGAACTTGCCCAGGCCACGAATCTTGTAGCTGCTCCAGAACTCCAACTCTTCGTCGGTGACCGTGGTCCAAAAATCCAACTCTTCATCCCGCGCAGTCATGGCAGGTGGGGTCTGCGTCTGGGCGTCATGATGTTGCGTCTGCATCGCTCTATCTCCATCCTAAGTATCGAATTGCGTGATCGTCTCTTGTCTTAGACACGCAGCTATGCCGCTTCGGGGGTTAGCCGTGACGAAAAAAGTGAAATGCGAGCTCTGGCCAAGAGCGATCTCGATCACCCTGTACAGGCGACCGTGATGCAGGCATTGGCCGGTCGAACGAAGATCGAGGCCAGGAATGTGATGCGAGAGGCAGATTATTGTGCTAAGCTAATGAAAAACAAGATAGACGCTTGGGGGGGGAAGACTCATGTGGAGATTTCTTACGCTGGTCGCTATCGCAGGCGCGGCATTCGTCGGGTCATTTGTTCCTACACGGGCGGGCGAGACGCCGTCGCCTCCTGGAGCGAGGGTCTATATTGTCTGGCCCCACGATGGGAACGTCATTCATGGTGGCAAGCTATGGCTTCGCATGGGTGCGCAAGGTATCGGTGTCGTTCCGGCGAACATCGTCAAGCCCAAAACAGGGCATCATCACGTCATCGTCGATGCAGATTTGCCATCCTTCGACGATGAGATTCCAAATGATCGAAATCATTTGCATTTCGGCGCCGGGCAGACTGAGGCCAGGCTGGAGCTGCCGCCGGGGCGGCATACAATCCAGCTCCTGATGGGAAACCACGACCACGTCCCGCACAATCCTCCGCTTTATTCGAAGAAGATTGAAATCACCGTCCCTTGAGGCGGCGCAGGGACAGCGTGAGGATGCCGCGCAGACCTCGAGCGGTAAGCCGGATTGTGGGAGGTTCGATTTCACATGGCCAGACGACAGGGGGACGACGCATGCATAGAATGACGATCTTGACCGCAGCAGCTTGTGCTGCACTCTTTCTCATGCCGTGGCCGGGCGTTGCGGGCGACACGCCAGCACCAAGAAATGCCTATCTCTACATCGGTTGGCCGAACGATGGCGAAGTGATCCGGGGCCGTCGGTTCAAAGTTTGGTTTGGTTTGCGCCAGATGGGCGTGGCACCGGCCGGTATCAAGAAACCCAACACCGGGCACCATCACTTGATCGTCGACGCCCCCTTGCCGCCCTTCGACGAAGAGATTCCGAATGACCGGAATCATTTGCATTTTGGTGCTGGGCAGACCGAAACCTATATCGAATTGCCGCCGGGAGAACATACGCTCCAGCTGCTCTTCGCTGATCACGAACACATACCGCACGATCCGCCGGTCTATTCGAAGCAGAAAACTATCACTGTCAAATAACGTTGCGGGCTGGCCACGCTCTCGCTTCTCGGTTTAAAGGACATCCTAGGTTCGCCGCAAGGCTGACGGATTTCAACTTTGTGTGCAGTTTCCGAGTTTTGCTGTTCCGGGTCAGGACATCAACTCGAGTTGCCCCCACCCGAGGTTTAGTTGAGCGTCAGTGCGACACGTAGTCCATTTGCTGAGTACGGTACATTGCTATCGTAATAGAAGCGACTCGAGGATTTTAGATAGATCGCGTCGTTGCGCCACGAACCGCCGCGCAGAACGCGTTGCCCGCAATTCGGTCTTTCCCAAGACGACCCATCGCGCGGTGCGCCATCATAGGTCTTGTTCCAGCAGTCGCTGACCCATTCCCAAACACCGCCATTCAAGTCGTAAAGACCGAAGGGATTTGCAGTGTAGGATCCGCTTTTTGCCGGAAGTTTGCTGTCCCAGTTACCGCCGCAATCCTTGCAATTCGCATGACCCACTCCAACTCGATCGCCCCACCAATAGGAGGTCGAAGTGTTGGCCCGCGCTGCATATTCCCACTCGGCTTCGGTGGGCAATCGATACGACCTCTTTGTTTTCTTACGCAGCCACGTGACGTACTGCCGCGCCTCAATCCAACTGATTCCACGCACCGGATCCGAATCAGTCGCGGCTTTCAGTTTTGGCGAGCGGTCGCACCCCCCGGCACGAACACAGGCGGCCCATTCGCCAAAGGTCACTTCGTAGATCCCGAGCGCGAAAGGCCGGCGTATCGTCACCGGGTGCACGGGCTGCTCGCTCGGATCGCCGCCGCGCTGACCCATCATGAAACTGCTCGCCGGAAGCTCGACCATCTTCGGGCAGAGGGGGCAATCCTGGAAGATCTTGAAGCCCGGCTTTGCTGTTGTCATAGCCGGTGGCACGACCATGGCGGTTTGTGTCTGTGGGTTCGGTGGGATCTTGGGTGGTGGCTGCTGCTCTTGGGCTACCGGCATGGCGGCTTGTGTCTGCGGACTGGGCGAGGTCTTGGGTGCCGGCTGCAGTTCCTTGGCCTTCGGCACGTTTGCATCCTCGGTTTTCGTCCCTTGGCGAGGTTGCGGCACCGACGGCTTGAGCTTTTCGGATATCGGCGGCTTCGGTAATCCCGCAGATACCGTCTTTGACGTATGGGGAGCCGCCCTTTCCTCCGGGATCCGTGCTATTTGGGCCTTTGCGATGAGATCACCGAAAATGTAGCCGGTCTCGCCGTTTTTGGACTCGACCCGGTACCAATTGGCGCCCCGGACCTTGCCGGTGGCAAGCACTCGCTCACCAGCGGAAATCGTGCCAACCCAGTTAGATCTTGCCGTCGGTTTCTCGCGCAGACTGGATTTGGTGAGCGCGACGAAATAGGCCTCGATCTCCTCGACGTCAGGCCCGCTTGGTTTTCGCGGTGACTTGTCACCCTGCCGATGACGTTCCGCCCGCGCTCGAGCCAAGGGCGCGAAAATGCCCTCGGGAAATGTTTGAAGGTAGGCTTCGTAGTCGGCTGCATTCTGGGAACTCTTGATCGAATCCCAGAAGGCCAGTTCCGCCTCCGCGCTTTCACGCCTAAGGCCGCGTGGCTCCGTGCTGGCCGGCGGCTCGCTCTGCACAACGACCACCGGCGGCTCGCTCGGCGGACTCGGAAGGTTGAAGCTGAAATCGCGGAGCAACGAAGAAGCCTCCCAAGGTACTTGCGCATGTCGGGTCTTGCGGCTGACCTCGGCTCTCACCCGTTTGAACATGTCCTCGATCTTGAGGTCGGGTAGAGACATAGCCTTTATGATTTCGCTCGTATAAAGCCCGTTATCCGTGTCGCCATCCATGGCGATTGCACCCGGCGCCGTCGCGTAACCGACAAGAAAATCGACGGGCGCATCGACCAAGGCGAGACCGGCGCCGGACCCCCCGTAGCGGCTCGCATAGGGATTGTTCCGGCAGGCATCAAGAATGACAATGTTGGTACGGTTGGGACGCGGCTGAGACATTTCTTCAAGGACAGCATCGAGCACAATAGCCTCAAAGCGTACCGAAGCCTCGGAACGGATGTTCTCGTCGATGGGAACCAAATAGTTGTTTCCCCTAACCTGAAGACCATGGCCAGCATAGTAAAACAGGCCAACGCCACCATCCTTGAGCGTTTCGCCAAAATCGAGAATCGCCTGCTGCATATTCGCGCGCGTGGCGTTCTCCACCAACGTTACCTCGAAGCCTACGGACTGTAGCGTGGCGCTCATAGCCCGCGCGTCGTTGACCGGGTTCCTAAGCGGTTGGTAGGGGTAGTTGGCGTTGCCGACAACGAGCGCCACCCGCCGATCCGAGCCGCTGCCGGCCGCCTGTGCCGCGCTGCCAACGGTGCAGTTGATCGCAAGCGCACCCGCGAAAACCAGGGTGAAGAAAAGCCGCTTCATCAGTTCCCGGACACTCATGATCCCAGAATCCTTGGCTCCCCGAGCCGTAAGACACAAAAATGTCACAGCTTGTCGCTGGGGTATCCTAGGCGCGATCGTAGTGGATCGCAACAGCCCACCCGCGGCGCCAAACCACCACGAAACGGTGCCTCATACTGTCGAGGCGCCTGAATTTCGTGCGCAGGGCTATTCACGGTGAGATTCCGATCAGGGGTTGAAAACGCACGAGCCTTGTTGCGCCGTTAAGGTACGGCGCACCGCTTCCGCGTTCCGACACCAAGGAGGACACTAAAGTGCAGTCAGGACTGCACCTGATTCCAAATATAAAGGTCGAGGAAAAAAATTGAACGAGGTTTAACCCCTTTCGAGTGGTGAGCCCGTGCTTGGTAGGAGGAAGCCACGGGAGCTTTCCATAATTCGAAGGAGATTGAGTTCATGACTGCCAAGATCAAATACCTGACTGCCGCTGCCTTTGTTGCCCTGATGACCACCAGCTCCGCTTTTGCCGGCGAAATCGAGGTGGGCGGCAACGCGTTAAACGTCGGTGTCGTAACCGGGGGTGCCACGAACGTGTCGTCGGGCTTCCTGAGCAGGGCCGAACAAAACATCGGTTCAATCAGCGGTGACAGCGACGTCAAAGTAGGTGGCAATCTGTTGAACGTCGGCGTCGTAACCGGGGCTGCGACCAACGTGTCGACGGGCTTCCTGAGCAAGGCGTGTCAGGAGATCGGCTCAATCGGCAACAAGTGCTAACGACCTCTATCCAGGTGCTTGAGAAGCGCGCCAGCATTGGTGGCCCTTGGAAGAAACCTTAAGCAAGACAAAATTGCCGAAACAGACACTGCGAACGTAGAGCGGACCCGGTTGCCTCACGCCCGGGTCCGCTTTCATTTTGACTTGTTCGAAATCATGCGCAGCTCAGTGGGCCAACTGCCTCGATCCCTTGTTCGCACGACGATCAAATTCTTTTTCGAATTCATTGACCCCCTATTGGCGGTCCGGCCGTGTGTAACAAAGAGACTCAACGACTGGGTCGCGGCAAAACTCAATGGGACTGAACCAATGACCGCAAAGAGCAGGCTTTTGACCGCCAGTACCTTTGTCGCCCTCGTGGTCGCCAGCTCCGCACTCGCGGACGGCGTCGAAGTCGGCGGCAATCTGACAAACGTAACTGTCGTTGGGCGAGCCAGCAACGTTGCTTCCGGAGCGTTCTCCAAAGCCACACAGTCCATCGGTTCCATTGGCGACAGCGTCAAGGTCGGGGGCTCGATCTCTAATACCACCGTAGTCGGTGAGGTCGTTAACCAGGCCACCGGCGTTGGCAGTAAGGCCAAGACATATGTGGGTTCGCTGCGGGAGGGGGTGAATACACCCGGCAGCATCAAGCAGACGATCGTGGTCAGAAAAGTTGTCAACAAAGTGTCTGGCTTCCTCGGTTTCGGTGGCAGCTCTTGCGTGTCGATTGGCTATGGAAAGCCATGCTGAAGCGCCATTCATCAGGGTTCGAAACTCAGAATTTTACGGGCAGGCCAATGGTTTATCAGGACGGATGCCAGCATAGCGAGGCGATCTTTGGAACAGGTCACCGATTCCTAGATAGGGGCATTGACGGTGATCGGATACTAGATGGATCATGCCGTGAGCGAACAATCCAGCGCCCGCGCAAACGATCGGCGGTATTGACGAAGGACCGACAGCCTAACCGGCAGCAACAACACGATGACAGATTGGGTAAAGCAATGAAATCCTTTGCAAGCTCTATGGTCTTGGCGATGAGCCTTGTGTTCGCGTCGCAGGCTGGTGTTTCAGCCAAGGAGTATAACCAACGGCCTCATCTCGATCCGGGGTCGCAAGCAAAGGTAAACTCCGTAATTGCCGGCAACCTCAAAGATCGGACCTCCGATACGGACCAGTCCGACAGCAGCATCAACAACAGCTGTGGCGACCTGAAGATTGGAAATGTCGACGATTCCAAACGCCCGCCGCGCGAGATCATTATCGTCGCAAAGGACATCATCAACGTTGGCAGCAATTGCTAACTAAAGTTTGGGTTGGGGTATTCATGCGCTTGCGCACAATGGGGGCGAGAATGAGACTAGAATTTGCTAAACGCCTGGCGGCCACGGCATTCGTGCTGTTTGTTTCCGCTTGCACCGGTTGGAAGCCGGAAACCGCTTACACAACGGCGCAGCCTGCCACGACGCCCGTGCGGAATATCACGAGTTTTTCACCGGCGTTGCAATGTATGGACAACCTTTTCTTGTCCTTTGGCGTAAGCAACGTGGTGATCACCAGCGCCGGCATCCCAGACGCAACAAGCGAGGTCAAGGCGGGCACCAAGGACATGCTAATTTCGGCGATATCGCGCATGTCGGTAAAGAGCCGAGCCTTTGTCTTTGTCGATTTCGACCAAACTCAAACAGACGTTGCGCAACTGCAAGGCCTGGTCGGCTTCTCTGACAAGTTTCTCGTTCCCAGTTACTATATCCGGGGCGCCATCACCCAACTCGACTCGGGCGTGATCGCCAATCAGGTCGGTGCCGGCATTGCCATTGGCGGTGTGGATGTGGGCGTTTCCAAGGATTTGGTGGTCTCGGTGGTCTCGGTCGATTTGAATCTGGGTCACCTGGCGACACGCCAGATCATGCCGGGGATTTCAGCCAATAACTCGGTTGCCGTGAGTCGAAGCGGCTTGGGCGGCGATGTCGGCGCCAAGATTGGTAAGGCCGGCGTCTCCTTCAACCTGTCAATGAACAAAAGCGAAGGCATGCATGCGGCGGTCCGATCCCTGGTCGAACTTAGCATCATCGAGATTGTAGGTAAGCTTGCCGAGGTTCCCTATTGGCGGTGCCTTAGCATCGAGCAAACAAACCCAGAAATGGTCGCCGAAGCCAGATCGTGGTTTGAGTCCATGTCGCAGGAGGAGCGAGTGGTGTTTACGCAGCGAGCGCTGGCCAGCAAAGGTTACTACAACGGCGCCGTCAACGGTATCTATGACGGATCGACAAAAGCGGCAAGTTCGCGCTATCAGGCGGAACACGGACTGATTGCCAACGGCCGGAACGATTTTCAGCTGTACCAGTCGCTCATCAACGCCGATCTTGCTCTGGGGCAGCAGCCAGCTCAGGCAGAACCGATTGCGGCCAAGGACGTGGTCCCGACGCCTCTAAGACTCGAGTTGGTCACGCCTAAGGGCACTGCACCGGCTTACAAGGTTCAAGAACTGCTGCAACTAGCGGTCACTGCGTCGCAGGACGCCTATGTCTACTGTTATTACCGCGACCACAATGGCGACATCGCTCGGGTTTTCCCGAACCGTTTCCAGCCCGATCCTTACGCGGTCGCTGGAAAATCCTTCGCGGTTCCTTCACAGAATTCGGCCTTCGATATCGTCTTTGAAAGTCCGGGAGCCGAGGAGGAAGTCGTCTGCCTCGCCTCCTACAAGGAGGTCGGGTTGAGATTGCCGGATTATCTCAAGGTGGACGATCTCACTCCGCTCCCGGTCGGCTCAATTGACGAGCTTGTCTCGGCCTTTAAGCAGATCGATTCGACTGGGCTGGTCGAAACACGCCTGCCGATCCGAGTCGGCAACTAACCCGGGACGCGAAATGGAGATGGATTTATGCTATTTAACTCTGTGAGACTCTTGGGATTTGGGCTCGCCATCGCAATCGCGCTCAGCTTCGCGGCGACCCACGGTCATAGTGAGATCGCGGCAACTGGTGGTCAGAATCCATCCAATGCGGCCCTCGTTACCCAAGCGAAGACTCCGACGAAAGAGTTGCCGAAACAGGACGCGTCGCTTTGGGTCCAGTGTTGGCAAAGCGGCATCAAGATTATCGACGAAAAGGACATATTTGGTATTCGTCTTCAAAACCTGATCGAGCGAGAAAGCGTCGGCTTCAGAGGTCGGGATTCGAACAACCGCGAGGTTTATGTGATCCCGGTCAACGACGATTCGACATGTCTAGTTAAGCCGTCGCGCTGAACTTCCGGGCGTCTTGGGGATAACGCGGTGATCGCCACACTGCGTCCTCGGGACCGCTCCGGGCACAGGGAGTGAACCGTCGATTGGAAACGCCGCACTCATCGCCGCCACTTCACAAGCGGCTGCTCGCACGGTTGATGCCAACCTCAAGCGCTGACTTCCGGCAATTCCTGCAATCTGTAGCCGCCGCTAGCTTCATCGCGGCCGGCCTGGTCTGCCAAGCTGAAGCGGCAGAGAGGCGGCAGATTCCAGCCCACATTTTCGACCGCTTGGATGGGATCCTGGGGCCCCATCAGCAAGGAACCTCACAGATTATGCAGGTCACGCTCAATAATCCAAATGGTCGCTATTTCGAGGGCGACCTCTTCGCGTTTGAGATCGAAACGCGTGAGCGCGCCTCTTATGTCTACATCGACTATTTCCAACTCGACGGCAACGTCGTTCACATCCTACCAAGCCCTGCCCTTGAGGAAAATTTCATTCGAAAGGGGGCGACCCTGGCGATCGGAACACCGAATTCCGGGGTGACCTATGATGTCTTGCCGCCATTTGGTCGCGAGCTTCTCGTCGTCATCGCGACCCCGGGCCAATTGTTCGACGAACCTCGACAGGAGTTTGAAGACGGACATGGCTATCTTGACGCGATAGTTTCAAGGCTCGCCCGGGCCACGGCGGCTGGTCAGACGCCGACCGTTTTCTTCCGCTTCGTCGACACCTATCCACGTGACGCTGTCCCGGCTGAAATTGGAACGGTTGCCACGCCAGAGCCGCAGACTTCAGCTGCCGCCACCAAAGTCGAAGCCCAACATACAGCAGTTCCAGGGCCGCTGTCGGACGCCAAAATATCGGCGGGGGTGGGTAACAGTGCTGTCAACCTCCCCTCAACCAAGGCTGACGATTTCTACACGGTCGAAGTCGTCCCGCTCTTGGCGCGCATGGCTGAGCACCCGGAGGACAATGAGAACGCCGTATCCCTGGCCGCAGCCTATGGCGGCTATGCCCGCAAGCTCAGCGAAGCAGGCAGGTTCACAAAGGCGCGCCGCATTCTAGGTTTGGCAATGGCCCTCGATCTGGACAATCCAGATCTCGCCACGCTCGATAAGGAGGTCGAAAACTCCGCCGCGGCAGTTCAAGCGTTGGCCGCGGCGAGCAGGCATTTGGCATCCGACGAATTGGATCAGGCCTATGAAGCGTTGGTGCGCGCACGATCGATCGCCCCGGATGGCGGGATGGTGCAAGCAAAGCTTGCCGAGATTTCACCTTTGATCGCGCAACGCCTTAATGAGTGGGGAAGTGCGGCTCTGGATCGCGGTGACCCGGAGGAAGCCGAGGCAAGTTGGAAAAGGGTGCTGTCGTTCGATCCGCGCAACACGACAGCCGAAAACGGCCTTGATCGAATTGGCGTGAAAGCCGGAGATTTGGAGGTTGAGAACTGATCGACCTTGACGCGGGCGAGGCTTGCAGATCCGAGCGAACTGCGGTCGGATAGCTGTCCGACCTTGTATTACAACCCCTGAGTTGACCCACGGAATGGCTTCATTGGCTCAGTGAGGCAGGTTTCTCGTTGATTTCACAGCAGAATTCGAGAAACATTCAAGAAATGAAAAAAAGGGGACTTTTTGTCACCCCTTTTTACGGTGGGCTACGTGTAATGGTTACGAGTGAACCCAATCTCTCCGAGTCCGATGAAGATCTCATGAGGAGATATTTGGCGGGTGACGAGAAGGCCTTCGAGATCGTTTACGGACGCAGGAGGGCGGGTCTCAGGCGATTTTTCGAGCGGCAGTGCGGCTCAAACGCGCTGGGTCAGGAATTGGCACAGGATGTGTGGTTCAAACTAATAAGGGCCTGCCAGAACAAGCAGTACACGGCAGAGGCGAAATTCACGACCTACTTGTACCGCCTGGCCAAGAACCAACTGATCGATTGGTACCGGAAGAATGGCAATGTCAAAACGGTTGAACTAAATGACGCTTTGGAGGGTGACGACGAGACGGTTGAGCATCATCACTATCACGTCGACAATCCGGAAAGCATCTACGCCGATAGGGAACGTCTGACGGCGGTTTTGGAAGCCGTTGAAGGCCTGTCGAAGGAACAGAAAGCGACACTACTTATGCAGGTGGAAGGCAACATGAGCTACGAGGAAATCGCTAACGCCATGGGTACCAATCGAGAGACCGTCAAGACTCGTTTGCGCTACGCAAGAGAGCATCTGAAGCGGCGCGTCTTCGGCGGCTCAGCAGAATGAGCCTCGATCTTCGGTTTTTGATGTGGGCTTAGGGCGATAGGACGAGAAAGATGGATCGGGAAAAGAAGGTATATCTGGAGGACCCGGAGCTGACCGAGGCGGATCGTGTGGTCCTGCGCCTCTACGAAGAGACCGCAGAACCGGTTGAATGGGACGAATCCGACGATGCGATCCTGGCTTTCTCGCGCAGCATTCAAA
>Ga0209633_10004362_pt1 | contig 12735 bp, 9 predicted proteins | sample Cruoilmetagenom1_FD_187290 | JGI IMG/M metagenome (GOLD analysis project Ga0209633, IMG submission 187290) | Oil polluted marine microbial communities from Coal Oil Point, Santa Barbara, California, USA - Sample 1 (SPAdes) (version 2) | ecosystem: Environmental > Aquatic > Marine > Oil seeps ... | reverse complement strand
AACCTCATTGATGCAGCGGATTTTTTGGGATATTCTGTTTTGGCTCATACTTGGAATGATAATACACAGGATCTCTTAGATAGCTTTAAACCAAATATATTACTTGCGATAGATAAAAAATATAGTCATGATAAATTAGATTGGTATGCTATAGAGCAATATAGAAAAAAAAATATTTTAAAAATTGGTCTTACTGCATCTTTGGAAAAAGAGTACAATACTCCTTTAAGCGATCGTTTAAATTGGGCAAAGATTCATAAAATAGACTTTTATTTTGTTTGGGATCCTCAAGAATATCTTGAAGAGAGGAAGAATTCTTATCAACCATTTTTTGATGAGGGATATAAAATTTATTCATACGAATATGCTCTTAATCCTATGAAATACTATCCGGTTCCAGGGTTTAAAAGAGATTTGGATTTTGTTTTTTTGGGTTCTGGTTATAAACATAAATCAAAAAATATGCTTTATATAAAATATTATTCTGATATTTTATCAAAAAATAAAGGGGTACTTTATGGTTCATATTGGAATGGAATTAAATATCATGGTATTAATCGGGATAGGGATCGTTATATCTATTCCAGAGGAAAAGTAGGGTTGAATTTAAGCATTCAAAAACAGTTAAAATGGTCTTCTGCTTTAAATGAAAGAACTTATATGTTAGCAGCCTGTGGTATTCCTCAATTGACAGACAGACCTCTTTTACTTAAAGAGCGTTTTCATGATGATGAAGTTTTTATTGCTGATTCTCCTGAAGAATATCAAGAACTGTTTTTACACATTTTAAATAATCCGGAAGAAGCTAAAGAACGAGCCATTAAGTCTTTGCGAAGGGTTTTCTCTGAACATACCAACTTTCATCGATGTGAAAGTTTTTTTGGAGAACTTGAAAGGGATTTTATAAAAAATTAATGAAACCTGAAATCCTTTTTATCATCCCCTCCCTCCGATTAGGAGGAGCTGAAAGATCCGCTTATTTACTGATTAAATTTTTAGTTTCTCGGGAATATCAAATTACTCTGATAACAAGAAACGATGATACAGATTTCTATTCAATTCCGGAGAGTGTAAAACGTATTAAACTAAAGTCAATACAAAAAAGTCGATCAATTTTTAATGCATGGAAAGAGAATTCTTCATATGTCAAGGAACTAAAAAGTACTATAAAAGAAGTATCTCCTCATTTAATTATTTCTTTTATGGCACGAAACAATATCCATACTCTGTTAGCAACGTCTTTACTAAATATTCCTGTTATTGTATCTGAAAGAAACTATCCTCCGGCGAACCCTCTTGGTTTTCCATGGGCAATGTTAAGGCGCTTCATCTATCCTAAAGCGGCTAAGCTTGTTAGTCTTAGCCGAGGAACGGATTCATATTTTTCCTGGATGCAAAAGAAAAAGCGTATTGTAATTAATAATGCTGTTTCACCTCCGGAAAACATGAAAAAGTTTGAAGAATCTATTGATAAAATTTTGAACAGGGATGGTCGTAATTATATTGTCGCTGCCGGTCGTTTACATGAAGTTAAAAACTTTTTATTATTAATAGAAACTTTTGCATCTCTTGCTGAAGAGTTTTCTTTATGGGATCTTCTTATTTTAGGGGAAGGGAAGGAAAGGGTTCTCCTTGAAACTCTTATTAAGGAAAAAAATGTAGAGGAGCGGGTTTTTCTTCCTGGGAAAACACGTTCTGTGCACAATATTTTTCAAAAGTGTGATCTTTTTTGTTTGACATCAAAAACAGAAGGAATGGGCAATGTCATTCTTGAAGCCATGCAGGCCGGATTACCTATTGTTTCAGTGGATTGTCCTACGGGGCCCAGAGAAATACTTGAAGATGGTAAGTGGGGAGTTCTGGTTCCTTTAAATGACAATAAAAACTTACAGAATGCACTTAAAAAAATGATGAAAAGCCATGAAGAACGAGATCAATATTGCGCTTTAAGTAAAGAGAGAATAAAAGCTTTTTCTCCGGAATTAATTTTTTCTTTGTGGAAGGATTTAATAAATACTCTCATTAAACCTTAGAAAGATATAGTTATTTACTGGTTTATTTACGAATTTTAAAAATCTGATACATAAAAAGTGTACCCCTATATAAAAAACTTATGGAAGTACTACATTAAATAAGAGTTTATTGTATTAACATATTTGTAATTGTAGCAGATAAAATTTAAGGAGAAAAAATGAGCCGAGATATATGTGTTTTTTATTTACAAGATGATATTACCTTATTCCATACATTATTTCCTTTACTAACTTCTGTAAAATATAAAAAACAGTGTTTTTTTACTTCAAATTTAGACTATGTAATTAATAGATCTAAAGAACGAATACTAATTTTATTTCGATACTTCAAGCGTAGGGATATAATTGCTGATGAATCCATCTATGAAAAATTTAGAGATAGATTTGATCGGGTAATCTACTTTGACGATAACTCAAGTGCTGATGGGCTCAATGTATTTGCACTTCCTTATGTTGATGTATATTTTAAAAAACAAATTTATAAGGATTTAAGTCTATATACTAGAGATTTTTATGGTAAAAGGTATTTTTCTGATTATTATCATCAAAAAAATGGAATAATTGATGATCCTGAAAAAATTAGACCGGCAATTAGTGAACAATTACTTTCAAAAATCCATTTATCATGGAATTTAGGTATCGGTTGTTATCCAAAGTCCCGTTTGCGGAAGGCTATTGTTCGTCGAACTTATCCATTACTTGGATTGAACGGTTTATCCTTGATATATAACAAACCTGAAAAATACAGAGTAAAAAAATCATTCCCTATAAATAAAATAAGTGCACGTTATGGTACTTCTTTCGATATTAATTCAGTTAAATTTCATAGGGATATATATCAAAAGAAAGTGATGGATAGTGATTTATTTTTAACAGGGAAGGTCCCCTTGAAACAATATAATGATGAACTTAAAAATGTATTTGCTACATTTAGCCCTTTTGGTTGGGGAGAAGTTTGCTTTAGAGATTTTGAGGCCATAATTAATAAATCGGTTTTAATTAAACCTTCCATGGATCACATAGAAACCTGGCCCAATGTGTATGTAAATGATGAGACTTACCTTCCAGTTGATTGGGATGGAACTAATCTTTTGGAAAAGGCAGAGATGTTACTGGATTCATCTAATATGCAGGAGGCATTAGCTGAAAATGCCTATGATGTATATATTACTGCTTTTTCTAAGCTCAATAAAAAACTTGATGATTTCTTTGAAATAGTTTATGAAGGGATTTGAGCTATGTATAGACTTACATAGCATCAAGGAACAATAATGACAATTATATCTCTATTTACCAGCAAAGAATATACTACAGGTGGTCACAAACGTTATCTGGAACTTCTAAGAGGCCTTGCTACCCGGGGTTTTCAGGTAATTATTATAAAAGACAGAATCCGGGATCTACCTGCAGATGGATGCGAAATTATTGACCTTGATATACAAAAAGGTTTTTCAAGAAATAGAGTCTTTGGCACAGCTCTTAAACAGTATCTAAAAGGCAGTGGTTCTTTTACGGCAACTTTGGATAAGACAGATTTGATTTTCCAATTTGGAGAAAGTGCTTCTTATGCTGTAAAAATACTTAAAAAGAACTTGGGTGTTCCTGTTTTTATTGCTCTTCGTAATAATTGGGTTGAGGCAAATAAAATTATTCGGTCAACCAGAAAGAAAACGCCAGCTAATTTTTTAAAAGGGTTGGCTTATACCTGGAGAGACCGATGGGTTGAAGCAAGTATTTCTATTATTGCAGATCATATTATATTTCAGACTTCTTATGATCGTGATCGATTTCGCAGCAGACAATCCTTTCCTTTAGCTAGTACAACTATAATTCCAAACAGCATTCGTGCCAGCTGGCTTAAAAAGGAATGGAAAAATACTAACAAAAGTACATCCCTCAAAAAGCTCCTGTTTATTGGTAGTGCCAGTCCCCGTAAGGGGCTTGAGATTCTTATAGCTGCTTTTCTTATTGTACAAAAGAAGATGCCGGAACTTAGTTTGAATATTCTGGGATCTGTAAATACTAATCTGGAGAAACGGTTAAAAGATGAGGGTTTAGGGGATGCTATATCTTTTTGCGGATACAGCGATAACCCTCTGAGCTATTTAGCAGAAGTTGATTTACTTGTAGTTCCATCGTATTATGATAGTTTTCCAAATACTATTATGGAAGCCTTTCATACAGGAACTCCAGTTATAGGTAGTGATATTGCAGGCATTACGACAATGCTAAAAGACCCCAGACTTCTTTTCCCCCCTGGAAATGCTATGGAGTGTGCAGATAGAATTTTATCATTAGTTAACCCTGAAACATATTATGAAATAAGAGAACTTTGTCATAATAGAGCTTTAGAATTTGATTTTGACTGGATAGAACCCTGGGAACAGTTGATATTATCTGAAATGGGCAGGAAATGAATGGATAAGAAATATACCTTCCATGTTCTTCACTTAACAAGGAGCATAGGGCCTACTTCCATGCCCTGGAACGATCTTTATTATTATCAAATGCAGACTGTTCCTGAAATTATGTTAGCTCCTCTGGCTGTAACCTCCATATTAGGTCGTCTCAAAGAGAATGAATCCCCATGTCGTGGGACTATTCGGAATCACTATCAGGCGGGGCTCTTTTCTTCTCTTAGGCATATAGGAAAGTTGTACAGGAAACTTAATAAAAATAATCAAAAGCTCATTCTACATATCCACAATCCTGTTCTTGCTGTAATTGCTATTATTGCCAGAATAATTTTCCCTGGAATAGTTATAATTGGAAATCTCCATACAGACTGGCGCTTTTTAAGACCACATCAAAGATTTTTATTAGGAAAGCTTGCCATACGTTCCAATCGTTTTATCACTGTATCAAAAGCAATTGTACAAACCATTCCCAAAGAAGTGCTTAAAAAATTAGAACAATCTAATCGTCTTGTTTCTATTCCCAATGGAATTGATTCTGAAGTACTGGGTTCAAAGGACAGTAGCAAGTTGAATAAGCGAGAGCCTGGTACAGCAATTGTTGTGGCTCGTATTGTTCCGGCAAAAAATGCTTCTTATGTTCTTGATATTCTTGAATCAACTCCCTCTATTAAAAAGTTAATCTGGCTTGGAGGTGGACCTCTAATGGAATCTTTTCAGAATGAAATCCAGCAGAGAAAACTTGAAGATCGTATTGAACTTCGTGGTCAGTGTACCCGACAGGATGTTTTTAATGTTCTTAAATCTGTGGAAATATATATTTCTGCTTCCCTGTGGGAGGGTATTGGTGTAGCTAATATGGAGGCTGCTGCTTTAGGTGCCTATCCTTTTTTATCTGGAATTCCAGCACATAAAGAAATTGCAGATAATCTGGGGTTTGAGATCTATCCTCTGGAAGATGTTAAGGAATGGTCTTTGGGAATAGAAGCTTTTCTCAAACTGCCAGATAATGAGAAAGAGAAAAGAAGGGTCAGCTTGAAGGAAAAAACACTCATTACCTATGATATAAGAAAAAGAGTCGATCAGTATATTGAGGTTTATAAGGACGCTGTTAATGGAAAATAATGAAAATAGTGGTATAAGCCCAAAAGCTCTGAAGCTTTTTAAGGAATGGGGTTGCAGGAAGGTTCCCTGTTGTCATTGGAAAAGTAATGAACACTTAATTCCCGGTCTTCAGGGGAAGACAGATCTTGATGTTTTAGTTTCTCGTTCACACAGCAATGAAGCCCGTCAGGTTCTTCTTTCTTTGGGGTTTATGCGTTTTCAACCCTGTACTTATCTAAACTATCAGGGAATTGAGGATTATATAGGGTTGGATGAGGATACAGGTGCTATTCTCCATGTACATCTCCATTGGGAATTACTTATAGGGCGTAAATTTTTGAAGGAAATACATCTACCCTGGGAGGATGCAATTTTTCAATCTGTTGAAGAATATGAGAATCTTGCTGTTCCTGTTATAAAACCGGAGATTGAGCTTATACTTCTTGTTATTCGTGCTGCAGTAAAAATGAACTTAAAAAAACGTTTAAAACGAAAAGGTTTGGGCACAGATGATCAGCGTGAATATGATTGGTTACTTTCTCGAATTTCTCAGGAGGAACTGAAAGAAAAGGCAAATGAACTTCTTGTTCAAAATCTTGCAGAATCTTTTTCCGATCTTATAAACAATCCTGCATCATCACAGCTTGCTGTTCTGGGACGCCAATTCCGAAGAGAGCTTCCCTGGACCCGTTCAGCTTTAGATTATTATAAGATGAAACTTTATGCTGCTGGGAACTATCTTTCCCACAAGAAATTTGGATTACCTAAACCCTACCGGCGTAGTTTACCTGAAGGGGGCTGTGTTATTGCCTTTTTTGGAGTTGATGGATCAGGTAAATCCACTATTATTCGTGAAACACATAAATGGCTTACTTGGAAGCTTGATGTTTATTCTATTTATTTTGGCAGCGGTGATGGAAAAGGAAGTCTGTTAAGGTGGCCCCTTAAGGTAGTTGCCTCTTTAAGGAAAAAAAAGAGAGGGAATGTTCTTAGTCTTTCGGAAGAAAAATCTAAGAGAAAGAAAAAAAATATACTTTTCCGTATGGCCCGGGCTCTCTGGGCTCTCAGTTTGGCCAGAGAGAAAGGTAAAAAAATTCGAGATATGCTTAAAGCCAGGAGTAGGGGGATGATTGTTCTATGTGATCGATATCCCCAAACACAGTTCAATGATATTAATGATGGACCCCTTCTATCCCACTGGTCCAATAGTTCTCTTTCATTAAAACGTAAACTGGCTAATTGGGAATATGGTGTTTATAATCTGGCTAATAGTTATCCTCCCGATTTATCTATTAAGCTTATTATTCCAGTTGATCTGGCAGCAGAACGTAAAACAGATACCCCCCATTATATTTTGGAACAAAAGGCTGGAATAATTTCCGAACTGAAACCAGGTAAGCAAATAGTTTCTGTGAATACAACAGGTACAGTAGAAGAATCAATGGCGGAAATAAAGAAAATCTTATGGAGTAATCTTTGATTGTCGAATTTGCAGGTCTTCCGGGAAGTGGAAAAACAACACTTTCCAGGACAGTAAAAGAGGAACTGTTAAGTCGAAAAAATTACTTAGATGGTATATCTATAGATGAACCTTCAGCAATAATAGCAGAGCAAAAATCTTTACGGCGAATTATTGTTAAGTTGGGCTATGCCCTGTTGGGATTCTTTATACATCCACTGCTAAGTTTTCATTTTCTACTTGTTATTCTTTATAGTCATCAAAATTCCATAAAGAATTTTTTAAAAAATCACTTTAATGGAATCTATCTTATTGGACTCTATAGTCGTTATAGAAATTCCCGTCAAATTGTTCTGTTCGATCAGGGCGGATTACAGGCTTTATGGTCTGTGTTCTTTTCATCCACTCTAGGCTTTGAAGAAAAACAAAAACTGATAACTCGTATGCCCGGGTTCCTGATGGCTGAATATATAGTCTTTCTGGACTGTGGCATTGATCTTATTTTCAGCCGTTTGAAAAAACGGGAAGGAAAGCAGAGTCGTATGGAAGAAAAAACATTCTCAGATGAAACAGTACGGCAAATAAAGGATGATCTGGAGCTAATACAACACGAATCTATTAGAAGAAATAGAGACAGTCATACTAAAAAAATATTAACATTGGATAACAGTAATGAAACTTTTTTAATTGATAATTCAATATTAATTGCTGAAAAGATAATAGAGGCATTATGAAAAAAATTGAAAAATCAGATCTATTATTTTTTCTAATTATAACAGGTTTGACACTGCTCCTTCGTCTGATAACATTAATGGATGTCAATACAGGTGTTGATAACCTGGATTATTGGTATTCTGCCAAAGCCCTTATAAATGGATATGATTATGGTAATTTGTTCCACCGAAATATCCGCTGGGGTATTATAATTCCTATAGCATTAATTCAGTTACTTTTTTCATCACATGCCTGGGTAATCTATATGCCTTCTCTTTTGATGGCAGTTCTTATGAACCTTAGTATAAAAGTTGTTGCAGAACGTCTGTTTAATCGTTCTACAGCTTATTTGGCAATAATTTTTGTTCAATTTTTCCCTTATACTATCAGGTTGGGAAGTCAGCTTTTTCTTGCTCTCTTTTCCATAAATTATATTCTTTTTAGTATATATTTTTTATTGAAATATGTTGATCCTCAAAATAAAAAGGAAATTAAGCAGAAAAATTTATCTCTAATTATTTCATTGATCTTATTTTTTCTCGCTTATGAGACTAAAATTAGTAATGTCTATTTTCTCCCGGTACTTCTGGTATTGATATTTAAAAAAAGAGGTATTAAATCCTTATTTCTCTATGGAGGAATTCTCTTTGGATTTTATATAATTGAACATCTTTCCTATTTTATATTCGCTGACGAACCCCTCGGACGTTTAGGCATTATTATGTCTACTCATTTTGATAATAACAGTAATATGGCTTTAGGGACTTCAAATTTTACCGGTACATTTTTAGGTATATTCCGACGTTTTGTACCACCTTATTTTGATATTTTCTGGCATAGTGCTTTTTGGAGTGGTATTTTTTCAGGGATATTTTTACTAATCAGAGCAAAGAAAAATAATATTAAACAGGAAGTTCATGCAGTATTACTATTTCTCAGTTTGATAATTATTTATACTTTTGTGCTTACTTTTGGAGTGAAAAGCCTCGATCCTGTAATTCCTTTTGAGCCATTTATTGTGCGCTATTTTGCTCCTGTTTTGCCGCTTCTTATGATACTAATAGCGCGTTTAATATTGTTAGTAACTGAATCTGTTAGTATTCCTGTTAAACTTAAACCAAGAGCAGGTGTATTAACTTTTTTATTCTTTTTACTTTTTATGGGAATATTTATTCTTTCTTGTTTCCTTCCTTTTCTGCCAACTGGTGCGAAGAGATATTTGAATAATCCAGTTAAACCAGGGGAACATATTTTAACTAAAATGGTAGAGAGGGAAAAACTTGTGAATAGTGCTAATATAAAGGGATTACTGTTGTCTTCCTGGAGCAGGAACCCTGACAGTTCTTATTCTGACCGCTTGGGGTCAAGAGCTCTTGATATGGTTAACCGGCTTTATCTGGATTTGAATGATAAGACCAATATTGGAGAAGGGAAATTCTCTATTATCACTTACACCTTTACCGATAGAAGGGTTTTACGTTATATTGATTTTTCCCGGAAAGGGGAGAATGTTCTGGTTGGGGGAAAATTAGAGTTGCTTATAGTTTATGAGAACCCCTTTGAATTAGTTCTACAGGAATTACCATAATCAATACAGGGATATTAATTTTTTAGGATTATTTGTAATGTAAGTTGATATTTCCGGTATTATTTTCTAAGTAAGTTATATAAAGAATTGTAACTTAAGAAGAAGATGAGATACTTTTAAAATTAGTAAATTGGGTTCAAAAATCTAAATATTTTGTTGAGGTGTATATATGTCAGGTAGATTTAACATTTTTAAACTTATTCTTATTGTAGGTATTTTTTCTTTGCTTACTGCAGGTATATATGCAGAACCGGTGGATATCACTGATCCTAACAATAATATTTACAGGGTTTATGAACAATGGAGGGATGCAAGACTAATTAAGAGTTTACCCCATATAATGCCATATCCCTTACAGATTCACAGGGCATTGTTAAGTGAAGTACTTGCTAATCCTAAAACACCGGACTCTGAGAAAATTGCAGCACAGGAGTATCTGGAATTTGTCTCTGCAGAAAAAACTCCTGGTATTTCATATGCGGGAAGTGAATTGTTAATGCAGCCTTATTATTCTGATAATCTTTATGGAGAGGCTGGGGCAGGGGCCTATGCAGGAGGATATTTAACTGAAGATACTTCATTGGCTATTCACTTTTTAACTTTTGGAAAAGATGCAACTCATCCTAATCCGCAAATTGATACATTTGAGGACAATGCAGATATTACTATAAAGGGAAGAACTATTGATTTACGTCAAAGTTTTTCAAGTCTCTTCGCCATAGGTGATAGGGGATTATATTTCCAGAGTGGTATTTCCAGAGTAAGTTTGAGTCCTACTTTTGATACCAATGGTGTTCTAAGTGGTCAGGCTTCTCATCTCCCTGAGTTTAGTTTATTATGGAATACTGATAATTTTTCCCTTTCCAACACATATCTGGAACTCACAGCAACTAATTACCTTGGAGAAGATGATTTTTCAGGGAAACATATGTTCGTTCAGACAATGTCCTGGCGCACACCTATAGATGGTTTGGAATTGTATTTCTATCAAACTGCTGTATGGGGAGGACGTTTTGATCTGAGATATTTAGTCCCTTTCAGTTATCTAATGTACAATCAATCTTTCAGTGGATTTGAGGATAATTCGTTGATGGGGGGAGCGCTTGAGTACCATTTTGGTCCTGCTCTTTCTTTTAGATCTGCAGCTTTAGTTGATGATGCTGATCTTAACCGCCTGGTACGCTTTGATTTTGGTGGTAAAAATAAAATGGTATGGGAAAACGAGCTTACATGGACACCGTTACACCCATTCCTTCGCAGTGTAGATTTCTCATATACAATGGTAACTCCCTATATGTATACTCACAGAGGGGACAGATTTGAAGAATATGATCCGGCAGGTGATATGACTGCCTATTACGAAGATATTCTTCTTTCCGAACCTAATTATCAGAATTATACTCATTTCGGGGATAGTCTAGGAGCCCAGATGGATCCTAATTCAGATCTCCTGTCACTGAAATATCGTAGTATGCCTTTACCAGGTTTTTTAGTTTTAATGCGAGGTTCATTTTCCCGTCATGGTAATGCTACTGATGATCTGAATGGAGATTTCCTTAGCAATCCCTCTGTTTATACAGAAGAGGGAGGTCTTTTTGATGATGGATACAATGATGAACCCTATGCCGCTTTTAATGACGGAGTAGGATTTTTAACTCAGGATATACTTGAGTATACAGTTACAATAGATTTATCTTTAGGATATGTTTTAAAGTTAAATTCTCATGAGATTGCAGCTACAGTTGGTGCTTTTTATACTAATCAGGAAAATTCAGGTTTCATTAAAGGTGAAACAACAAATGATATAGAAGTTTTAATATCCCTTCTTTACCGTTATAGATTTTACTAACAGGAGATATTTGGAAATTATGTTCAATAAAAATAGAATTAAGACACTGATTCTTATATCCTTCATTTTTCTTTCAACATCTATGCTTTTTGCTCAATATGATTTTGATTATCTTGAAGAAAATCTTAGGCAGGAATTACAGCAAAATGGGATTATCTTTTCCAAGTCAGATAAGTTTGATGAGTTAAAACTGATAGTTCCGGAGCTAAGTAGTACTGTTGAGAGGGACCTAAGAAAAATAGGCCCAAATGTTATTTCTGAAGCTCTTTTAATCGTATATTCTGAGAATCCTCGTGAAGAGGATCTTCAGTATCTTTTGAATGAGTTTATTAAAGTTGATCGTCTGGATACAATATATTATTATAATCCTGCTAAAGATACGGATAATTTACTTTTTAGCGATTCCTACCGTGTTGAAGGTATTAAGAATTTAGAACCTATTGATAACCTTATAATAGATACTAATTCAACTACATTGAACTGTTTAGTTTACCAGGATTTTAAACCAATAGGACCCATGGTTTCCAAGTATGAATTTATTAAAAAATCTGACAGTCTTGAAATGACTGTCTGGAATGAAACACCTATGAAAGGTTCCTTTATAAATATAATCAGCCGTAAGAAATTTTATTCCAGGGTTGTAATATTACCTATGGATGGAGGATTTCTTTTTTATGGAATCGGGGCAGTTCGTCTGTTCAATCCATTCAATATTCTAGGGAATAAAATTGATCCCTTTTATTATAGAATCAGTGGTATTTTCCAGTGGTATATGGATGAGATTCTTTTACCAATGGCAGAGTTAAAATAAATGCTTTTTAATTCATATAGTTACTTATTCTTTTTACCAATAGTACTATCTCTATACGCTCTAATTCCTCAAAAATACCGCTGGTTTCTTCTTCTTGCTGCCAGTTACTGGTTCTATATGTCCTGGAAGGTTGAGTATATAATTCTTATAGTTTTATCAACAATTATCGATTATATTGCTTCGATAAAAATGGACGGTCTCTTAGATTTAACTAAAAAGAGGAAATGGCTGTTTCTTAGTATAGCTGTTAATCTAGGCCTATTAGGATTTTTTAAATATTATAATTTTGTCAATAATTCTCTGGGAAATCCATTTGCTATGAACAATTTTTTGTTACCTGTTGGTATTTCTTTTTATACTTTTCAAACACTTAGCTATACTATTGATGTCTACCGGGGAAGATTGAAACCAGAAAGACATGTAGGGAAATTTGCCCTGTATGTTTCATTTTTCCCACAGCTTGTAGCAGGACCAATAGAGCGGGCAAAACACCTCCTCCCTCAATTACAGCTTATGTCAAATATCAGATTTGATAATTTAGTAAGTGGTCTTCAGCGAATTGTAATTGGTCTTTTTAAAAAAGTTGTTATTGCTGACAGGGCTGCTGTTCTTGTTGATACTATTTTTTCTAAACCTGACATATTTTCCGGTCCACAGTTACTTATAGGAACTTTATTTTTTGGAATACAAATATATGGTGATTTTTCAGGTTATAGTGATATAGCCATAGGAACAGCTAAAATATTTGGAATAGATCTTATGG
>Ga0209633_10004361_pt1 | contig 12735 bp, 14 predicted proteins | sample Cruoilmetagenom1_FD_187290 | JGI IMG/M metagenome (GOLD analysis project Ga0209633, IMG submission 187290) | Oil polluted marine microbial communities from Coal Oil Point, Santa Barbara, California, USA - Sample 1 (SPAdes) (version 2) | ecosystem: Environmental > Aquatic > Marine > Oil seeps ... | reverse complement strand
CCTCATGCCCTCGGATACGGCCCTTATGAACAAGGGAAATGTCAGCGGCATAATTACTGAAAAAGGCGGAGTAACTTCACACGTGGCTATTCTTGCCAAAAGCCTTGGAATTCCGGCCGCAGTCGGAGTATCGGGTGCTGCCAGTCTTTCTGCCGCGGGCAATGAGATTCTTCTTGATTCCAGAGACTTTGAATCCGCAAAAATATGGTTCACAGCAGATGCGGCTGAGAAAAAGAGTTTTGATTTAGAGAAGAAAAAGTATTTAGAAAGAATTGAGAGTTTAAATGCTGTGAAAGGTCTGGAAGCAGTGACAGTTGACGGTCATAAAATAGAGCTTTCTGCAAACATCGGCTCAATTGAAGATCTTGAATCTGCGATGAGCTTCGGTGCGAAGAGCGTCGGGCTTCTCAGAACCGAGTTTTTCTTTTTGGATACATCAAGTCTGCCTGATGAAAACAAGCAGTACTCTTTTTATAAGAGTATAGCCGAAAAACTGAATCCGGGAATGGTAGTGATACGAACTCTGGATATAGGCGGAGATAAAGAAGTTAAATGTTTTGACCTGCCTGCCGAAGATAACCCCTTTCTGGGACTTAGAGGAATAAGAGTATGCCTTCAGTACAAGGAAATCTTTAAAACTCAGCTTCGCGCCATATTAAGAGCTGCCGCCCATGGAAATATCAAAATGATGTTTCCGATGGTTGCCGATCTGACCGAGTACAGAGCAGCAAAGGACCTTATCGATGAATGCTCAGTCGAGCTGAAATCTGAGGGTCTTGAGTATAGCAGCGAAATTGAAATTGGAGTTATGATTGAAACACCCGCTGCAGTAATGATATCGGATATCCTCACCGATGAATGTGATTTCATCAGTATCGGTACAAACGACCTGACACAGTATGTACTCTGTGCTGACCGAGTTAATGAAAATGTTTCCGATTATTATCGGATTTTCAGCCCGGCAATTTTCAGAGCGATGAAAACGGCCTCGGACAATGCTCACAGCAACGGTAAATGGGTCGGCATCTGCGGTGAACTCGGCGGCATTTCAATCGCAATTCCCGCATTGATAGGACTCGGAATTGATGAATTGAGCATGACCGGCCAAATGCTTCCGGAAGCTGTTTCTATTATCCGTTCTTTAAACTTTGAAGACTGTAAAATAGCAGCTGAGGAGCTTCTAAAGTTAAAAACTGAAAATGAAATTAAAACTTTTCTTCAAAGCAACTATACGTAGTATAGTAATTGTACAAATTATATAGGAGTAATTTATATGGCAAAAAAAATTCTGGTTTCCTGTGGAACAGCAGTAGCCACTTCAACAGTAGTCCTCAGAAAGATCGAGGAGAATCTCGAAGAGAAGGGAATCAAGGTAAATCTGATTCAGTGCAAAGCAGCTGAAGTACCCTCAAAACTCGACGGAGTAGATCTCATCGTTACAACCACCCCGGTTGGAGATGTAGGTGATATCCCGGTAATTCAAACCCTGTCGTTTCTCACCGGAATTGGTGTCGATGCCGACATGGAAAAGATCATTTCATACATCAAGGAATAGTAATGATTGAATCAGTTTCAATGGGAAAGCTTCTTTTTAAGGGAAAGGTCTCCCGCTCGGATACTATTGTATACAGCGATCACATGAACACCAAATGGTGGATTGAAAGCAGAACGACAATTGAACCTGTAGATCTTGAAGATGTATTCAAGGCTGAACCCGAAGTTGTCGTTGTAGGGCTTGGATTCATGATGCCCATAAGGATAAGTGATGAAGCTGTTGAAGCCATGAAGGCGAAAGGCATTGAGGTACATGTAGATAAGGCTGAAAAGGCAGCCGAACTTTTCAATAAGTTTTCTTCCAGTAAGAAAACCGTTGGATTGTTTCATTTACTTTAATATATTAAAGACAGCATGAAAAATAAACGATTAAGGCTGGATGGAATAACCGGCGTACTGCAGTTAGAAGAGAAAACTACTCTCAAAGAGCTCGCGGCAAGGTTTGATGTCTCAACCGCTACAATCAGGCGTGATATAAAACTTCTGGAAAATTCAGGCCAGGTTTATCAGGGTAAGGGCGGTGAAGTATTTTATAGAAAAGATTATCCCGGCCCTACCCGTGAAACCATGCTGAGCAAATTTATAAACGAGAAAATCAGGATAGCCGAATATTGTTCTACCCTGATTAATGAGAGAGAGAGTATCATGATCAGCCCTGGTGTTATAACCACACTTGCCGGAAGAATCTTCAGCGGGCTTGATTTTGAATTCAGAGTAATTACGAATTCTCTGACTTTATCTCTCGAACTTTCCGAGCTTGAACATATAAGTTTGTTCATGCTTGGAGGAGAGATAGAAAAACAGTATTCAACTATTAAAAAGCCCGGCCGCGATCCAATGTCCGGCATACAGTATGCCGACAAACTTTTTATGACGGCTGATGGAATAGATGCCGAATACGGGATGACATATTTTGAATCATCGAGGATTCCTGTCATTAGTGCAATGATGAGTGTTGCAAAAGAGATTGTTCTCATTGCAGATTCATCGAAGTTTGGAAATGTCTGTTTCAATTATCTGGATAATTTATCCAGGATTGATAAGATTATAACCGATGAGAAACTCAATAAAAACATTAAAAAAGCGTTCATTAATGAAGGAATAGAACTTATTACGGTGTGAGGTGTCATGTTTCAGAATTTAATCGAATCACTGCTTGGAGAATGGGGCCCGGAGGCTATTTCATTCGTAAACGAGCATCAATTGATAATAAGCATAGTCGTTGTAGCTTTCGGCGTTATTTTGATCGTCAGAAAACGACGAAAACAGGCACAGGACAATGCAAATGACGAACAGAAGGAGAACAAGGAATGAAAGAACTTGAAATAGTAGTTAAAAATGATACCGGTCTTCACTCAAGACCTGCGGATGTATTTGTCAGAACAGCAAAACTTTTTGAATCAAAAATTACGGTTTCCAAGGGTGAGAAAACCGCTAATGCCAAAACAATAATTAAAGTAATACTTTTAAATGTATCGCAGGATGATGCGATCAAAATTACTGCTGAAGGTCCTGATGAAGATGCAGCTGTTGAAGAGCTGAAACTTCTGATTGAATCTGATTTTGAAAAAATCAACGACGCGGTAAAAATATAATTAAGCGCTTTTAAATCCTTTTAAGGCGACTGTCGGTTCAAATAATCGGCAGTCGCCTTATCTGTTATCAGGGTATTAATAAATCCGCCCTTTATTGCAGCAAAAAGGGCTACACGTTTGTCAGGTCCTCCGGCAGCGCATACTACGTTAGGGATTTCCTTCAACGTTTCTCCTGTAATTCCGACCTCAAGCCTATGCAGTTCAGAATCGATACAGTTTCCGTTCTTATCAAAGTAACGCAGACAAATATTCCCCACAGCCTTTTTATCACGCAGTTCCCTTATGTATTCCTCTTCAATTACTGTCTGATTAAGCCAGGTATAATTATTTTCAATACCAGAAATGCTTAAAAACACAGAATCACAGCGCGGCATCAAATCAAGCACCGATTTAATTGATTCTTCATGGACGAGGGTAAATTTAGCAACCTTGTTTTTCATATATACCGGGGCGTAGAGCAGAACCGGGTTGGCTCCTAATTTGGAGGCAAACAGGCGTGTAACCTCATCGGGCTGAACATCCCGGCTCAGGTCCCCCATATTACCGACAAGCTGTACAATTTTGAGCTCGGGAAATACTCCGGCTGCGGAAGGCAGATGCTGAGCCATGCTGTACATCGTCCGTCCCCAGGAAATTCCAATAATATTCTGACCGGCAGCTGTCTGCAGCGTATAATCAGCTGCCGCAGCTCCAAGTACATCATACAACTGTTCATCCTCGGCTTCAGGGGTAACAATAACCTGTTTAAGTCCATATCTGGATTCAAGCAGGCCTTCCAGTTCAACATAACTTTCATCGAAGCCCGCAATTCGTATTTCAACAACGCCCTCATCGCGGCACCGTTTCAGCAGGCGGTTAACCCGCTGACGCGACATTCCCAGCCGCTGGGCTATCTCATTCTGAGTCAGTTCAAGCTTGTAATAATAATACGCAATCTTAGTCAGTATCTTCTTATCTGTCACATATCCCCGGCTTCAAAAACAGAATCGATCACTTTCTGGTTTCTTTTTGAAAATGCTTCCATCATACTAAAAAAACCGGCATCATTGTTCAATACAGCTTCGGTGAATTTTTCAAACTCACAGCGGTACTGATCTACAGCCGGTGTCCTTATTGTTCTCTCATCAATGCCGTTTCTCATCGTAACCTCAGCCGGTACATCATTCGCCGTATTGAAGGGGACTTTCACTTCAACACTGCCGCCGGTTCCAAGAATCCTGATCTTCTGCTCATCAAACAGTTGGGTGGAAACTGTAACAATACTGTGGCAGTTTCCGAAATCCATCATAAATGAGGTGAGCTGATCTGTCTTGAATATCGGATCATTATCTATAAGGCTCTGAACACTCAGGGGCTCTCTGCCTAATAGCAGATTGGAAACCGCGACACCGTAACAGCCGATATCACGCATTGCCCCGCCACCGTTTTCAGCCTTATTTCTAATGTTCCGGGGGTCGGTGTTATCATATGAAAAAATGCACTGAATTGATTTCAACTCACCTAACTCGCCGATATCCACCATTTCTTTTATCTTAATCCACTGCGGGTGAAATCTGAACATAAATGCTTCCATCAGAAATACACCCTTGTCGGCACAGTAGGCAAAGGCTTCATCTACCTCAGCCGATGACATACAAAGCGGTTTTTCACAGACAATATGCTTACCCGCATCCGCCGCCTTCTTTATCCACTCGAGATGCAGATCATTAGGCAGCGGAAGATAAACAGCATCGATTCCTTCATCATCAATCAGGGCCTGATAACTGCCGTAGGACTTTATGAATCCGAAGGCTTCAGCAGCTTCAGCTGCTCTTTTCGTATCCCGGGAGGCAATACTATAGAGTTCAGCCCCTTCCAAGCCCTTTAACGGCCTATGCACCCTTAGTTTGTAGTGTCCACTTATACCTAGTACACCCCATTTTAAAGTTTTCACGATTGCCTCCTTCGCAATTATCTATTCTTCGTCTATTATAAACTTTGAAACCTTATTAATCTCAATTATGTTCGATTCATTCGTACGCAGCGGCGGACTGCCGGCAAGTACGACTATCATATCATCACCCTTTAGCACCCCCTTTTGAAGAAGAGGTTTTACCGAGCTTGAAATAAGATCATCTGTGGATTCCGGCAGATTTATCAGTTCGGGATAGAGTCCGTATGAGAGTGAAAGTTCACGGGCAATCCTCTGTTCATGGCAGCGGACATAGATGGGTATTCTACCTCGAAACGATGATATCAGCCTCGCTGTCAAACCCGAATAGGTATGAACAATGATTGCCTTAATAGGCAGCTGCTCTGAGGCCTCAATAGCAGCCTTAACGAGAAAATTTCTAACCTCGCCTGATTTTTCAGATAAGCCGTGCTTCCAGAGCCCCTTGCGGCTGTCCTCGGAAGCCTTCGCAATCTTCACCATTGTCGAGACAGATTCAAGCGGATATTTACCGTATGCTGTTTCTCCGCTGAGCATGAGCGCGGCGCTTCCATCTAAGACAGCATTTGCAACATCGCTTACCTCAGCCCTTGTGGGTCTGGGATTATCGACCATTGATTGCAGCATCTGTGTTGCAGTAATTACAGGTTTTGCCCGTTTAAGACAGTACTTGATTAATCTTTTCTGAATCGCCGGAACCTCTTCAGCCGGAATCTCAATGCCAAGGTCACCCCGGGCAACCATAATGCCGTGACAGACTTTTAATATCTGTTTGGCATTATCTACGCCCTCACGATTTTCAATCTTGGCGATAACCTTCACATTGCTGTCATAGCCGGCTAAAATCTCGTTAATCTCATTAACGTCGTCGGCGCTGCGTACAAAAGAATGTGCTATGAACTCAACCTCGTTCTGTGCAGCGAATTTAATATATTCCCGATCTTTATCAGTGAGCGCCGGCAGATTAAGATGGACTCCAGGGATATTTACACTCTTCCTGTTTTTAATGACGCCGCCATTTTCAGCCAAAGCATAGAGACACTGCTCTTTTTTTTCGGTTACCCTGAATGACGTTTCACCGTCATCTATCAGAATTTGAGCGCCTTGAGGTACATCCTTGACGATATTTTTATAGCTTACAGGAATCTTCATAACATCGCTGTCAATATCGACTGCTGTGCAGCTTGAACTCCCAAAAGCCACCCGCTCGCCGGTTTTAACTTCAATATTATCTTCAAGTTCTGCAGTCCGGATTTCGGGTCCCTTTGTATCAATCAGAATTCCGGCAAAATCCGAAACAGCCCTGATATTTTCAATTACTTTTAATGATTCTTCCGGACTCTGATGTGCTGTATTAAGCCTGAAAACATCAACGCCCCTTTCAATTAATTCCCGTACAAAACCGACATCACAATGCCGATCTGAAATTGTTGCAACAATTTTTGTCTGTTTTCTCATAATTTCAATATAGCATTACTGGGTTTTTATGGTAAGCTTTTACCATGAAAAACGTCTTGATTTTATATTTTTCAGGAACCGGCAATACTCTGTGGTTATCGAAACGCTTCGCCATTAAAAAATGGATAATTACCTTAGTTTCTTTGTAATAAAAAAGCTAATTGCTTGACTATTAATGCCGGCGCAATTACTATTTGCTAATGACTTTTGTCCAGGGTCTCTTAGCCGGAGTAGATGAACTCCGACACAAGGCTCACTTATTTAAAATAAGGAACCCTTTCATCTATGAAAGCATAAAATTCCTGTTCTTCTCTTTTTTTATCATTCTGTTTGTAGCGCGTGGCCTCAACGGATTAAATTACCGCTGGCAGTGGTACCGGATGTCGGATTACATCTACGAAATTACTGAAAACGGGATTTCAGCAGGACCGCTGCTCTCAGGTTTAAGACTCACGCTGTTTGTATCTGCTGTTTCTCTGATTCTTTCTGTTGTCATAGGGTTTGTCAGCGCACTGTTCAGACTATCTGAATCGGTAACCGCAGTGATTGTATCCAGAGTATATCTGGAAGCCGTCAGAAATACACCGCTTCTTATCCAGTTATTTCTTATATATTTTGTAGTGTCTCCGATTCTCGGCATAGGCAGAATGTTATCAGCAATTCTCGCTCTGAGTCTCTTCGAAGGAGCGTACACATCTGAGATTATCCGTTCAGGAATTATCTCGATTGAAAAAGGTCAGTGGGAAGCAGCTCATAGTATCGGACTTTCCAGGGTACAAACCTATAGACGAGTAATTCTGCCGCAGGCCTTCAGGCAGGTATTGCCGATGCTTGCTAGTCAGGCAATCTCGCTCGTAAAAGATTCAGCCCTGGTATCTACTATCGCAATCTATGAACTGACAATGCATGGTCAGGTTGCTATATCAGAATCATTTCTCACCTTCGAAATCTGGTTCACCGTCGCTGCAATCTATCTGATAATAAACAGCTGCCTTTCACTGATTATCCATATTTTTGAAAGACGAATGAATAAGGTCAGTATATGAAAGAAAAAATCATCGGGGAAACTATCATCGAAGTAGATTCCGTCAGCAAAACTTTCGACCGCAGGATCAAGGCGCTTCGGGACGTCAGCCTGAAGGTAAAACAGAAAGAGGTAGTAGTAATAATCGGCCCCTCTGGTTCGGGTAAATCTACCCTTCTTCGCTGTCTTAACGGGCTTGAAGAAACAGAAAGGGGTTCGATTATTATCGACGACACCCCGCTTGATGAGCATCATAAAAACAGGCTTAAGATCAGGACTGAGGTCGGTATGGTATTCCAGAACTTCAACCTTTTTCCGCATATGACAGTCAGGGACAACATTAGGACCGGTCCCAGGTTTGTCCGCAAAGAAGCCATCGACGAAGTTGATATTCGGACTGAGGATCTTCTTGAGAAGGTAGGCATAACCGACAAGATTGACAGTTTCCCGCGTCAGCTGAGCGGAGGTCAGCAGCAGAGGGTAGCTATAGCACGCGCACTTGCAATGAACCCGCTTATTATGCTTTTTGACGAGCCTACAAGCGCCCTTGACCCGGAAATGGTAGGAGAAGTGCTTGAAGTTATGAAAACTCTGGCTCACGAGGGTATGACAATGGTTGTAGTAACCCATGAAATGGGCTTCGCCCGTGAAGTGGGAGACAGAATAATTTTCATGGACGAAGGTAAAATAGTGGAAGAAAGCAGCGTTGAAGACTTTTTCGAGAACCCTGAAAAAGAACGCACAAAGTTGTTTTTAAGTAAAATACTCGACAACGGGGGATGTGAATGAAAAAAATTGTTTTAAAACATGGGATTCTACTGCTCGTATTGATACTCAGTGTCACACTGATATCCTGCGGAGGCAATTCCGGCTCGGACGATGCCGACGATAAGATGGAGAAAAACACCGTCAGCCAGCTTGATGATATCATCAAACGCGGTACCCTGAAAGTCGGTTTATCGACCTTTGTACCCTGGGCTATGCTCGATAAAAAGGGCGACATAGTCGGCTTTGAGGTTGATGTGGCCAAACAGCTCGCTGACGACATGGGTGTTGAGATTGACTTTATCCAGACTAAATGGTCGGGAATTATTCCGGCGCTTCTAACCGGTAAGTTCGATATTATAATAGGCGGAATGTCTATCACACCGGAAAGAAATATTTCGGTTAATTTTACTGATGCCTACGAATACAGCGGTCAGTCAATTGTCGCCAATATAGACAGGGCTCCCGGGCTTACAACCCTGGAACAGCTGAACAATCCTGATATCGTCCTTGCGGCCAGAACCGGCAGCACCAGCGTTACCGCAATTGAACAGTTCCTGCCGAATGCGGAAGTGAGACTCTTTGATGATGAACCGCAGGGTGTTCAGGAGCTTCTAAACGGCCGTGTTGATGCATGGGTATCCTCCTTCCCCTTTCCTCAGCTGCAGGCTGAGAAGTATCCGGATAAACTCTATATTCCGATCACACCGGCAATTTTCAGGGAAGAACCTATCTCATTTGCGGTCCGGAAGGGAGAACACGATTTCATGAACTTCCTCAATAACTGGATTACCCTTAAATGGGGCGACGGATTTCTCGACTCAAGATACCGGTACTGGTTTATGGGTGAAGAGTGGATGGATCAGGTGGATCTGAGCTCGGAATAATCTATTTTGCCGAAGGGGCTTTTTCAGCTCCTTCGGGATACTAATTGTAATAACTATGACGACTGGACAAAAGAAAAAATTCAAACTAATTGATCTCATCCTTATTACATTGATAATCGCGCTCATAATCTATGTACTCTACCGGATCAGAGTGTCAATCCGATATGAGTGGTCGTGGGATATTATACCTAAGTACCTCTTCCGCTTTGATGATGACAGAGGCCGCTTTGTTGCTTCAACTATAACTCACGGCTTCATTATGACGATTAAACTCAGTATATGGGGAATTATCCTCGGGACCCTGATCGGCGTCATTATGGGCATCCTCAGAGTCCAGAACGGACTTTTCGGAAGATTTCTCGGTCGAATCTATGTTGATATTATCAGAAACATCCCGCCGATAGTACTCGTATTTATCTTTTACTTCTTCTTCAGCAGCCAGATTCTGGATAATCTCGGCTTTGAAGAAGCAGTTCTCAGAGCCGGTCCGGCTATGCAGAATTTTGTTCGGATAATCTTTATTGATCCCAAACTGCTGAATGAGTTCCTTTCCGCGGCATTAAGCATCGCCATTTATGAAGGAGCCTATATCACTGAGATAGTCCGCGCAGGGATTGAGAGTATACCGAAAGGACAATGGGAAGCAGGTCATTCTATAGGATTATCGCGTTTTGCCCAGTTCAGACATATAATACTGCCCCAGGCATTCAAGAATGTTATGCCTCCCTTATCAGGGCAGTTTATATCAACTATTAAAGATTCTGCAATTGTTTCGGTTATCTCAGTACCGGAACTGTCGTTTCAGGGCATGCAGGTGATGGCTTCAACCTATGCTACATTTGAAACATGGATTGTTATTACTATTCTTTATTTCGTACTCACCTTCAGCTGTTCTTCAATTTTCAGCCGCCTTCTTAAAAAAATGCAATCAGCGGATTAATCAAAAAAAGCTGCCTGAGACAAATGCTGGAACGTCTTCGACGGAACGTCTTTGACGTTATGCATAAGCCTTGGCAGCTCTATAAGTAAAAGACCACAGGTAAAAGACAGCTGCCTTTAACCCACTCAGGTCCTGTTGAAATTAGTCAGCGAGAATTGCGTCTACCGGACAAACATCCATACATGCGCCGCAACTGGTGCATAAATCGGGGTCGATCCATCTAACATCATCTTTTTCGCTGATTGCTTCCATTGGGCATTCTGCTTCGCAGGCGCCGCAATTGGTGCATTCATCTGTAATTTTATAGGCCATTTAAGTACCTCCACTAAAGATTTCGTGATTATAATATTACTGTGTTCATCTAAATGTCAACAGAAAATATCGTTAAACAAAATAAAACAGACTATTTTTTCTTATGTCTATTCTTTCTCAGTTTTTTCTTTCTCTTGTGTGTGGAGATTTTATGTCTTTTTCTCTTTCTTCCGCAGGGCACCCTGAGCTCCTTTAAATTGATATGTAAACAATCAAAATAATTGTTAAAAGTCGTTGGCCGATTATGCATGAAATCGTTAATTGTTTCAAGTGGTTTATGTGCTTGCAATACGGCTGGTATGGGGGTATATTTTATTCAATAATGGAAAAGTTGCTGGATACAATAGTTTTTAAATATTCCGATCCTGAGATTTCAAACATTTGTGCAAACACCATTGTTACTGATAATGAGTATCCGCTATTTTTCAGCCAGAGTGAAGACACCTTCATCAAAAGCGATTCCCCTTTCCACATTCCTTCTTTTTCAATACATCATGATGTTGAACAAATAGTCCCGTCAGAGGAGTATCTCTCCGCATTACGGTCCGTCATAACTAAGCTTGCCGGAATATTCCCCAATATTTTCGTCGGAACAAGGTATTATTTCGATCCTGCAGAGGTTTTGAGGCCATGTTTTATTCAGATATTCAAGATAGAGGACTGTCATTATCTGTATCTACTCAGGCTTGATCTCAATATAAGGCTTTCAGACAATGAAATAATCACCCAGGCAACCAACGACAAAACAGCAGAATTCACCACTGAAAAACTCGTTCTTGAGAGCACAATCATCCCTATTCATAAACCCGATATTTCAGCTTCGGGCGGTGAGATTCCGATAAACCGGCTCTTTAAATCGACATGGGTCAGTGAATCGGGCTCGGGCTACCACATAAACGGAGAATGGATTGATCGTGAGCTTACGAAGATTCTCAGTGCACTCTATCTGCCTGACAATACCCATTCTTATCCTTATTATCCTTTTAAATGCGATTTTAATACTGTCACCCTCTGTCCGGCCGCTCTTTCTGCCCCGGGAAGAAAAGGTTTTCTCAGTTATCTTCATAAATCACTGCCTATGATAAAACCGGTGCTTCCGGATATTGAGGCAGTACTAAGAAATGAAAAATTCAGCAAAGATCTTCCCATCTATATCGACCTGAAAAGGAGAATACCTGATGAGTGGACAAAAACCTGGTCATCGCTTAAAATCAGTCCCTATCTGAATGAGAATGAGATGAGGGAATACAGTCTTGAGTACGAATTTTCGAAATAAAAAAATCACAGTCATGGGGCTCGGCCTGCACGGCGGAGGAAGTGCCTCAGCGCGTTTTTTCGCTGAATCCGGAGCAATTGTCACTGTAACCGATCTGCACAGCAGAGAGGTGCTGCAACCGTCTATACAGGCCCTTTCTGACCTGAGCATTCGTTATGTACTCGAAAAGCACGAGATCTCCGACTTTGAAAACGCGGATATTATCATCAAAAATCCAGCTGTCAAACCTGATTCTCCCTATCTGAAAGCCGCATCTGATGCAGGTGCTGAGATTGAAACGGATATTTCAACATTTCTACGAATGAACAGGCGCCCGGTGATTGCCGTTACCGGCAGCAAAGGGAAATCGACGACTGTTTCAGCTCTCTATCATGTTCTCAAAAAAATTAATCCTGATTCTGATCTCGGCGGAAATATAACTGTCTCTCCGCTTACCTTCTTCAGTGATGAAAAAAATGGAAGCGGTGCACCGGTCATCCTTGAACTTTCATCCTGGCAGCTCGCCGATATTGCCGGTCGGAATCTGCTCAATCCCGCTGCCGCGGCAATAACGAATATCATGCACGACCATCAGGATCGCTATCAATCAATGGATGACTATGCAGCCGATAAAGCGGTTATTTTTGAATCACAACATGAACACTCTGTCCTTCTGCTGAACGCCGACTCTCTCTATACTGACAACTTTGCAGCCTCAGCACCTTCGCAGGTGTTCTATCTGCAGCAGGCGTCGGCCTCATCCGTCCCGTCACTGGAGGGTGCGGTTCTCAGAGAAGACGGAAGCGGATACTGGATGGAAGGCGGCGTACAAACTGAGATTCTTGGATCCGGCAACCGCATCAAGGGCCGGCATAACAGCGCCAATCTGCTTACTGCAGCTGCCCTGTTATTCAAAATCGGGGTCGATACTGCTGCAATAATCGAGAATTTCGCCAAGTTCCCTGGAATAGCACATAGACTCGAATTCATAAGAACAGCCGGTCTAGTTGACTGG
>Ga0209633_10004360_pt1 | contig 12735 bp, 11 predicted proteins | sample Cruoilmetagenom1_FD_187290 | JGI IMG/M metagenome (GOLD analysis project Ga0209633, IMG submission 187290) | Oil polluted marine microbial communities from Coal Oil Point, Santa Barbara, California, USA - Sample 1 (SPAdes) (version 2) | ecosystem: Environmental > Aquatic > Marine > Oil seeps ... | reverse complement strand
CATTGCGTTTGACGCCATCGCCGGTGAAAGCGAGTTCGCCAAGGGCGTATTGCGCATCCGCCTGGCCCTGATGCGCGGCCTTTGCATATAGCTCAAGCGCGCGCGCCATATCGCGCGAAACACCGAGCCCTTTTTCATGAATATACCCAAGCAGGTGCTGTGCGTCGGGGTTGCCCGCTTCCGCCAGGGGCGCGGCAATCTCGCGCGAGCGATCATACTCGCCTGCGGTTAGGTGCTGAAACGCGGCGCTTATGGCCGCAACATCATCGTCCGCCGCCCAGCCGGAGACGGTGAGCGCAAACAGCGCCAACATTGAATATATAAAAAGGCGTTTCATGCGTAACCCGAAGCTACGCCGGTTTTCAGAACGGCGCTAGCGCGCTTCGGCGTGGCGCATGGTGATGGCGTTTTCGGCGGCGGCGTTCGCCCCTTCCAGATAGGCTATGGAAAATGTCGCGGCAACCAGAAGCGCGCCGCAAATAATGACGATCCAGTTCAGTTTCATCTCGCATCCACCCGTTTTGAGCCATGAAGCGTCATGGCGTTAAGGATGATGCAAAGACCGTTCCGATCCGGTTTACCGATATGGTTAAGCGGCCGCGATCGCCTTTTCAAAAGCTTTGACCGCCGCGGCGGGGCCGTCTGCATAGTCCCAGATCGCTGATGAAACGGCCAGAAAATCAGCGCCGGCGCGCACCAGGGGCGCGCAGTTCTCCGGCGTTATCCCGCCAATCGCGACGCTTGGCGTTGTCGTTGCGTAAGCCCACCATTCGAGAATGTCTTTATCGGCTGTCGCCGGCGCGTCTTTGGTTTTGGTCGGGAAGAAGGCGCCGAACGCGACGTAATCGGCGCCGGCTTCGCCTGCGACCAGCCCCAGATGTTTCGAATTGTGACAGGTAACGCCGATGACCGCGTCTTCGCCGAGCATCGCGCGCGCCTCGGCGTAAGCCGTGTCGGATTGGCCAAGATGAACTCCATCCGCGCCCGCCTCAACCGCAAGGTCCGGCCGGTCATTGATCAGGAAAGCCGCCTCATGATCGCGGGCGACCGCCGCCAGCGCTTTGGCGGCGGCGAGCACTTCTGCGTCCGGCGCCGCGCCGCCTTCAATAGTCTTCAACCGCAACTGAACGCAGGCAATATCGCCCGCATCCATTGCCTCGGCCAATTCCCGTGTAAAATTGGCGCGATCGGCAATTTGCGGCGGCGTAATCAGGTATAGTCTGCAAGCATCGCTCATGAGCGCGCTATATAATACGGTGAACGGCCAAATACGAGGAACTTCATATGCGTCTTTTATTTTCCGCCGCTCTGTTGATTTTTGCATCCGCCGCGACGCCGAGCATGGCGCAAAGCGTTTGCACCGACCACCCCGAGGGCGGCGCGCTCGATTTCTGGGTTGGCGCATGGCGCGTGACGTCGCCGGACGGCGCGGTTCCTTATGGCGACAATAAAATCGAAAAAGCGCTCGGCGGCTGCGCGATTTTTGAACACTGGGCGAGCGCGCGCGGCGGCGAGGGAAAATCACTGTTTTCGTTCAACGCCCGCAGCGGCGACTGGGAACAGCTTTGGGTGACCCCCGACACCGCCCGCCCCGGCGGCTTGAAACACAAAAAACTCATCGAGAAATTCGCCGATGGCGGCGTTCGTTTTCAGGGATCTTACGAAGGCAATAAAGACAACAACATTGTCGATCGGACGACGCTGACGCCAAATGACGGTGGAAGCGTGCGCCAACACATCGAGATTTCAATGGATGACGGCGAAACATGGCGAACCACTTTTGACGCTCTATACACGCCCGCCGCGAACGCCGAATAGCTATAAAGTCTTGCGTTACAGTGCCGGTTCCGGATTGCGCAGGCCTTCGCGCTCGGCCTGTGTTTGTTTGACTTTCGGCTTAAGGAGATTGTCCTTAATTTCGTCCGGGATCGAATTATAAAATACCGGCTCGACGATGTTCATTCGCCGGCGCGCTTCGACGAGCGGCAGCGTGAGCAATTCCTCAACGTCAAATTCGGGAACCCATTTGGTTGCGCGCGCATTGCGGCGCGCTTCGCCAAGCGCCTTTAACACCGGCGCCGACGGATTATCGAGCTTTTGCGCAATCGTCCCGATAAAGACGATAAAAGAAAAACCGCGATTACGGGTTTGGGCGCGGCTGAAGACAAGATTGCAAAGCTCGCCCAATGCATCGCGGCCATAGCCGGAAAACACATGCCACAGATCATGGGAGACATCGAGATGGAGGAAGAGCCGGCGATATTGCGGGAACTGGGTCTCTCCGCGAAAATCGATGCCGGCCTCTTCCGCTGCATCGATCAAGCCTTCCGCAGTCAGGTTTTCGCCTTCCATAAAATCGAGATAGACCCGGCCGACGCTGCCCTCGGGAAGCGCGCGCAAAGCTTCATGGTCGGTCAGGATTTTTTCAAGCCTCACCGGCTCGTTAATGACGCGGCGCCCATAAGCTGATTTTGCAAACCGCTCGAACAGCCGCTTGCCGGACCGCCCGGAAAGCGCCTGTACGATCTCGAAAACCTGGCGGGTGTCTTCCTTGTTGCGGATGAGGCGCATGACCGAGATGACAGCATGCAACGGCCTTATGCGCGGCGCCGGCGGCGTCGGACATCCCTCAATCCATTCGATTTCCTCGGCCGGGACATTTTCAGCCTCTGCGACATGGACGGTCATGGAGAGCCTTTCCTTCAACGTTACCGGGATAGCATTACACTAACCAGTTTACCTCTGCTTAATCTCGCTGTTACGCGAGGAAATTACAAGACTCGGCCCAAAAAAAAACCCGAAAGGCGGCTTTGCGGCCCGCGCGCTGTAATCCGCCTTCGCGGTCATCCGTTGAACGCATGCGTTCAACGCCGCGCGGCATGAAATGACGCGCTGCTAACACGGGATCTGTCACGGTAGATTCGAAACCGCCGTGAGAAGATCCCGGACCAGCGCAGCAGTGTTTCACACTGCAGCGGTTGAACGAATTCGTTCAACGGGAGATGACGGTTACTTTCCTTTCTTCCATAGCTTTCCCGCGCCGCGACTCGTACGAGTCCGAACGTATAGGGTGGAGAGGTCGCGCGGGGTGCAAAGCATCTCGTTTTAAATTTGATTGGATGTTTTGCGCCCCGCGCGCGGCTTTTACAGCGCCGTCAACCGGTTGCGTAACGGGACTGCCCACTGTCGTCTGTGGGGCGCGTCTCGGGTCCGAAAGGCCCGGTTGGAACAGCCGGCCGGACAAATAGCGCCCGTCCGTAGGCGCGGGTTCCTAAAATCCCGAGGAAACCGCCGGACGCCTGCCCGCTCGCCGCGATCCGGATCGCAAAGAAACGGTAGGCCTCACGCCTCTCCATATCCGGACTGTCTGGAAGTACAGGGCCGCCGGAATCGATGAGGATAACCTTTCACCAAATATAGCTTTTATGAAAGAATACCCTCTTTGGGTTGTATTTTTGGCATAGCGACTCAACCGCTGGTTCAGAGTGTTTTTCCGGCATAGAGGCCCCCTCGACCCGCGCCTCCGGCGCGACCCACTTCCCCCGCAAGCGGGGGAAGAAGGAGCAAGCAGCCAGCTCGATTTATTCCTCCCCCGTTTACGGGGGAGGTGGCCCGAAGGGTCGGAGGGGGCAAGCCGTGAGGATGACTTCATCCATCGCCTGAGCGCCGTGGCGTGCGCGAACAGACAGGCGGTGAATTATACTCAGCGCAATCGCGCGCAGAATAAATGTCACCTACGGCGTTACAGTCTCGGCCGGCTCTAAGCTGCGTTTTCGAGCCCGTCTGACCAGTCGCCGAGCTGGGCGAGGCCGTTCATTTTTGCGCGGTGTGCAAACGCGGCCTGCGCGGCGGAAACATTTTCCGGCTTGCCGGACCAGGCTTTCAGCGGGGCCGCCTGCAAGGCGCGGCCATAAGAGAATGAAAGCGCCCAGGGCATCTTGTCTTTATATTCCGCATTCATTGCATTGAGGTGCTCGGTCGCTTCGCGGTCGGACTGGCCGCCGGAGAGAAAAACGATCCCCGGCAGCGCCGCCGGGACGCTGGAGCGGAAACATTTAACTGTCTTTTCTGCAACTTCCGCCGCGCTTGCCTGGGTTTCGCACTTCTTGCCGGCGATCACCATATTCGGCTTGAGGATGGTTCCTTCCAGCGCGACGTCCTGCGCATAAAGCTCGTCGAAAAGCGATTTCAGCGTGAATTCGGTGACATCATAGCAACGCTCGATTTCATGATCGCCGTCCATCAGGACTTCCGGCTCCACGATCGGGACGATGTTGGCTTCCTGGCAGAGCGCCGCATAGCGCGCCAGCGCGTGGACATTGGTTGAAATACAGTAGCCGGAGGGAATTTCATCGCCGGCGATGTCGATCACCGCGCGCCATTTCGCAAAGCGCGCGCCAAGCTCGTAATATTCATTAAGGCGATCGCGCAGACCGTCGAGACCTTCGGTGACTTTTTCCCCCGGCGCGCCGGCAAGGCCGTGCGCGCCCTTGTCGACCTTGATGCCCGGAATGGCGCCCGCCCCTTCAATGAGTTTAACCAGCGGCGTTCCGTCTTCCGCTTTCTGGCGGATGGTTTCGTCAAACAGGATGACGCCGGAAATATGCTCGCGCATCGCCTCTTCGGTGCGGAACAGCATCTCGCGGTAATCGCGGCGGTTGTCTTCGGTTGAGTCAGCCCCGATCGAATCAAAACGTTTTTTGATCGTGCCGGACGATTCATCCGCCGCAAGAATGCCCTTGCCCGGCGCGACCATGGCGTTAGCGATTTTGTTAAGCGCGATCAGATCCATTTTCATTCCCCGTCTTGTTATGTCGCCGCGGACGCTTCGAGCGCCGCAACCCCCGGCAATGTCTTGCCTTCCAGCCATTCAAGAAATGCGCCGCCTGCCGTCGACACATAGGTAAAGTCTTTAACGACGCCCGCGGCGCTGAGCGCCGCCACCGTGTCGCCGCCGCCCGCAACCGCGACAAGGCCGGCGTCCGCCACCCGCTTTGCGGCATAGCGCGCGGCCTCCACGGTCGCCGTATCGAACGGTTTGATTTCAAAAGCGCCGAGCGGTCCGTTCCAGACCAGCGTCTTTGCGCTCTCGATCTTCGAGGCGATGAGGTCGGTCGTTTCCGGTCCGAGATCGAGGATCATATCGTCCGCCGCAACTGCGCCGGCCTCGCACACTTCGCGGTTGGCGCCTTCGGCGAATTCTTTCGCCACGACAACATCAACCGGCAGCACTAATTCGCACCCAGACTGTTTTGCCTGAGCGATGATCTCACGCGCCGTCGCGGCGAGGTCAGGCTCGCATAACGACTTGCCGACGCTTTGACCTTGCGCATGGAGAAAGGTGTTGGCCATGCCGCCGCCGACCGCCAGAACATCCGCCTTGTCGACAAGATTGAGCAAGAGTTCGATTTTCGTCGACACTTTGGCGCCGCCGACAACCGCCATCATCGGCCGCACAGGATCGGAAAGCGCCGCTTTCAGATAATCAAGCTCGCGCTCCATGGCGCGCCCGGCGGCGGAAGGCAAGAGCTTCGCAATTCCTTCCGTCGAGGCGTGGGCGCGATGCGCCGCCGAGAACGCGTCATTGACATAGAAGTCGCCATACTCCGCAAGCTGGGCCGCGAAAGCCGGATCGTTTTTCTCCTCGCCGGCATGAAACCGCGTATTTTCAAGGAGCGCCACATCACCGTCGATCAGCCGCTTAGCGACTTTCCTGACCGAATCGCCGATACAGTCTTCGGCGAACTCAACCGGACCGCCAAGCTTGTCGCTCAATAGTTTCCGGACCGGCTTCAACGTCAACTCCGGATCGGCCTTTCCTTTCGGCCGCCCATAGTGAGACAGAAGAAGCGTTTTGGCGCCTTTTTTCGAAAGCTCCTGGATGGTCGGCAAGGCGCGATTAATGCGGGTTGCGTCCGTGACTTCGCCGTCTTTCATCGGCACGTTGAAATCAACCCGCACCAGCACGGTTTTGCCGGCGACATCGAGATCATCAAGCGTTCGGTAAGAAGCCACGGCTACCCTCTAAAGATGCTTCGCCATTTCCAGCGCCGTGTCGGTCATCCGCGTTGAAAAGCCCCATTCATTATCATACCAGGAAAGCACCCGCACGAGCTTGCCCTCAAGGATTTGCGTTTGCGGCAGGGCGAAGGTCGATGAATGCGGGTCATGGTTGAAGTCGGATGAGACCAGCGGCTTGTCAGTCACCGCAAGGACGCCTCGGAGCACGCCGTTTGACGCTTCGCGCATGGCGTTGTTGATCTCCTCGACAGTAGTGTCTTTTTTGGGCGTAAACACCAGATCGATAACCGAGACATTCGCCGTCGGCACGCGGATCGACGATCCGTCAAGCTTGCCGTCAAGCTCCGGCAGCACAATGCCCACCGCCTTGGCGGCGCCGGTCGATGTCGGGATCATGTTTGTCGCGGCGCCGCGAGCGCGGTAAAGATCCTTGTGCAGCGTATCGAGCGTCGGCTGATCGCCAGTATAGGAATGGATCGTCGTCATATAGCCGCGTTCAATGCCGACGGCGTCGTTCAGGACCTTCGCTACCGGCGCGAGGCAATTGGTGGTGCAGGACGCATTGGAAACGACAACGTCGTCCGCGGTCAGGCTGCCGTGATTGACGCCGTAGACGATCGTCTTGTCGGCGCCGGAGGCCGGCGCGGAAACCAGAACCCGCTTGGCCCCGGCGTCGAGATGCATCGCCGCCTTGTCGCGCGCCGCAAAAATACCGGTGCATTCAAAGACGATATCAACGTCCATCTCGCCCCAGGGCAGTTTTGCCGGATCGCGCTCGGAGGTCACCTTGATCGGCCCCATGCCGACATCGATCGTGTCGTTGGTGACTTTCACCTCATTGGGAAACCGGCCGTGTACGGAGTCATACTGAACAAGATGCGCATTCGTATCGACAGGGCCGAGATCATTGATCGCGACCACGTCAACGCCCTTGCGGCCAGTTTCAACAATCGAACGCAAGGCGAGCCGCCCGATCCGTCCGAAGCCGTTAATTGCAATTTTCAACGCCATGAAATCCTCCTAACCAATCAGTCTCTTGACTTCGGCGGCGATTGCGTCCGCCGTGATGCCGAAATGTTTGTATAAATCCGTCGCCGGCGCCGAGGCGCCAAAGCCTGTCATGCCGATAAAACCATCTTTAAGGCGCAGGAACTGGTCCCAGCCCTGGCGGATCGCCGCCTCAACGCCAACGCGCGGCTTGTCGCCCAGAACCTCCAGCCGGTAAGATTCCGGCTGCATGGAGAAAAACTGGAACGACGGCGCGCTCACGACCCGCGCCTTAACGCCGTCTTGCCCAAGCTTTTCTCGCGCCGCCATCGCGATCTCGACTTCCGAGCCGGTCGCAATAATGGTCGCGTCATAAACATCGTCATCAGCAACGACATAGGCGCCGCGCGCGGAAAGGTTCTCGTCTTCCGGCGTAACCCGCGCGGGTTCAAGCCCCTGTCGGGTCAGCGCGATGACGGAAGGCGTTGCAATATTCTTCAGCGCCATTTCCCAGCACTCAGCCGTTTCCACCGCATCGCAAGGTCGGAACACGTTGAGATTGGGGATCGCGCGCAGCGCCGCCAGATGTTCGACCGGCTGGTGCGTCGGCCCGTCTTCGCCAAGACCGATGGAATCGTGGGTCATCACGTAAATCACGCGCAGCCCCATCATCGCCGCAAGGCGGATCGCCGGCCGGCAATAGTCCGTAAACACCAGAAACGTGCCGCCATAGGGAACGACGCCGCCATGGAGCGCCATACCGCTCATCGCCGCCGCCATGGCGTGCTCGCGAATGCCGTAATAGATATACCGTCCGGCGTAATTCTCCGCATTCAGAATATCGAGGCTCTTGGTCTTGGTGTTGTTCGAGCCGGTAAGATCGGCCGAGCCGCCAACGGTCTCGTCAATGATGCTGTTCACAACTTCCAGCGCCATTTCTGACGCCTTACGGGTGGCAACTTTCTTCGGCTCCTTAACGAGCGCATTTTTGTACTCGCGGATCGCCGGCGTCAGCGCCCCGGCGTAATCTCCTGAAAGCGCCGTGCGGAAGGCTTCACAATTCGCGTCTGCGCCAAAACGCTGCTCCCAGGCTTCGCGCTCGATTGCTCCGCGCGCGCCCGCTTCGCGCCAGGCGCCGAGAATATTCTCCGGGATTTCAAACGGCGCATGGGGCCAGTCAAGCGCCTTTCGGGCGCCGGTGATTTCATCCTCGCCCAAAGGCGAGCCATGCGCAGAAGACTTGCCGCTTTTTGTCGGCGCGCCATGGCCGATTTGGGTCTTGCAGGCGATCAGCGTCGGCTGGTCGCAATTGCGCGCTTTTGCAATCGCGACGCCAACCGCTTTCGGGTCATGACCGTCGACCCGCGCCGTCGCCCAGCCGGAGGCGGCGAAACGCTCAAGCTGGTTGGTCGAATCGGAAAGCGAGATCGGACCGTCAATTGTGATGTCGTTATCATCAAAGAGTACGATCAGCTTACGGAGCTTTAAATGACCCGCGAGCGCGATCGCTTCCTGGCTGATCCCCTCCATCAGGCAGCCATCACCGGCAATCGCGTATGTGTAGTGATCGACGAGGCCCGATCCGAACCGCGCGCTCAAATGCGCCTCGGCGATCGCCATGCCGACCGCATTGGCGAGCCCCTGACCTAAGGGGCCGGTTGTCGTCTCCACCGCGGGGGCGTGACCATATTCAGGGTGCCCGGCCGTTCTTGAGCCGAGCTGGCGGAAATTTTTGATTTCCTCGAGCGGCATGTCCTGAAACCCGAGAAGATAGCCGAGCGAATACATCAACATCGAGCCATGACCGGCGGACAGGACAAACCGGTCGCGGTCAGGCCAGGCCGGGTCGCTCGCGTCAAACTTCAAAAACTGCGTAAACAGAACCGTAGCGACATCGGCCATGCCCATCGGCATGCCGGGATGGCCGGATTTGGCTTTTTCCACAGCATCCATGGACAACGCCCGGACTGCATTCGCCATCTCGGGAAAATCGGCGCCGGCGGGCATGTTTCCAGACATCCAAATTCCCCTAATAGCCGGAAAAAACCAAGAAAATATATCGGGCGCTTCATGCATCGGGGCGCTTTACGGGTCAAGGGCGCTATTCGCCCCTTGAGCGTCTGCGCTGGACAGAATCAGTCGCGCCCGTCAGATTAGAAATTCTTACATCCTGACAATGGATCCTTGAGCCATGACTGTATTAGAAAAAGCCGTCGTCGATCTCGCCAATGCGCTCGACAACCTTGAAGCCAGAATCGAAGGCAAATTCGACGACCAGTCGGCGAGCGGCGATGCGATTGACGCCGCCCGCCGTCAGGCGCGCGCCGCGCGCGAGCATGCGGAAAATGCCTCAAAAGGCGTCGGCGCGGCGATCAGCGATCTGAAAATGCTTCTGGAAAACAACAAGGCGAACGGAAAAGGCTAGGCTCATGGCGCAAGTGGATATTCGACTGAACGGGCGCGAATACCGAATCACCTGTGACGATGGACAGGAAGAACGCCTCCAGGAACTGGCGGCCTATTTCGATCGCCATGTCACGGAGCTGGCCGCTGAACTCGGGCAGATCGGCGACGCAAGGCTGATGCTCCTGTCGGCGCTCACAGTCTGCGACGAGCTGTTCGAGGCGAAAGGGCGGGCCTCCGACCTGGAGGAGGCAACGGACAAACTCGACCCGGGCACCGCAGGCGCGGCAAGCCGCGCGATTGAGGCCGCAGTCGCCCGCGTCAACGAAATCGGCGACCGTCTGGAAGACGCTTGACCTGACTTCGTTGGCGCCAAACACACTCGCCTAAATCCGGCATTTGATCTGTGGAGCCGCACTAAGGCTTTTCTGGCTGGCTATCGCATGGGCGTTTCGCCCGCAAATGCCCATACCCGGCCCTTAGACACACAAGGATGAATGTCTTAAGTTTGGCGAGGCTATTTTAGCCTCGCTGAATTTTTGTCGCCGCCCTGAGACGCGATCTGATTATGATGTTTAGGCGCCCAGCTAAAAAGGTTTGATCAAATCGAAATCCACCTCGCACTGATCGCCCTCGGCAGCCTATTCGTGATCGGACTATTGGCTGACGAAGTCGGTCGGCGCACGCGCTTGCCGCGGGTCACTTTGCTTATATTGCTGGGCGTCTTGGCGGGGCCCACAGGCTTCAACGTCCTACCAACTCAAATGGCCGGCTTGTACGAGTTCTTGACGGTGAGCGCGCTTACCATGGTCGCTTTTTTGCTCGGCGGCGCTCTATCGCGTTCGCAGATGCGCCGCCGCGGCCGTCAGATCGTGATCATCTCCTTAGCTGTTGTGATCTTAACCCTGCTTTTCGTCGCCGGCGGTTTAATGGCGCTAGGCGTCGCGCCGGTCATCGCCCTTTTGCTTGCAGGAATTGCAACCGCGACAGACCCGGCGGCGACGCAGGACGTCATAGATCAATCTCGCGCAGATGGGGGATTTGCACAAACCCTTCGGGGAATCGTCGCCATTGATGATGCGTGGGGCTTAATCGTTTTTTCGTTAGTGCTGATTATCGCCAATATGATGGCCGGCAACGGCTCTCTTCTCCCGCTGCAACATGGCGCGTGGGAATTGGCTGGCGCGTTAATCGTCGGCGCCGCCACAGGCTTTCCCGCCGCGTTCTTGACCGGTCGTCTACGGCCCGGCGAACCGATACAAACCGAGGCTCTTGCAATCGTTTTCTTATGCGCCGGTCTTGCGGTCTGGCTAAAGGTTTCCTTCCTGCTTGCTGGCATCGTCGCTGGCATGATTGTCGTGAATTTCGCCAAACACCACACGCGCGCGTTTCATGAAATCGAACGGATTGAATGGCCCTTTATGATCCTGTTCTTCTTTCTTGCAGGCGCGTCCCTTCAAATAGACCGCTGGAGAGAGTTCAGCGCAGTTGGCGCCGCCTTTATCGTTTTGCGCATTTTTTCGCGCATTGTCGGCGGGTGGATGGGCGGAACATTAAGCGACGCCCCAACCGTGCATCGTCGCTGGATAGGATTTGCCTTACTGCCGCAGGCGGGCGTCGCCATAGGCATGGCGTTAGTGGCGGGCGATCACTTTCCAGAGTTGCGCCAGACCCTTCTGACGACAACAATTGGGACGACAATAGCGTTTGAAATATTCGGGCCGATAGCTACTCGCATCGCCCTCGACAAGGCGGGCGAATCTCATGATCGGGAATAATCGTTTGTATACGCTTTATTTAGACAGCCCACCGCAATATATTAGATGTCTTCACTAAACGCCACGCTCGACGAAATCGGCGACCGTCTGGAAGACGCGTGATTAGTCTCTTTGGCGAATAACTAGGCGACGGACGCTTTGCTTGGCGTATCTTCACGGGCGCCAGCCTCGGCGCCCGCATTCTTGGATGGCCTGATACCGGCGATGCGCGCCAGCGCCGATTGAAGATCTTCCTGATTGAACGGCTTGCTGATGTAATCATTCATGCCGGCGCTGAGATATTGCTCGCGGTCGCCCGCCAACGCATGGGCGGTAACCGCTATGATCGGCGTGTCGCGGTCGGGCCCGGCGCGCGCGCGAATAGCCTTCGTGGCGGCGACGCCGTCCATAACCGGCATCTCGATATCCATGATAATCGCATCAAAAGAGCCGTGATCCAGCGCGTGGAGAGCCTCTTGCCCGTTTTCAACGATCATCACTTCATGACCGGCGGCTACGAGAAAAAGCTTGAGTACTTGCTGGTTCACCGGATGATCGTCCGCCGCGAGAATCCGCATTGAAGGAGCGTTGACAATGACCTCAACCGGGATTTCCGGATCAGGCGCAGCGGGGTCCTTCGCATCGAGGCTTTCCGGTTCGCGGGCGGGGATCGCGATCCAAAACGCACTGCCTTCTCCTTCCGCGCTCCGAACGCCGATTTCGCCGCCCATGAGCTCGACAATCTGTTTGCAGATGACCAGGCCGAGGCCAGTCCCGCCGAACCGACGGCTCATTGAGGAATCGGCTTGAGCAAAATGTTTGAAGAGCTTTGGCGTTACCTCATCGGAAATGCCTATCCCGGTATCTTGAACAGTGATCATCAATTGATCCAAATTCCGAGTTTTCTCCAACCGCGCCGAGACTTCGACACTGCCCGAATCGGTAAATTTTATGGCGTTGCCGATTAGATTGATGAGCACTTGCCGCAGCCGCACAGCATCGCCGGCGAGTATTTCAGGAATTTCCAAACTTTTATCGATGTTGAGTCTTAGTCCTTTTTCCTCCGCCCTGGGGCCTAGGAGTGCCATCACTTGTTCGATTACCCGACAAGGCGAATACGGAACACATTCAATATTGACCGCGCCAGCTTCGAATTTCGAGAAATCGAGAACATCGTTTAAAATTCGCAGAAGCGATTGCGCCGATTTCCGCGCAATATCGATGTGCTCGCATTGTTGCGCTGTGAGCTGCGACTTCAACACCACGTCTAGCATGCCTAAGACGCCATTCATGGGTGTGCGTATTTCATGGCTCATCGTTGCAAGGAATTGGCTTTTTGCGATATTCGCCGCCTCAGCTTCAAGGCGTTTTTGCTCAAGTTCGCGTTCATGCGCTTTGCGTTGAGTAATGTCGACCTGGGTGCCGGCAATAACAGCCGGGCTGCCGTCTTTATGACGTTCAACAATGCGGCTGGTTACGGCGACCCACACCCAGTGGCCGTTTTTGTGACGAACGCGCGCTTCTAATTCGCGCGTCTGCGTCTTCCCGCGCAAACACGGCCACTGGG
>Ga0209633_10004359_pt1 | contig 12737 bp, 11 predicted proteins | sample Cruoilmetagenom1_FD_187290 | JGI IMG/M metagenome (GOLD analysis project Ga0209633, IMG submission 187290) | Oil polluted marine microbial communities from Coal Oil Point, Santa Barbara, California, USA - Sample 1 (SPAdes) (version 2) | ecosystem: Environmental > Aquatic > Marine > Oil seeps ... | reverse complement strand
TGTTTTCATACTCTGCAATTTTGCTTGCAGTTTCTTCTTTATCTTTTGCTAAAGATTCTTTTTCTTTGGCAAAGGATTCTATCTGTGCAGCTACCTCTTCTTTATCTTTTGCTAAGAGTGATACCCTTTCTCTAAGCTCACTTGTTTCTCCTTCAATTCTTTCTTTCTCTTCAGCTGATTTGTTCAACTCCTCTTTTAAAGAAGAGATCTCACTGTTCAGAGAATCAACCAATGAAGATTCTTCATTGAACTCTCCCTCAATTCTTTCTTTCTCTTCCTGCAAAGAGCTCAATTCATTTTCAATCTCTTTTATTCTACTTTCACTGCTTTCTTTTAGTAAAGAATTCTCCTGAGTTAGCTCCTCAATCCTACTCTTTGTCTCTTGGATAGTTCTTTCTTTGCTTTCGACCTCTGTGGTCAGTCTTTCTTCCTCTTCTAAAATCTTGTTCTGCAGCTCTTCTCTTTGTTCTCTTACATCCTCAATTTCTCTGAGCGTTCTCTCCATTTCACCTTTCAGGCGGTTGTTTTCCTCTTCGTATTCGCCTATTTTTCTTTCCAACTCCTCTTTTTCATTTTTCAAACTTTCAATGCTTTCTTTGGTTCTTTCCAATTCGCCTTCTACCAAAGTTTTGCTTTCAATCTGAGATCCGAGGTCTGTTATCGTTTCATTGAGTTCGTCCATTCTTGAAAGAGCTTCATTCTTTTCTTCATGACTTCTTGAAAGCTCAAACCTCAAACCTTTACTCTCCCTTGTGAGTTCATCAAACCTCACTTTCAGCTTTTCAAGCCTTGAATTCACTTTATTGAGAAGTTCCCTTTTTGCCGTCTCATATTCTTTCTTTGATATCTTTATTTCATTCTCAAGAGCCTGAATCTTCCCATTTTTTTCTTTGATTTCATCTATTAGATTGTCTCTTTCTTCTGTAAGTCTTTTCAATAGTTCTCTTACGTTTTTATTTAGATCTCTCTCCATAATCTCCTCTCCAATAGCATATCGAGTTCATATAACACTTTCTTTATTTAATATTTATTGTCTTATCGGCATTGGTAAACTAATCTTTTTTGATTCTGTAGAGATACACTCTGTCTTTTTTATCGATTTCATCGGGTTTCCATCCATCAAATGTCCAGATATGAGAAACAACCCTTGCACCATCTTTTAACTCTTTAATAAGCTTGGTTTTCATTCTGTTGTTTACGCTTTGATGTAAAAACATGGTCACAACGTCCGCATCGGTTAAATCGGTATTAAAAAGATTCTCTCTCACTGCTCTGGCGTTTTTCAATCCATTTCTCTTTATCCTCATTTTTGTGATAAAATATCTCAAAGGATCTAGTTCGATTCCCACCGCGTTTGCTCTGTAGTACTTTGCAGCAATAATAACGATTCTTCCATCCCCACATCCCAGATCATATAGCCTCTCTCCCTTTTTAAGATCGGCCATTTCTAACATTCTCCTTACTGCGTGAGCTGGTGTGGGATCCCAGGGGGCGCTTTTTATAAACACGGGCCACAGTTTAAAAATTAGAAATAGAGCACAAAGGATTGCAACGGTAAGGGGGAGGTAGAACATAATGACTATTAGGCAAAGTTATATATATCGTTTTACTTCTATCACCTTTGTCGGGGCTGTAGGGTAGCTTGGTATCCTATGGGCTTTGGGAGCCTAAGACCCCAGTTCAAATCTGGGCAGCCCCACCTTAATTATGCACGGGATCAATTTTTCGTGAAGATGGTGAAGAAAGTGAAAAATGCAAATCCCTTCTATGACAATGAAAGAATTTTTTCAGTACTTTCCCAGATCTGAGTTCATTCTTTGATTCCGCAAGTTTGTTTTTATAAAACGTGAAAATATAGATTATGTCTCATTATTCTTCTGACTCCCCCATAGTGACGCCCCTTTTCTTAAGCGACTTTTTTCTCCAGCAGTAATAAAGTATCCCGAGACCTATCCATGTTAGGAGGAGTATCAGCGCTTCTGGATACACCGCCATACTCACTACAAAGCCGAACACGGAGATCAAAACAGCTATCAACGGAATTATCCACTTTAATGGCCCTCTGAACTTAAATGGTGAGGCCTCATATGTCTCTTTGTATCTAAAAGGAAACAGAAGGCCTGCCACCCCCAGGATTATTCCACCAAACGCTACCCCCTCACCTATAAGCATCCCCCAATAGGTTATATTTGGAATCGCCACTATGGCTATGGTGGATATCACGGCGTAAACGAAAAGTGAGTTGTGAGGAGTTCTAAACCTTTTATTCACAGAAGCTAGCTGAGATGGCAAAATTTTGTCTCGGGCAGCTGCATATGCATCTCTTGAAAAAGCCAGGAAGCATCCGTTTAGAGTTGTGCTCAAAGCTAGAAGCCCTCCTCCCACTATAAAAAATGAAACTCCATGGGATGGAAGGAATTCCTCAGCGGCTTCAACCAAGCCCACTTCTGCTGCTCCCAGATCCACCCAGTTAAGATTGCCCACTGCAGCAATGGATACCGATAAATATACCACAATTACGATAAGAAATGCAAAGCCCAGGGCCCTGGGTATGTTCTTCTGGGGATTCTTAATCTCACCTCCAAGGTCAACCACTATCTGATACCCGGCATAGGCATAGAGTAAAAGGATCCATGCACCTAAAAATCCGCTTATTCCCTCAGGGAAAAATGGCTTCATTAGCTGCGGCCTCAGATTAAACAATCCCGCACCAGCAAACATGATCAGGGCCAGAAGAAGCACAACAACCATTATCGTCTGAGCTATGCTTGAAATTTTAACCCCTGCCAGATTAATGAAAAAGAATACCCATATTACCACCACACTGGTCAAAACAAGGGGTAAAGACGGGACTATGGCTCTTAGAAAACTCGAAAATCCCAGCGCCGTGATACTTATTGATGCTGACCCCCCGAGCAAAACACTCCACACAACTATGGTTCCCCAGAATGGAGAGAGAATTCTGCTCGGATAAACATAGGTTCCCCTGGCCCTGGGCATGGCTGCCCCAAACACTGCCAGAACAGCTGCAAAAAATATAACCGCTAAACCCGCCAGGGCAAAGGCAAGGGACACGCTCGGCCCGGTCATTCCAGCTCCCTTCCCCGTCAATATAAAAACGCCTGACCCTATCATCATTCCAGCGATGAGGGATACAGCTCCCCCGAGAGAGATCTCTCTTTTTAATTCCTCGTTTCCATCCATTCAATCAATCAGCTATCCCCCGGTATAAACCAGTTCACCATTCACAAAGGTCTTCAAAACTTTGAGGTCTTTTATGTTTTCAACTCGGATTTCAACAGGATTTTCAGGTAAAACGACGAAGTCTGCGAGCATACCCTTTTCTATTTTTCCTTTGTTCTCGTGAAGAGCATAAGCTGCACCTTCGGTGAAGATGGTTATGGCATCTTTAATGGAGATCCTCTCTTTTTTAACCCAGTCAGGAAGCTCATTTCCCTCCAAATCCTTGCTTGATGAGGAGAAATATATCCCTTGAAAGGGATCTTGCGTTTCCACAGGGCAGTCCGATGACCCGGCAACTCTAAGGTTGTGATCAATAAGACTTCTAAGGGGATATGCGTGATTTATCCTCTCCTTTCCCTTTCCGAGTCTGCTCTCTGCCCATGGGCTGTCTGATTTAATAAATATTGGCTGTATAACCGCCACAACGCCAAGTTCTTTCATCATATCTAACAGGCTTTCGTTTACCAGTTGAATATGTTCAACCCTGTGCCTCAATTCCCTATTTTTAGCTTTAGATAGAGCAGAAAGAGCATTGAATAACCCTTTGTCTCCAATGGCGTGAATGGCTACCTGCATATCCAGCTCCTCAGCTTTTTTCACGAAATCCTCCAATTTCTCTAAGGGAGTTCTGATTATTCCGGTGTTTCCAGGATCATCGGAGTACTCTTCAAAAAGAGCTCCGCTTCTCGCTCCAAAGCTCCCATCAGCAAAAAGCTTTAAGCCCCTTACCTTTACAAGTTTTCCTTTTCGCATTTCATCCAATATCCTTTCCTTAGCGTCTAAACATTCTTCGCTTAAATAGACATTTGCCCTTATTTTCAGCAGACCAGCACTTTCTATATAACGATAAAGCTGAAGTGTGTCAAAATCGATGCCCATATCGCTGACACTCGTAAGGCCCATGCTCAAAAGCATCTCCTGAGCCTTTAAAAAGTCCTGCAGTAAACTCATTTTTGGGTTTTTTAACAGATTTGTTGGTATGGCCCTGTCTACGAGTATTCCACTGGGACTTCCATCCGGGGATCTCCCTATGTGACCGCCCTCCGGATCTTTTGTGTTTTCATCTATTCCCGAGATCTTCAGAGCTTTAGAATTCACAACACAGATGTGTCCATCAAGCCTGAATACGATTACAGGAATGGCTCTGGAAACTTCGTCCAGGTCCTCTCTTGTTAGCATCCTTTTTTCTTTAAAAAGTTCGTGATCGAACCCCCACCCGATCACGAAATCATTCTTATTCGCATTCAATCTTTCTTTCAATTCTTCTATAGATCTGCAATCTCTCAACGACGTGGCTGAAAAAAGAGCCACAAACATAGAAAAGTGCATGTGCGCATCCACAAATCCTGGGAGAAGATAATTTCCATTTAAATCATAGATTTTAGAAAATTTTCCTTCGCTTTTAAAATTTTCCTTCTTTTCTAGAGATTCTATAACTCCATCCCTGACTTCCATACACCATAGATCCTCTCTATCGTAGAGACGGAAATTCTCAAAGAGTGCTTCCATTTGTTACCACTTCCCATATCCTTTTAAAAGATAAACCTACCCTTATATTATTGTTTGGATGGAACAGCGAAGCATAATTCTACTCGACAGAGATAGATAGGTGCTTCCAGGAATTGGGAAAAGAGCTTATGTTGTCATCTTAAAGGACTGATCAGGAATTTTGTTCCAAAGTGCTATTGGGAGCAACATTTGTAATCCTGAAAAGAGTTTTCAAATGCAAAAGAATTTATCCAAATAAAACAATAGAAAAAAAGTGATTTCTATGGAAGAAAAAGTGAAAATAACAACGGGAAGCACCGTACCCAATCACGAGATCGTTGAGGTTCTCGGTCTGATATGGGGCTCTTCTATCAAAGCAAAACACATAGGTAAAGATATAACAATGGGTTTAAAACACATGGTGGGTGGCGAACTCGGTTACTATACTGAAATGCTGGATGAAGCTCGCAAAGCTGCGGTTGAAAGAATGGTGGAAAAGGCTGGAGAGCTGGGAGCAGACGCGATCACCGATATGCGTTTTGTAACTTCGGCGGTCATACAGGGCGCTGCCGAAATGATGGCTTACGGCACCGCGGTCAAATTAAAGAAAATCTAATCCAATTATTTGCGCAAGTTCAACAATACAAAAGCGGCGATCAGCGCATACGCGAGCATAGCTGGAAATCCTAGGGCATCGTAAACAATTAGTCTCCGGGCGCTATCAAAATCCTAAAGCCTATGTATCATATCAATAAGAGATTAAAATGAGAATGAATCCACTTACCCCTATATAATCGAAATATCAGTCCTTTTTGCGCTCTTTTTGACCACGAAGCAGTAATTTTCCCGCATCTTTTATTATATATCTGTTTTGATAGTCTTCTGCGATCAGTTTCAGATCATCGAGTTTTCGGAGCTCGTTGCGAAGTTTTTCCTCATCTACATGAACGGCATTCAATAGCTCTGCAAATTTTAGCTTCTTCCTTTTAATGGCTTCCAATATGGATATCTGCAGCCGATTGAGATCCAATTGTACAATTTCTATATATCTTGAATGCAGATATAACAGAACTACTGCGTAGATCGAGCCCAAGACCAAACAGATTACCACGGTTTTGACCCTGCTCAGTGGTGGCATATTTGTAGTAAAGCCAAAAAATATGCCGAATAGAACACCCGCGAGTGCTCCATACATCGTTCTTAATCTGGGATTGTGGAGATACAAGTGATGATATAGTAATCCAAATAGCAGTCCGAAGATCGCGGAGGTCAGGAAGATTACGATTGGGCCAACGATCATCATGACCTTCAGTAAACTTCCGATATTCGGCATTAAATATTCAAGGTGCTCCAGTTGAATCTCTATCTGCTCCATGATTAATTCACGCGATTCCAAAAGTGAGAATATCTCACAAATCGTCAGGCCTATACCGAATACACAACCTGCCACGAATCCAGCCCTTGCGCCCGCGCCTTCCATGGAAGAGAATCTGTTTATACGATACTTAAAGTTTTATATTCAGGCTCCAAACCTGTTCAGGGAGCATAAAATGACTTTTCAAAGTGCAAAAATTCGATAAAACATTAGTAGAAAGATATATCTGTAAGATTCTCTTTGAGAGAGCATGAATGAATATAAAAATGTAACGAAAAAAGTAGAAAAAGCAAAAGAGACTCTTAAAGAACATGGCTACACCTGCAAGGTGTTGGCAGAAGAGCTCATCAAATGGTTTGAGACAGACACGATCGTTGATGATATAGGATTGGATGAAGTTCTGAAGGAACCATTTTTGGTGATTCATGAACTGGTTGAAATAGGCGAGGTTAAGCGCATGGGACTGAAAATCACAAAGGATGTGATCATCAAAAATCCTGAAAAAATTGAGAGGGCACATCTAAAGGCTGCGGAGGTTGAATTTGAAATTGCTGAAAAGTTAGGAGACTACAACCATCTTGAAAAAAGGCTAAAACACGTTAAGGCCTGGTGCAATGATCCCACGGTACCTCCAGAGTACAAGGAGAAATACAGAGAGCTCTATAACAAAACCGAGCGGATAATCAACGATTGTAAGGAAAAATAAAATATATTAATAAAAGTGATATTCTCGCATGCCCATATTCTACATGCCCGGGGATGAAAAGGAATTCTGGAATTTTGTTAACGAGGTGCTGCAGATCAAAGGAAAGAAAATATTGGACATAGGCGCTGGTGAAAAAGCCCAATCGGCGCATAAGATGATTGAATATGGTGGTAATGTCACGATCTTAGATAACAATAAAGATAGGTTAGATAAACAGAACATCCCGGGAATTTTTGGAGATGCCTCGCACATCCCTCTACCCGATGGATCGTATGATCTTGTGACAACATTCTCAGCTCTTCATGAAATGCCGGCAGAAATTCACAGTAAAGTCATAAGGGAGATGAAAAGAGTTGGAAAGACTGTGGCAATTTTCGAGGGTTATAATGCTCCTGTAAATGAAGAAGAAAAGAAGCTTCTTGATCTTGCAAAAGAGTTGGCAAGTTCTGTTGGAGAAGTTGAAAAACCCATGCCCAAAGAGTACTGGCTGTCCCTGCTAAAAGAATCTGGAATTGAAGCAAAGTCGTGGGATCTCGAACTTGTTTTTGAGGAAAATGCAAATGAAAAACAGATAAGGAAAGGAGTTGAAGAATCCTGCAAAAGCAGGGGATATCCCAAAGATCTAACAGAAGCTTTTGTAAAACAGCTGCTCAAAGTGAGAGAATTAAAGGGCAAAGAGTCAAAACATTGTTTTCTGATCCTTGGGCTTTGATCAGTAGAATTTTCCACTGCTTTATGGATTCCCAGGAGTGAGGATCAGCGAAATGAGCTCTTATTGACTTTTTCCTTCAGGAGGGTTCGTCCTGAAACTGTTGTGATGCACAACCACATAAATTTTAAATAAAACCTTAGATCTATGTATTATTATGACAATATCCAAAAATAAATTATACCTGTTTATCGGAATTGTGGTTTTGGTGCTGTGCGTTTCTCTTGTAAGCATATTAGCATGGGTAAAAACCCCTGAGGAGTTCCCTCCTTTGGCTTTTAATGCTCAGGATCAAGGTACCATATTAAAGCCCCCTATCGAAAGGGTAGGATGGGATCGCAACAAAGCAGGAGGGGGTTACTCTTCAGAATCTCCGCTTACGAATAATGGAGATGAAGCCATGGCAATAAAAGGTATCAGCATGCCATTGGAACTTAAAAAAATAATTACGGTAGATGAAAATGGAAACATAATAAGCATTGTTGAGAAAAGATCAGATGTGATTCCAAACATCTCTTTTGAAATGCTCTGCGATAGATGCGGTGAACCAATTCAGCCCGGAGAGCAAATCTTGGTTGGCCATCGCATAACTGGAACATTTCTTGGCGAGTTTGAGATAAAAGATGTTTATGTTAATTATTCCTACAAGGGAAAAGAGATGACAACTACACTTGGTGTGCCCACTATTATCAGGATAGGGCTCAAAAATTGGGAGACAGCCTCAGGGATTGTTAGAACTATTGATCCTGAGACAAGATCGATTACAGTTGAATGGATTACCGCAGGAGGAGAGGTACAAGGACACGCACAGGGGCAAATAAATACTGTCACTTTGAGGATCCTGAATGGAACTGCGATCCGAATGGAGGATGGTGAAGCGACATTTGAAGATTTGAGAACCAACATGTCCGCTGATGCAATCTATGATCCAGCCACCAGCATAGCAGTATGGATAGACATTCATTGAATGATCCGATGTCTAACATAAAAGGATTTTTCTCACAAAGGAACTGAAGAACACAAGGGAACTGAAGAACACAAAAGTCTGAAATAAGTTTAATCAATTTTTTCTGCTCTATGCAAAGATCATGGGTGAAACCTCAGATCTTTTCTGATCCCTGTATGAGTCTGTTTTGAGCCTATCATAATGTTCAGCCTACCAGAAACAAATATTTGCCAGTTGATCTGGCTACACCAATTGTTGTTTGCATCGTACCGGGTTAGATTACCTGGTTTCGTTGTCAATAGTCGTGTCAGTAGCCAAAGCTACCGGTTCTTTTCAATATTCTCAATGCCAGCAATGTTATCCATCTAGAGGGACGTTCCTTCTGCCCGAAATCGAAATCTGACCAAACTTTGTGAATTGATTCGGGTGTGAAACGACCGTTTGCGTCGCGTTTCGAAACGAGCATGGCCATCATGGCTCGCATCCTCGGATCGTTTCTAACGTTCTTAAATTGTGATAGAACATCCAGGTATCTTAAAATACGGTAATCGGTGAATGGATATTTCAGCTTCTCCCAACCTTTACCAACTTGCGAGTCGTGGCCAGAATATTTTATTTTACCCCTATTTTCCCAGCAGTTTAGAAGGAACTCCGTTCCCCTTTTACAAATTTCGCTCTCTTTGATCTCCGGTCTCAGTGCGAGTGCTTCGAGAACACACATCGTCGCCATTGCACAGCTTGGTTCTTTCTCCCTCTTACCTCCTGGCTGGCCGGTGTCCTTACACCAGAAACCACCGTCGAATCGTTGCCTTGAGGTGACCCAATCATACGCTCTCTGAAGCCGTTCATCGCGATATCCAAGTTTCGCCAGGGATTCGGTGAGAATGGCGGTGTGGCAATCGTATGCCATGGTTGGAGGATCCCAGCCAAAACCGCCCGGGCAAAGTTGTGTGGTAAAGACATATTCACATGCCCTGGCTATTCTATCGTCATCTCTCGTTAGCCCGAGGTCACCAAGCATTCCTAGAATCCAGAATGTCGTATCCTTTTTTGGCCACCACGTATGGATGTCCTTCGCGTTCCCCCAGTACCCATCCGCATTCCGGCGATCAAAAATCTTTTTTATCAATGGGTGTCGTGAGATGGCCGATTTAGCCACGACTACTTCATCGTTTGCTTCGCTCTTATCCAAAAGATCCGTAAGCGTATGATAGACGACCCACGGCTCTCCTTCAAGTAGCCAATCCATTATGTCTGTCATCGTCATGCCGATTATTTTGCTCCTAAAGATTTTTTAAAACTTAAATTTATTTTATTTTATTTTATTTTTGTTCTTCCCATTTCAAATGCCTTTAAATTAACGTCAACAAATCTTTTTGGAACGCTCTCTTCTATAGCTCTCTTTAAGGTTTCATCGCCGAATGGCAGGATGTCAGTAGAAGAGAGAGCTCCGAGCATTATCACGTTTTCAGTGAGCACAGATCCCGCTTCTTCAGCAAGTTTCGCTGCGTCAATTACCATTACATGCCTGGTTTTCTTCTTTAAAAGTTCTATTATCTCGTTTATCGAAAAGATCTTTTCTTTCCCCTGAGACATTGCAAATGTTGGAATCAGCCTTTTGTTGAGGATAACGCAACTCTCTTCATCCAGCTTATCGTAACTTCTCAAAGCCTCCATGGCCTCCAGGGCTATCAAACAATCAGCTCTCCTGGTCAGTGCTCCATAAACATCGCCCATTCTTACGGTACATATAACATCTCCTCCGCGCTGGGACATACCATGGATCTCCCCTATGACAACGTGTATATCTTTTTTTAAACATGCTTCTCCAAGTATGTGAGCAGCGAGTATAACCCCCTGTCCACCAACGCCCCTGAGCTCTATCTCTCTTTTCATTTCTTCCTCCTTATTGCATTTCTTCCACAGACCTGCAAACAGGCACCACATCCATTGCAAAGATCATCGGCGATCCAGATTCTGTCGTCTTTGACGTAAAAAGCGGGGCAGGCGAACTTATCGATGCATATCCTGCAAACATTACATTGCTCTTGGTCTATTTCATAGTGAGGTATCTCCTCCCCCTTCTTCCTTTTCTCTCTATTCTCAACCAGAATGCAGGGAGATCTTGAAACCAGAACTCCGACCCCATCGCTTTCAAGCAGTCGCTTCATCTTTGTTCGTATGTCCTTCAGGTTGTTACCATCAGCAACCTCAACGTGCTTTACTCCACAACCTCTGGCAATGTCCTCGGGCATCACCTGCGGCAGGTTATCTGACATAACGTTGTAGGGTAAACCTGGAGTGGGCTGGTGGCCGGTCATTGCCGTTGTCCTATTATCTAAAACAACCAGGAGGAACTTTGCTTGATTGTGGACTCCATTTATGAGCGCGGGAATGCCGGCGTGGTAAAAGGTGCTGTCTCCTATAAAGGAAACTATCGGTTGATCTGTGGCCATCGAGAATCCACATGAAGTTCCAACGCTGGAGCCCATACACAGGATCATGTCCGCTTCTTCATATGGTTTATTTAGTCCTAGAGTGTAGCAACCAATGTCGTTTGGAAAAATTGCTTTGCCCTTCGTTAGCTGTCTTGCGATATAAAAAACGTTTCTGTGAGGGCAGCCCGGGCAGAGAACCGGTTGCCTTTTTGGCACTTCTACCTCCACTTTTTCCCTGAAAGCGAATGAAACCCCGCTAAATTCAGCGATCGCTTTTTCAACCTGCAGGAATTCAAACTCGTGGTAAACGGGCAGGAAATCCTTACCATGTATTTCTACCGATAAATTTTCTTTAGCTTTCAGAGCGAGAAGCTGGTTCTCCAGGAAAGGCTCCAGCTCTTCAACGACAAGAGCCCTGTCAACCCGTTTCAAAAAATTTCTGCACAAATTCTCTGGCAAAGGGTGTGTGAAGCCGAGCTTCAACAAGTTAGCTTTTAGTCCAAGATCCTCCAAAGCTTCTTTCACGTACAGATAAGAAACGCCAGAGGTTACTATCCCAAGCTTTGAGTCAGACTCGGAAAGCTGATTAAAAGGACTGTGTTCAGACTCTTCCTCTGCTTTTTTCATTCGCTCAAGGAGTTTCAGGTGAGATCCACGAGCGATGGCGGGCACGACAACAAATCTTTTTGGATCCTTTTCAAAGAACCCTTTTTTTCTCTCTTTTCTTTCCAGTTTACCGACCATGACATCGCTGGAGGTGTGGCTCACCCTGGTGGTTGTTCTCAGCAACACGGGCATTTCAAGCTTCTCCGAGAGATCAAAAGCCTCCTTGCTCATATCAAAGCACTCCTGCGAGTCACTTGGTTCAAGCATGGGCATGTTAGCGAGCAGAGAATAGTAACGGTTGTCCTGCTCGTTCTGGGAGCTGTGGCATGACGGATCATCTGCCGTTACTATGACAAGACCTCCTCTCACCCCGGTATAAGCCAGGGTCATGAAAGCATCGCTTGCCACGTTTAATCCCACGTGTTTCATGCAGGTTAAAGTCCTCAGATTGCTTGCACTTGCAGCCGCAGCGATCTCCATGGCCACCTTCTCGTTTGTGGAGTACTCATAGTATATGCCACACTTTTTTGCTATCGAAGCAAATGCGTCCCCTATCTCCGAGGCCGGCGTTCCGGGGTATGATGCTCCAAAGTCTATTCCACCCTCCAAGGCTCCTCTCACTATCGATTCATTTCCCAAAAGCAGCACTTTTTTGTTTTCCTCAAGCATTTTTTTCATTTTTTCACCTATTCATTTTTCACTCATCTTTTTATTCATCTTCAATCAGTTTCGCATCTAAAACAATTGCCCCATCCGAAATGAAGACAGGGTTGAGATCCATTTCTCTGATCTTTTCATTCTCTCCGGCAAACCTTGCAACCCTCTCTACCAGATCATAGAAAGCATCAACGTTAACTTTCACGTTTCTGAAGCCATGGAAAAGCTCCTTACCTTTTAAGGATTCGACCATGTCTACAACATCTTTCCTTTTTACCGGAAGCAGTCTGAAGGAAACATCTTTGTAGAGCTCAGCAAGGACCCCCCCTATTCCGATCATTATGTACTTTCCAAAGTTATTATCATTTGCAATTCCAACTATTGCCTCAACTCCATTACCTGTAACCATCTCTTCTACCAGAAAGCTTTCTCCGGGAAATTGGTTTGATAGCTTTTCGTAGCTTTCTTTCAACCTGGCTCTGTCCTCTATTCCCACGATCACACCACCAACATCGCTCTTGTGGAGTATCCTGGACGAACAGACTTTGATAACCTTTGGATATTTTCCT
>Ga0209633_10004358_pt1 | contig 12737 bp, 8 predicted proteins | sample Cruoilmetagenom1_FD_187290 | JGI IMG/M metagenome (GOLD analysis project Ga0209633, IMG submission 187290) | Oil polluted marine microbial communities from Coal Oil Point, Santa Barbara, California, USA - Sample 1 (SPAdes) (version 2) | ecosystem: Environmental > Aquatic > Marine > Oil seeps ... | reverse complement strand
GAAAATGCAATATTTATTAGATGAATAATATATGGTTCATCGGTAATATACCGATAATTTATAAGGGCTTCATTTGTAATATCAAAGGCTTTTTTTATTAAGCTTAAATTATTTTCTGTGGTGTGAGCTTGTATTGATAAAACAAAACTGTTATAAGCTTCGGAAATTTGCTTTTTTTCTTTTGCTGTTTGTTTTTTGTCCGATTGTTTGATGAATATATTATTTATTCTCATCTTAAGTTATAATATTTTAAAATTATCAGCATCTAAAGATATCGGGAATTTTTTTCTGAAATTTTCTAAATCTGTGTAACTAATATTTAACGAAATTTCGCTGTTTATATTTTGTTCAACAGAATTTATTATTTGTCCTTTAGCATCAATTATCATTGAGTCGCCCGAATAAGAAAGATTCTCTCCATCTGTCCCAATTCTGTTTACACCAACAACGTAAGCTTGGTTTTCTAATGCTCGGGCAATTAGTAATTGTTTCCACACGTATGAGCGACTTTTTGGCCAGTTTGCAATATAAATAAGCATGTCGTATTCCTGATTATTTCTACTCCAAACAGGGAAACGTAAATCGTAACATATTAACGGACAAATTCGCCATCCTTTATAGTCTAGTATTAACCGTTTTAAACCACCGGAATAATTCTTATGTTCGTTGCCCATTCTAAAAAGATGCCTCTTATCGTAGTATGAGTAATTGCCATCGGGAAACATAGCAATTAGCCTATTGTAGTAATTATTATTTTCTTTAACAATTATACTACCAATAATCAGGCTTTTTTTTTCTTTTGCTGTATTTTTTAACCAATTAAATGTGTTTCCTTTGAACTGTTCGGCTAATTTGCTAACATTCATAGAAAAGCCTGTAGTAAACATCTCGGGTAATATTATAATATCGGTATCTTTAGGTAGTTGTGATATTTTTTTTCCTATTTCAATACGATTTTTTTCGGCATTCTCCCAAAATAAATCTGTTTGAATTAATGATACTCTTAATTCTTTTTGGTGCATGTTTTATAGGGCTTTTACATAATTTTAAAAAAAATCAAAAATCAAAATTCATTGTAGAACTTAAATTTAATTTTCAACTTCCAATTTATTATAATAATCATCTAATATTTCCGACATAAGGGGACGATAATATTTCCAAAAGAAACCTTTCTTTGTGTTTTTTCTAATAAAGTATGGGTAAATATCTATTAAACATTTAAAATCTGCCGTATTTAGCGATACAGGATTATCGGCAAAATCGCCACAGAAATAATAAAACAAATAGTTATTTTTGTGCTCTATTATTGCAGGGAAATTCGATTTCAGATTGTATTTATTTAAAATCGAATCGCCTTTTGTATTTGTTAAGATCTCGAAATTTGCTAATACTTTGTTTTGTTTTCCCGAATAACTGATGTCAAACCAATTAGTATATTTTATTTTCTTGGGTAGATTATATTTCTTACAAACATTATTTTTAGTTACAATTTGCAAATCGTTATTTATGTAATGTGTTTTACTTTCGAGAATAGCTACAGTACCAAATTTGTGTACTAGAACAATTCCTCTGTTTTTATATGGCCATTCATTATTGTTTTGTTCTTTGTATAATTTAATAATCCATTTAGGAATAACATTTTTAGAAGAATCTAAAGAACTAAAATATTTACCTGTCCAGCCACTCCAAAAAATACCAAAAAGATTTTCCAATTTCTCTTGAATTAATGGATTTGTTGGTGCATTATAGAAATTAAACTCAGTAATAATTAGTTTATTCCTTTTTTTCATCTCTTTTAAAAGAAGATAATCGTTTTGATTTAAACCTCCGTAAACTTTTTCATATTTATTTTCGTCTGAATTATTCTTGTACCATTCGTTATAATATACACCATAAGTGTCGGTATAATAACATAAATCGTATTTGTTTGCAATTTCGTTTATTTCGTTTATTCTAATGCTCTTGAAATCGAATTTTTTGTTGTGTGCATTTAGTGGGAAAAATCCATAATAATCTTCATTACATTGATACAAATTATTATTTGATTTTGTGATTTTTTTATTATTTAATATCCAATTAAACGATTTATGTTCTGTACGTTCTTGTGTCGAAACAGTTTTATCGAGAATGTAAATATCTAATATTTTATTTGGTTGTATAAACCATAATAACCAACATAGAAATATACTTATTAATATTGCCGTAAATATGCCGAGAGAAATTATGAGTTTTTTATTCATAATAATATAGGTTTCAGAATTATTTTGTTTTTAGTAATCTATATATACAAAAATAAAATATTTATAGACAAAAAACACTAATAGATTAAATTATTCTTTCTTGAGTAATTATAGTTTAATTAATAAAATAATGACTTTTTCTTATTTTAGTGCTGTAATAAAAATTCTATGATATTTATATAGAATAAAAGATTCTTTTATAAAGAATGATTGTTTATAAAATAAAAACTATTTATATTACAATCGATTAGAAAAAAATATTTTGATGGGAGATATCTATAAGAATAAATCTAAAGAACAATTAATAATTGAGCTTAGAGAGCTCAAAAATCAATATGAAAATATAACTAATTCGGAGATAGATATCCTTGATAAAGAAAGAATTAATTTTGCAATAGAGTTTGGAAATGAAGGCTTTTGGGAATTTAATATTGAAAATAAATCATTGTTTTTAAGTAAAAGTCATTACGATTTTTTAGGATACAATTTATCAGAAAAAAAATTGGATTATAATTCTTGGTTAAACCTAATTCATCCTGAAGATATTGAAAAGGTAAAAGCACAAATAACAAATGTTATTGATAAAAAATCAAATAATTGGTTATTTGAATATAGAATAAAATTAAAATCGGGTAATTATAAGTGGCTTTTTGCAAAAGGAAAAGTTGAAAAATGGAACTCAGAAGGATATCCGGTAAACATTATTGGAATACATACCGATATTTCTCAACGAAAAAGTGTAGAAGAGTCATTAAGGAAAAGCGAAAAGTTTTTTGCTTCAGCATTTGAAAATGCAGGTATAGGAATAGCAATATTAAATACTAAATTTCAATTACTTAGAATGAATAAGGCATTCTGTGATATGTCGAAGTATTCTGAGGATGAATTGAAAAATATGAGCTATTTGAACCTTATACCTTTAAAAGATATCGTAGCTGTAAAAAAGATAATTAAGAAATTATTGTTGGGTGAAATTCCAAAATATCAAACAGAACGTAGTTATATTAAGAAAGATGGTTCAATTATTTGGGTAAATGTTACGGCAACTGTTGTATGTGATAATAAACATAATCCCGAATTTGTTATTGGTATGGGAGAGGATATTACCGCGAAGAAGCAAACAGAAAAAATACAAACTGCTATTTATAATATTACTAATGCAATAAATACAACTAATGATTTATTTGAGCTAATTAGTTTTATCAGAAATAATATATTGAATATTATTGATATAAAAAATTTTTATATTGCATTATACGATAAATCAAAAGATGTTTTTATATTCCCAAATTTAAATGGTAAAACAAGTAAAAAGTATTATTCGTTTCCGGCTGATAAATATTTTTCATCACATATATTAAATAATAAAAATATTTTAATACTTAATGATGATGATATAAAAAATTATGTAAGTAGAAGATTGTTAAAAATTGTAGGAGAAGTTCCTAAACAATTAATTAGTGTGCCATTGCTTGCTGATAATGATATTGTTGGAGTTATTGGAATTCAGTTAAAAGAAAGTCTCGAAGGATTTACTGATGCCAATAATGAAATTTTAAAGTTTATTTCTAATCAGGTAGGATTATTAATACAAAAAAAACAATCGGAAGATGCCTTAAAAATAGAACGTGCTCATTTTAAAGAACTATTTGATAGTTCGCCCGAAGCTGTTGCTTTAATGGATAATAGAAATATTATAATAAATATCAATAAGGAGTTCTCAAATTTATTCGGATACACTAGAGAAGAAGCTATTGGTAATAGTATTGATAAATTAATTGTTCATGAAAATAAAAAAGAAGAAGCAAGTTTATGTGGCGAGAAAGTAATAAATGGGAAATATATTGAAAAAGATACTGTAAGAAAGAAAAAAGATAATTCTCTGGTTGATGTTTTAGTCTTTGGCGCTCCTATTAAAGTCGATAATGGACAAATAGGAATATATGCAATATATCAAGATATCTCGAAAAGAAAGAAAACAGAAAAGAACCTGCGCGAAGCAAAAGAAAAAGCTGAAGAATCGGATATTTTAAAAACATCATTTTTAACAAATATGTCGCACGAGATACGTACTCCTATGAATGCTATTCTTGGATTTTCCGAACTTATGTTAGACGAATATCTCTCTGTTGATGAACGTCGTGAGTTTGTAAAGGAAATTAGTAACAATAGCAAATCCTTACTTAAATTAATTGAAAATATAATTGATATTTCTAAAATTGAATCTAACCAAATTGTATTGAGAAAAGAAGAGATTAATTTAAATAGGTTTTTAGTCGATATATATGTAAAATTTAACGACGAAAAAGCTGTGTTTGGGAAAGAAAATATCTCTTTACGAATAAGCAAAAAAAATAATATTAATAATGCATTTGTAAATAGCGATGGCTTGCGACTAAAGCAAATATTTAATCATTTAATAAGTAATTCGTTAAAATATACAGAAAAAGGAAGTATTGAATTTGGGTATACTATTAACGAAAATGGTTTCCCGGAGTTTTTTGTAAAAGATTCGGGAATTGGAATAAGAAAAGATAAGCAGGAAATAATATTCGAGCATTTTAGAAAAATAGAAGACGATAACACACGGCTATATCGTGGTACAGGTATAGGTTTAACCATTACTAAAAAATTGGTTACTCTATTGGGTGGCAATATCTGGGTTAAATCTGAGGTTAATAAAGGTTCAGCATTTTATTTTACAATTGCAGAAGAAGTATCTGTTAGACAGCTAGATAGTAAAGCTGAAAAGTTTAAACTAAAAAAAGAAATATACAACTGGGAGAATGTAAATATTCTTATTGCAGAAGATGAGAATTCTAATATTAAAGTATTAGAAGCTATGCTTAGTAAAACAAAGGCTAAAATATCTGTTGTAAAAAATGGTCAAGATGCTGTTGATTATTGCAAGAATAATGTTGTTGATATTGTTTTAATGGATTTGAAAATGCCTGTTTTAAATGGGATAGAAGCTACAAGAAAAATAAAACTTTCATATCCACAGATTAAGGTAATTATTCAAACTGCTTATTTCTACGACAAAGAAAAACAAGATTGTATTAATGCAGGAAGTAGCGATTTTATTTATAAACCTGTAAGTGTATCAGACCTACTTCAGACTATTGCTAAATATATATAATTGTTATATCGAACTCAGCTTATTAGTAATTGTTAAAATCGTTTGCTAATGTTTGAAGTATAACTTTCCCATTTCTTAATTCTATCTTCTTATAATTATTGTTTTTGTTAACTATTTTTTTACTTACATTATTATATATTACTGTGCCGTTTTTTGTAACATATCCAAAGCCGTTATTATAAGTATAAAAACCATAGCTCGATAAAGAATCTGAAAGGATATTTTTACTATATCTAAATTCTTTTGATTCAATATTTAATTGATTTAATAAAGTGGATGGTATGTCCATCTGCGATGAGAATGTCTCGATAACAGTATCGGTTTCCGATAGGCATCCACCAAGCCAAATCATAGGTATTTTATGTTTTTCGGTCGTATGCGAAGGGGAATGATCGGGGTGAGGACTACCATGATCGGCAACGAGTATAAATAAAGTATTATCCCATATTTTAGATTTGCTTACTCTGTTAAAAAAATCTCCAATACATTTGTCTGTATAGTAAACAGAATTCATAAATTTCTTTTCTCTTTCGTTTCCTTTTATCTTTGTTTTCATCGGAACATCGAAAGGGTCGTGACTACTTAAAGTAAAACAGACTTTAAAAAATTTATTAGTATCATTTATTATGTCATCAGAGAATTTTTTCAGAACATCTTCATCATGAACTCCCCATTTTGTTCGATATAATTCCGAAGAGAAGTTTTCTTTACTAATAATCTCGTTATAGCCTCCATTTATGAAATACGAGCGCATATTTGCAAAATCAATATCACCACCATAATAAAAACTAGTTGTATAAGCATTGTTTTCTAACGATTTATTTAAAAATGGGAGTGCTTGTGTTTTCGATGGATATTTTATTATCGATGATGTTGGATAAGCAGGAAATCCGCTTAATATAGCTACAATTCCTTTATCGCTTCTGTCGGAATTTGCATAGAAATTGTTAAATAAAATTCCTTTGTGAGACAGACTATCGAGATTTGGTGTTACATCGTATTTATTGTTTAATACACCAATAACTTTCGATGTAAAACTCTCTAATAAAATTATTACAACATTGGGTTTTTCAGTGTTTAAAACTTTCTTATATGTATCCGATTCTTTTTGTATTGAGCTAAATAGCTTCTCGGCAGTTGAGTTTTTAAAAAATTTATATTCTTTATTCGATTTGTTCATTTTACTTAATGAATAACCAAGATTCCAAGGTGCATTTATGGCAGCATGATTAGAAAATGTGTTTTTGCTGAAATATGCAGCACCGGTATTTATAGGAGCAATACCAAATCCGCCGCGTATTGGAATAATCATTGCTGCGGTAAGAACTAAGAATATTACAGAAAAGTAATAAGGTATTTTTTTTAAATTTCTAATTCTTGATATGAAAAATCGTTTATATATAAACGTAAACACTCCAATTAATATGAATGTAGATATTAACAAAACAATTTCTAACCATAATTCAGTAGATGCTGCAGCTTCTTTGGGATGCCTTAAGTATAGTAAGGGTGTAGAGTCTATTCTAAATCCCCAATTTTTGTATAGTTCTAAATCCCCAATTACTATTAAGCTAAATATTATTAAAAATAATATTGTAAATGGGCTTAATAAATAATTCAAATATTTTCCTTTTAAAGGTATAGTAAGTGTAATAAATAGTCCGGCAAAAAACAACAAATATCCGGTTGCAGATACGTCAAGTTTTAATCCATGAGACATAATTAGTAACCATTCAACTATAGGTAATTGAAAAGAATCGGTGTGTTCGTATAATAAAAACAATATACGCGATATTGTAAAAAAGACCATCCAAAAGATAGCGTACCAAGCGAATAATTTTAATCTGTTTTTCATCTTTGTTGCATTAAAAACTTTAATTCACAAAATTAATATATTACTATTAACTCGCAAGTTGAATTTTAATTTTAACGATCTGCTGATATATTTTGGCAGGGATTTCTGCCATGTTTCCCTATCTCAGGTTATTAGCTATTTGAAAAACTAAATATAAACGACAAAAGGGAAAACGAATTTTATAAAATTATATTTTATAAAAAAAAAGGTGGGATATTTTAATCCCACCTTAATAAATAATAAAAAAAAAGATTAAAATAGCTTATTAAATCCTTGTTCGAAATATCTTCTTTTTAAAGAGTTTAAATATTCCTGAAAGGCTTTATCTTCTGCTTCATTAATTATTGTTCCAACACCTTTGATATTTGCAATTTTTTTTAAAAATAAAATTTTATGCTCAGCATTTGTAACTTTTAATTCCGAAATAATTTCAACTTGAACCAAATTGCCGGCACGCTGTCCTGGTTTGAATTTATAACTAAGTTCGAAATAATAATTACTATCACTTATAGTATCCGTAACATCAAAATTTCTAGCTGTGGCTCTTTCTACAAATGTTTCTTTAATTCTCGAACATTTGTTGTTTGAACAAGGAGATTCAGATATGCTAAAATATACTTTAGGAGTAAGAACATTAATATAACATTTGCTTGAATTAAGTTTCTTTTTTAATGCAATTCCTCTAATAAACAAATCGTCAACGGCTTTATTGGCAATACGCTCGATATTGATTTTTGCAGTAAGTGTCTCGCTAGTATTTTTCGATTTAATAACTCCCGGCAAACATTCAACCCAACCGTTAATATCAGTATTTACAACACTGGTTTTTAAATACCCTCCACTATACGAAAAATGTACAGGTAAATCATTTATTGGAGTGTTATTAAACAAAACCTGAAACCTTATTGGTTCTCTAATAGTTTTCCCACGTGTAACTGAGAATTCTTCTTTTTCCGATTGTATTGTACAATTCGAAAGAATATCGTTTAACGATGAATATAATTTACTCCCAAGGTCTATAGAATTGCCATTGAAATCGGTAGGAGTTTCTTCCGACAGATATCTTTTTAATGCTTGCAGTCCTTGTAAATAAAAGCTAATTGCTTCTTTAGGTTTGTTTTCGTTTAATTGTTGAAGTCCCGATTCGTATTTAGCTAAAGCATTGGCAATTGCTTCTTGCTTTTTCTGTTCTTTCATTTCGTGGTATGTACTTTTAAATATTCGATAATACATCCAATATAACGATTCTGTTTCGTACGAATCAACAGGTTCAAAACCTTCTAAATAATCATCTGTTTCAATTTCAATTTTCTGAATAAACGATTCTGTTACTCCATAATCGTTTTCAATGGTATGTAAAACCGACGAAGAACTTACTTGCGACGAAATGTCTTCTGCCATATTACTTAAGGCATCTCTGCGTGCTTCAGCTGTGTATTGAGGACTTGTACCTACTTTATTAGCACTACCAATACCAATATAATAACCCTGAACAATTGGCTTTTTCTTTACCCAATCGGGATATGCTTCTAATTCTGCAGCTTTCTTTTTTGCAGCACAAGAACTTAAAAATAAAACTAAGACTAGTAAAATATATTTATTCATTATTTCTCAGGATTATATTTATCAATTTTTTCGCTTATTTGCTTCGATACATCAACAAATAAACCGTTTAATAAAGCATCGGAAGATTTAATACTTGAATTGGCTTTTAAAAGTTTATGTAATTTGTTGGTTTCTACTGAATTGTCTTTTACAACATCTTCGGCAGTTTTACGTCCTTTATATTTCCAATATCCAGGTATCAGCTTTTTATTATCACCATTAAATGTTACATAATGAACATTGTCTTTAGCAACAAGAGAAACATTGTCGGAAGTTAAAACTTCGTTTGTTTCTGTCGATATTAATTTAAAGTTTACTTTAATATTAGCTTTATTAGTTTTACTATTATCAGTGTAAGTAGTTTTATGATATTTAACTTCTTTTTTCTCTTCGCCTTGTTCGTTTTTTACCTTAGTAACTTCTTTTAAATATCCTCTTTTAGTACTAGTTAATAATTTTCCTTCGTTTTTATACGATTGTACAACTTCACCAATAAGAATAGTTTTAATGCCGGCTAAATTTGCAGCTTGATAGTTTATCGATCTGTTGTTGTTTAGAATATTAGAACTTAAGGATGATAACTCAATTACTTTGATAAATGGATTTTTTAGATTACTTAAATCTCCTTTTATTTTCGATGTTATAATCGAAGAAGTCTTATCGCGATAACTAACACGATTAGAAAATTCAGGAACTAATATTGTAATTGTTGCTTTCTTTAATGCTTCAGCTTTTAACTCAAGCGATTGTTTGTAATTTCTTTTTGAACCAGTTATAATTCTTTCGAAAGTATAATATGCAGAGCGGAATAAATTATTATCGAGCTCTTGGTTACCTTTTCTATACATAGGTTCGTATTTTGCAATAATATATTGCTCTTTTACGTCTTTATATTCCTTATCTATTCCAATAATTTCTCCAAATATTTTTTCAGCTTCAATAAAATCTTCTCTGCTTAGAGCTTCAATGCCACTAGCATATATCTTTCCAAGATAATCGTCTTTGGCTTCTTTATAATATTCTTTATTATATTCAGGAAAAGAAAGTTCTACATTTACTGTTTTTATCTTATTATAATATTTCTCAGCTTCTAGATAATTATAAACAGCTGTTTTAAATTCCGATTGCTTATATGCTTTTGTAAAATCAGCTAGTTTACGATCGAAAACAATTTGTCCGTCTTTTCTTAAACCAAGAACAGCATCTACATTCGATGCCTTTTTCTGTAATGATTGAAAATAGTAATTGGCAGCTTCCTCGTATAATCCTGCTTTTTCGAATTTTGTAGCTTTTTTGGCATAATGTTTCGAAGCACAAGAAGTTATTAGCATAATAATGCTTAAAAAAAGTATAAGTTTCTTCATAGTAGTTTGTTAATAGTTTGTTATTATATTAATGTTCTAAAATATTATAAATTTATTAAAAATAAAAGATATTATTAAGTTAAATACAAGAATCGAAATCTTATTTGTAAAGAATAATTAACTTTTATATCGAACTTAGATTAATAATTTGTATTGTAATCAAAAATCTTACCAAAAATACATCTGTGATTTTAAAAAAAATAATATTAATTGTAAAAAAAAGTTTTTATTTAATTTGCCTAAAAGGAAAGTAATATTATTATTTTTATGCATTAAGAATTTATTAAACAAAAACTAATCTCATGAAATTCAAATCATTAATTGTAGTTCTGATATTAAGTATTTCCTTAATTCAGTGTAATAATAAGGAAAATTCTCAACAAGCAAAGAAAACAATTGAATATGCAATAGTAATTCATGGTGGAGCTGGTAATGCATCGCGAGATGATATTCCGGAAGATCTTAAACAACAATATAAAAATGAATTAGGAAAAGCATTAGAGATAGGCGAAAATATTTTAAAAAATAATGGTTCAAGTCTTGATGCTGTTGAGAAAACAATAAATTATCTGGAGAACTGTCCTTTGTTTAATTCAGGCAAAGGTGCTGTTTTTACTCACGATGGACATAACGAGCTTGATGCGTCAATTATGGATGGTAGAGATTTAAACGCCGGTGCTGTTGCAGGTGTTAGAGATATAAAAAACCCTATATCTGCGGCTAGGGAGGTAATGATAAATTCTGAACATGTTTTGTTGTCGGGAAAAGGAGCATCTGCCTTTGCAAAGAAACAAGGTTTAGAAATTGTTGATTCTTCGTATTTCTATACAGAAAAACGATGGAAATCGTTACAGAAAATTCTAAAAGCAGAAAAACATGGTACTGTTGGTTGCGTTGCATTAGATAAAAAAGGAAATCTTGCAGCTGGAACTTCAACTGGTGGAATGACAAATAAAAGATATGGAAGAATAGGCGATTCCCCAATTATTGGAGCAGGAACATATGCAAATAATAATACTTGTGCTGTTTCTGCTACCGGACATGGAGAGTTTTTTATTCGCTATACTGTTGCTCACGATATATCTGCTCTTATGGAATATAAAAATATGAGTCTGAATGATGCTGCAGAACTAGTTATTAATAAAAAACTTGCTCCTATAAATGGGGACGGTGGAATTATTGCTGTTGATAAAAATGGAAATATAGCTACAGTTTTTAATACAAATTTAATGTTTAGAGCATTTGCAAAATCATCAGGAGAAAAAGAAGTAGCAGTGTTTTAATATCTATAAAGTCATCGGATGACTCAAATTTGAAATACCTGAAAATCTTCAAACCTGATTATCAGTCAATCAGATAGTTATCCGATTACTATTTCAATATAGCTTCTATTTATCTACTATTTTTCTGCCGAAAGGAGTTAATGCTAAACTAGCTAACTTAAAATGTCGTTTGCCGAAAGGAATTCCTATTATAGTTATAAATAAAAGAAGTCCAAAAAATAAGTGAGATAATGAAATCCAAATGCCGCCTATAAAAATCCATATAATATTGAACAAGAGATTTATAAAACCACTCGACTGCTTGTTTTGTATTGTAGTTTTTCCAAATGGCCACAGAGTAAAGAGTCCTAATTTTATTGTTTGAATTCCAAAAGGTATTCCAATAATTGTTAGCATTAGTAAAATACTACTAATAAAATACTCTATTGCGGTAATTAATCCACCAAATATTAACCAAATTATATTCCCTAGAATTTTCATATTTTTCAATTTATTTAAATTAAGTATTTATAAAATATTACATCGAATTTATTTACTATTTGAATTTTGCATAATTAATTTTATCTCTTAAACGAGGAAATAAAGAACTAAATGCCGGAAGGTATGACACAGGAGTTGTTGCATTTGGGATTCTTGTTATAATAGTTCCGTTGAGAAACGATAGTTTCTTGTTTCTCGATTGTTTATACCATTCTCCCGATGCGTAATTATTAAAACTGTTATTCTTTTTATTATCTGTTATCTTAAACAAATCCCAATGTTTGTTATTTGCATATCCGGTAATTACTAAATAAGGAGTTTCTTTCAAATAGAATGATAAATCGTGATTTTTGAATTTTTTCATTTTTTCCCAAAACCAATCTTTGTCGAAAGGTTTTGTGTTTTGTTTGCTGCTATTATATTTTTCCGATAGTTTAGTGATAAACTCAATTTGTTCTGAGCTTAAATTAATATCAAAGAACGAATTTTTATCATTTTTACCTGAAGCTTTCATAAAAGTAAAAATATAATTTATAGATTTTGTAAAATTGAATTTATGTTTATCTCTATTTCCCCATTGATCGAATTGATTGCTAGCAGGAATAAGGGCAGGTAAATCGGTATATTTATTTTTAGTTAGTAGTTTATTATCATGATAAATGAAATTATTCTTTATATCCCATTCTGAGTTATTACAAATAAAATCTCGTTTATCGGGTAAGTAGAATGGTGTTTGACAGATTTTAAAATTTGTATCAATATTATTTTTTA
>Ga0209633_10004356_pt1 | contig 12741 bp, 12 predicted proteins | sample Cruoilmetagenom1_FD_187290 | JGI IMG/M metagenome (GOLD analysis project Ga0209633, IMG submission 187290) | Oil polluted marine microbial communities from Coal Oil Point, Santa Barbara, California, USA - Sample 1 (SPAdes) (version 2) | ecosystem: Environmental > Aquatic > Marine > Oil seeps ... | reverse complement strand
GCTTGAATTTTGCAAATCCAGATATGGTAGGACACATAGGTGATATGAATGCTGCAATAAAAGCCTGCGAAACTGTCGATAGTTGCGCTCAATCTGTCATAAATATAGGTTTGGAAAATGGTTATTCTACGATTCTCATTGCCGACCATGGTAATTGTGATACCATGATCAATCCAGACGGCACACCAAATACAGCACATACAACCAATCCTGTTCCTCTTATTCTTATTGACAGTGATGTGAAAGAAATCAAAGATGGGGTATTAGGTGATATTGCACCCACGATTCTCAAATTAATGGGAGTTGAACAACCAGAATTAATGACCCAGAAGTCTTTAGTTTAAAAACTACCTAGATTGTTTTATCTTTGCAGGCTATGATAAAAATTAAAACTCCTGAAGAGATAGAACTAATGCGTGAAAGCGCCTTAGTGGTTTCCAAAACTTTGGGGATGCTGGCCGCTGAAATAAAACCAGGGGTGAATGCACTGTTTTTAGATAAATTGGCAGAAGAGTTTATTCGGGAAGAAGGAGCAGAACCTGGTTTTTTAGGTATGTATGACTTTCCCAATACCCTCAACATGAGTCCCAATGCCCAGGTGGTACATGGAATTCCCACTAGCGAACCTTTAAAAGAAGGGGATATTATCTCAGTTGATTGTGGGGCATTGAAAAATGGATTTTATGGCGATCACGCCTATACTTTCGAAGTCGGTGAAGTAGCGCCTGAAACTAGAAAGCTATTGAAGGTCACTAAAGAATCGCTTTATTTGGGAATAAGAGAGTTCAAGGTAGGTAATCGTGTTGGTGATGTCGCCTATGCCATTCAGAATTATTGTGAAGGCCATGGTTACGCAGTTGTTCGTGAATTAGTGGGACATGGTCTAGGTGCCAAATTACATGAAGGCCCGGAAATGCCTAACTATGGAAAACGCGGAAGAGGTAAAAAGTTCATGGAAGGTCTGGTCGTTGCCATTGAACCTATGATCAATATGGGCACAAAAAGAATTAAGCAGCTTAAGGACGGCTGGACAATTATTACTGCAGATGGTCAGCCAAGTGCACATTTTGAACATAATGTTGCCATAGTGAACGGCAAGCCAGAACTATTATCCACTTTTCAATATATATACCAGGCATTAGGGATTGAAAGTGATGAAGAGGATGAATTTCGACAAAAGAAAATTCAACTATTGTAGTGAATCGTAGATTCTTGCTTACGCAAGAATAACAACATGAAAAAGCTTTTTAAATATTTCCTGAATTTAATACCAAGACCCTTACTTATAAAATTAAGTTATTGGATCCGGCCAATAATGGCCCTTTGTTTAAAAGGAAGTAAATATACCGATCCAATAGATGGCAAACAGTTCAGGACTTTTTTACCCTATGGCTATGAATGCCCAAGGGATAATGTTCTCTCACCTTCTACCCTATCTTTAGAACGCCATAGGTTATTGTGGTTATTTCTAAAAAACCAGACTACCTTTTTCACTGCAGACCTAAAAGTATTGCACTTTGCCCCGGAACAAGCCTTCTACAAAAGATTTAAAAACTTAAATAACCTAAGTTATACCACGACTGACTTAAATTCACCTTTGGCAGATGTAGAGGCAGACATATGCAACTTACCCTTCGAGGATAACTCTTACGATGTAATACTATGTAATCATGTATTGGAACATATTCCCAATGACCTGAAGGCCATGTGCGAACTTTATCGTATTCTAAAACCTGGCGGATGGGGCATATTTCAAATTCCCCAGGATTTAAGTAGGGAACATACTTTTGAAGACGACTCAATAACAGATCAGAAAGAACGCGCTAAAATATTTGGACAATATGACCATGTCCGTATTTATGGCCGGGATTATTTCGAGAAGCTTAGAAGTGTAGGTTTTGAGGTTGAAGAGGTAAATTTCGCAGCAAATCTATCTCAAGAAGAGATTGACAAATACAGATTGGCCAAAGGAGAAATCATTCCATTAGTGAAAAAAAATTAGTCCAGAACCACTTTTTTAAAACCTTGGGTCATATACTCCTTAGTTTGACCAGTTTCATCCAAATAGATGACGTATGCCTCCAAATCGTTTTGATTCGACAAAAATTCTAAGGTCTTGTCCAAATCCATAGCCATAAAAGCTGTCGCATAGGCATCTGCCACGGCACATGAATTCGCCAAAACAGTTACTCCCAAGGTATTTGCATTTTTAGTATAACCGGTTTTAGGGTCAATAGTATGGACATATTTTTTTCCTGTAATCGAGTCTATCCTAAATTTGCGATAATTGCCTGAAGAAGCCAAGGCTTTATCCTCCAATGCTATCAATATTTTAAGCCTTCGACCTTCCTCTACTTGCGGGTCATCTATCCCGACTACCCATTGTTTTTGCTTTATTCTATTTCTTCCCTTGCTAACCAATTCCCCTCCTACTTCCAAAAGGTAATCATCGATTCCCTTTTCATCCATCATTTTGGCCAAACGATCAATGGCGTAACCTTTGGCAATAGCGTTGAAATCCAGATAAATATTTGATTGTTCTTTTACAATCTCATTATTTGCATTCAATTGCACTTTGTTCAGGCCAACCAAACGCATAATACTATCTACTTTAATACTATCCATCAATACTTTGCTACCAGGTCCAAAACCCCATGCATTCACTAGCGCACCCACTGTAGGATCAAAATAACCATTGGTTTTTGAATAGATTTCTTTCGAAAGATCAAAAACCTCTTGAAACATATGATCAACCTTAACATCAGAGTATCCTTGGTTAATTTTGGAAATATCGGATGTAGGAATATAGGTAGATAAGGACTGGTTCATTACTTTAAAAACAGAATCAATTTCGCGTTGAAGGTCGAATTCCGTATCAGACAGGTAAATAATGCTATACGAAGTTCCCAAAGCCCCACCGGCATTTGAATTTTTAATCAACTTCTCAGAATCCGTTTTACAGGAAACCAAAAAAGCAAGCAATAGCAAGTAAGCTGTATTACTATATCTATATTTCAATAAGTCCATCATAATCAACGATATATTCCTCATTTAAGAATACAGGTAAACTTTGGTCTACCGCATTGTATAATCCAACACCTGCATAGTACATTTTACCTTCATGCCTTATCGCATGATCTTTCATTTTCTCCATGAAATCCAAATCATATTTTCTTGGGTCTTGAGGAAAAACTACGTTTCGTACGACAATAAAATGAAGTTGCTTATTCTTTAAACAAACAAACTGGGGGTTTTTCCTTGGTTTACTGTTCACACCCATGAATTCATAGCCTTCAGTTTCAAGCTTACGCCCTACTATGTTCATAGCCAGATTATGTAGTTCTTGTTCAGTCAAGGGTTTCATTAGAATAGCAATATTAATTTACATTTCCCTAAATCCCCACTAGTTAAGATAGAGATACAAAAAAAACCGATATGGACTATCGGCTTTTCAAATTTTCGTTTCGAACTGTTTAGCAATACGCAAACAACGTTTTGTTCTTATCCACCGAAATCATCAAAGCGGATATGTTCATCAGGGATACCGAAATCCTCTCCCATTTTCTGAACTGCCTTGTTCATAAGGGGTGGTCCACAGAAATACAATTCAATATCCTCAGGAGATTCATGCTTGCTTAAATAATTATCGATCACACAATTGTGAATAAAACCTACAAAACCATCCCCAGGCGCATCAATATCTGCTTTAACCTTCCAATTATCCTCTTCCATTGGCTCAGAAAGTGCTAAATAGAATTTGAAATTCGTAAATTCTTTCTCTAATTGATAAAAATGGTCCAAATAGAACAATTCCCTTTTTGAACGACCACCGTACCAATAGGTTACTTTTCGGTTAGTCCTTAAGGTTTTAAACAAATGATATAAATGTGAACGCATTGGCGCCATACCTGCCCCACCACCGACATATAACATTTCAGATTCAGATTCATTAATGAAAAACTCACCATAAGGTCCTGATATAACCACTTTATCCCCTGGCTTTTGTGCGAATATATATGAGGAAGCGACACCTGGATTTACATCCATCCATCCATTTTTAGATCTGTCCCATGGTGGTGTTGCTATGCGTACATTCAACATGATCTCCCTACCTTCTGCTGGGAAAGAAGCCATAGAATAAGCTCTTTCAACAGTTTCAGGATTCTTCATGGTCAATGGCCAAAGATTGAATTTATCCCATTCGGTCTTGAACTTATCAGGAGTTTCGTGCTCCTCAGGGTGTGCTGTAATATCTATATCAGCATATTTGATTTCGCAAGGAGGAATTTCAATCTGAATATATCCGCCGGCTTTATAACCCATATCTTCGGGAATTTCAACAACGAATTCCTTAATAAAAGAGGCCACATTATAATTACGTACAACCGTACCTTCCCATTTCTTTATACCGAAAACCTCTTCGGGTATGGTGATATCCATATCCTGCTTTACTTTCACCTGACAGGCCAAACGAGCCCCTTCATTCAATTCCCTTTTCGAGAAATGCGGTGTTTCGGTTGGTAGGGCTTCTCCACCTCCTGATAGTACATGACATTCACATTGAATACATGTTCCACCTCCGCCACAGGCTGAAGGCAGAAATATTTTCTGGTTACCCAAAGTTGAAAGTAATGATCCGCCAGAACCCACTTCAACTTTCTTTTCTCCATTAATGGTTATGGTAACTGGTCCTGAAGGAGACAGTTTTTCTTTTGTGAACAATAAAAGTGCAACCAGCAATAATAAAAGAATTAGGAACGATATTACCGTAATTAAAATTGTTCCACCTGTACTTGTAGCTAAAATCATTTCTACTTGTTTATAGCGTCATTATATGAAATCTCCTTTTCGTTGATCTCTTTTTGATTTTCCTTGTCTTCAATTTTCTCGATCTTCTCGGCAGTAATTTTTTCTTCTACCGGAGCAGCCTCGCCCCCACCAGTCAACATACCACCAAAACTTTGGAAGCCGATTCCCATTAAACCGGTAATGATAAATGTTATTCCAAGTCCCCGTAAGGGTGCTGGTACATTTGAATATCTTATTTTTTCGCGTATAGCGGCAATTGCCAAAATGGCCAGGAACCATCCGATCCCTGAACTTACACCATAATTGAATGCCAAACCTAAAGAAGCTATTTCACGTGACTGCATGAATAGTGAACCTCCTAAAATTGCACAATTCACAGCAATCAAGGGTAAAAATATACCTAGTGAGTTATAGAGTGCCGGTGAAAATTTTTCAACCACTATCTCTACCAATTGTACCATAGTCGCGATGGTGGCAATAAACAGTATAAAAGATAAGAAGCTAAGATTGTAATCAGCATATTCAGGTCCCAACCATGCCAAGGCACCGTCACGAAGTAAATATTGATCCAATAACCAGTTCAAAGGAACGGTCACTGCCAATACGAATATCACGGCAGCCCCCAATCCTACAGCTGTAGCCACTTTCTTTGATACAGCTAAATAGGAACACATTCCTAGGAAAACCGCAAATACCATATTATCTATGAATATGGATCTAAAAAATAATTCTATATGCTCTAACATGATATTTTCTTTAAATAACTATTAGTTGTCTTCTATTAATGCCTTGTTTTTAGAACGTTGGATCCAAATGATGATGCCCACAACAATCAATGCTGCTGGCGGAATAATCATGAATCCGTTGTTTTCATAACCAGTTGCGTACAGTCCTGTTTTGGAGATTGGATTGCCCAAAACTGGGAATCCTAATAAAGTGCCAGAACCCAAAAGTTCTCTAAAGAACCCTACGATTATCAATATAATCCCATATCCCAGAGCATTTCCAATCCCATCCAAAAAGGATTTCCATGGTCCATTACCCAGGGCAAAAGCTTCAAAACGGCCCATAATTATGCAATTGGTAATTATCAAACCAACGAATACAGAAAGGGTTTTACTTAGCTCGTAAGCATATGCCTTTAAGATCTGATCCACAATAATCACCAAAGTAGCGACTACAATAAGTTGAACTATTATCCTGATTTTTGATGGAATTATATTTCGCAATAAGGAGATTACCACATTACCTACCCCCAATACAAAAAGTACTGAAATGGCCATTACAATTGAAGCCTTTAATTCAGCTGTAATTGCCAAGGCTGAACAGATACCTAATACTTGGATAGTGATGGGGTTATTATCCGCAAGTGGATCTAAAATTAAACTCGCATCCTTTTTTGTAAGTAGTGCCATATTATTTAACTCTAATCGTTTCTAAATAATCACTGTACATATTAACGCTTTCGCTAATCATAGCAGAAACACCATTGCCGGTTATAGTTGCACCAGCAAGTGCATCGACTTCATTATCATCCTTTATTTTGTTCAAAGGATCATTATTTCCTTTGGCAACAGCAATACCAGCATATTTAGTGCCGGCCAGTATAGATTCCCCTGAAAAATCGTCCATAAAATAGCGCTGCTTAATATTTGCTCCAAGACCTGGGGTTTCAGCGGCATGGTCAAAATAAACACCTTGTACCACCATTTTATCGTCTAGTGCTACAAAGCCCCAAATGGCATCCCAAAGCCCTTTACCCCTCATGGGAATAATGTAGTATTGACTACCGTCTTTATCACCGATGAATAAGGGCAATTTTCTAGTTTCTCCATTTTTAGCCGCTGTAGCTTGCTTTTTAAGATCAATTAAATAGGCTTGGTCATCCTTAGTGATTTTATCCCCTTCAATAACCAACTGTTCTTTGATGTATTTAGAAAATTCCCCTGCCACTTGATCCGTAGGAATGAAACTCACATTACCTTCACCCTTGTTCTGATTGATGCCCATAGCATAAAGAATGTTCTGTTGCTTTTCCAATCTTTCGTTTTCTTTGATCTTATCACTCAAAGAAGAGGCTAAAAAGGCCAAAACAGTACCTACAACAACAACCATTAGGGTTGCAAAGATTACCGTGTAACTATTCTTTTCTGTATTAATTGCCATGATTAAACTGTTTCTGCTTTTAATTCTTCTGCTTTGCTTTCGGAATCCTTCGGTAAAATGGTGGCATTCTTTTGTCGCTTTAATCTCTTCTTAATATTACCCCTTACCACATAGTGATCAATGGTCGGTGCAAATACGTTCATAAGTAATATAGCCAAGAATACCCCTTCTGGGTAAGCCGGATTGAATACCCGGATCATAACCGAAATAAATCCGATCAAGAACCCATAAATCCATTTTCCCCTATTGGTCTGGGAACCTGTAACTGGGTCCGTTGCCATATAAACAATACCAAAAGCCAAACCACCAACAAGTAAATGTTGCCAATATTCAAAACTCATAAGTCCATAAAATGTACTGGTTTCCGTGATGATTCCGGTATCAACAATAACATTGAAAATCAAGCCCATTACCACAGAGCCTATTACGGCGCTCAGCATAATACGCCAGCTGGCTATTTTACTGAAAACCAGAAACAATCCTCCAAGCAGAATCAAAAAGGTTGATGTTTCACCCACCGACCCTGGAATGAATCCAAAGAACATATCAGAAATGGAGTATGTAAATTCAGCACCTTTATTCTGTGCCAAATATCCTAATACGGTCTCCCCTGAAATAGCATCCGCGGTTCCCGCTCTTTCAACGGCTTCATGAACCCAAACCTTATCACCACTCATCCATGTAGGATAAGCGAAAAACAAAAACGCCCTAATGGTCAATGCAGGATTCAAAATATTCATTCCTGTACCACCAAAAACCTCTTTACCAATAACAACTCCGAAAATAACGGATACTGCCAACATCCATAAAGGAGTATCAATAGGTACTATCAATGGAACTAACATACCAGTTACCAAATAGCCCTCTTCAACTTCATGTCCTTTTATAATTGCAAAAATAAATTCAACAAGTAATCCAACTCCATACGACACAATTACCAAGGGCAATACCTTTACAATCCCAACCCAGAAGTTATCCCAAGTGAGAAAATGTTCCAGTACCGAAAAATCGTTAGGAAAACCATTGATGGCCGAATAGTGCTGATAGCCTGCATTGAACATTGAGAACAGCAAAACGGGAATCAAGGCCATGATTACCGTATTCATGGTACGCTTTAAATCATCTGCTCCCCTAACATGGGAACCTGAATGTGTGGTCTCGTCAGGTGCGAATAAAAAGGTATGAAATGCGTTAAACGCAGGTGCCATTTTCTTGTCCCTATAATGATGCTTAAGTATGTGTAATCTTTTTTTAAAGGTCAGTCTTCTATCACTCATCTTTTAGCCTATTTCTTTATATAATAAATCCAATCCTTCCCGAATGATCTTCTGGTGTGGTTGTTTGGAAATGCAAACAAATTCAGTCAATGAAAAATCCTCGGGAGCGACTTCATACAAACCCAACTGCTCCATTTCGTCAAGATCTTTCACCATACATGCTTTCAATAGCTGCAGCGGGAAAATATCCAACGGGAAAACCTCCTCATACTGTCCTGTGACCACAAATGCCCTATGCTCACCATTCGTATTTGTATTTAGATCATATTTTTTCTTAGGCTGTAACCATGAAAAAGTCATCGCTCTTGTCGTAGAAATCTTATTGAAGACTGGTTTGTTCCAGCCAAATAGCTCATAATCATCACCTTCAGGTATCGCAGTCACTGTATTGTTATAGAAGCCCAAATAACCATCTGGCCTAGTCTTTGAACCAGTCAATACATCTCCGTTTATTACTCTAAAATTATCGTCCTTAACACCACTACCATATAAAAAGGTAGAGATCTCAGTTCCGATTTTTGTAGTGTAATATTTTGGCGACTTTACAGATGACCCAGCCAATGCAACAATACGTTCAGCGTTGAATTTCCCTGTCAACAGCAACTCACCGATAATCACCAAATCCTGTGGGGAAACAGTCCATACGACTTCACCTTTATTTATAGGATCGATTTTATTGATTTGAGTGCCTACAAGACCTGCAGGGTGAGGTCCTGAAACCCTGTGCATTTCAATTCCACTTAACCCTGCAAGCGGAGAATCTGATTTGGCATTCACTGAAACATGGATTTTCCCAGGCGTTAATTTGCCCAAAGCCGTAATCGCAGCCTGTAATTCTGGTTCTTTACCTTGTAACACATAATCGCAATCAGCTGCTAAAGGTGCCGTAGTATAACTAGATATAAAGATAGCTTTAGGATTTGCATCCGGATTAGCTATTATATCATAAGGTCTTTGTTTAATAAAAGGCCAGCATCCCGATTTCAACAAATGAGCTTTGATCTCTTGCGAAGACGCCATAGTTGCATCGAAACTACCATAATCAACACTAGCCTGTGCTTTGTCCGCAAGTATTTTAATTGAAAGGATCCTCCTTCTTGCGCCTCGATTGATTTCTACAAGCTCACCACTTACAGGTGATACGAATAGCATCGCCTCATTGTTCTTGTTATAGAATAGTGCTTCACCGGCCTTGACATCAGCACCTTGCTTTACCATCATTTTAGGAGTAACCCCATGAAAATCATCAAGATTTAAAGCATAAACGTTGCTTAAAACTGCCTTTGAAGTTGTCTTTTCGACAGCACCTACAAGGTTAATATTCAAGCCCTTTTTTATTCGGATGTCTTTAGACATATATTGTAGACCTTAGGTTAACAAAATTTCGGGCAAAAATAGCATTTAATAGAAAGTATTCATAATTATCGCCCATAAATTTGGGTATTACATCGATGTAAATTTGTTAGGTATGGTTTTTGTTTACCTTTGTCGGAAAATTAACAATAAATGCGCATATTTCTTCAACAAATCTTTTTGTTTCTTTTTGTATCGACCTTATTTGCGCAACTTCAAGAAGAGGTAAATCCACCGGAAAACATTAAATCGATTATTTTCAAAGGTGAAAAGGAAGATCAATTCCCGGTTGTTCAAATTGGAGAACCTATTTTTTTAGAGTTTGACGATCTCCTGGCCAATGAACAGGACTACTATTATAAAATATCGCATTACGATTACGACTGGACACCTTCAAAACTATTAAAATCCCAATACCTAAGTGGCATGGATAATCAGCGTATATTAGATTACGAAAACAGTTATTCAACACTGGAGTCTTATTCCAATTATAAATTAACCATACCTAACAGCAATGTAAGTTTAAAAGTAGGTGGCAATTATTTATTGGAGATATACAATGGTAGTAATGAACTTCAATTTTCGAGAAAATTTATTGTTTATAAGGACTTGGTAAAAGTTGGGGGCGTGATAAAACGCTCTAGGGATTTTTCATTTATTAATGAAAAACAAATTGTACAGTTCAATGTGAATGCCAACAATTTTAGGCTTGTTAATCCCAAAAAAGAAGTGAAAGTGGCCATCCTTCAGAATTACCATTGGCCAACGGCCTTATATAATATTGCTCCACAATTTACTTTAGGTAACGAATTGGTTTATAAATATGACCAGGAAACCAGCTTTTTTGGAGGTAATGAATATTTGAATTTTGACACCAAAGATCTAAGAGCACCTAGCTCTGCAATATCGCATATTGAAGTCCATGAATTATACGAGCACTTCCTTTTCTCTGACCGATTTAGACCAGACAGACCCTACACCTATTACCCAGATATAAATGGTGACTTTGTGGTACGCACACTACAAGGTACCGATGTTAGTCGAGAAGCCGAATACACCAATGTTCATTTTAGCCTACCTTATTCAGACGTGATCGGATTAGATGATGTCTACATTTATGGCAAACACAATAATTATTCCCTTACAGATGAAAATAAGATGGTCTATAATGAAGGTAATGGCATGATGGAAGGCACGATTAAATTAAAACAGGGTTTTTACAACTACAAATATGTCATTCAAAGAGATGATAATCAAATAGAACTTAATACCATTTCAGGGAATTTTCATTTTACTGAAAACACTTATCTTATATTGGTCTATTATCGAAACTTCGGGGACTTGTATGATAGTGTAATCGGAGTGGGTTCTGCAAACTCCCGAAACATCAGCAATTAGTTGGTTATCATCTTTTTCATGGGCAGATTAATGCAAACTTTTTGTACTATTCAATCAAGGTATATACAGAATGACACATGTAATCCAAGATGGGTAAAATTGGCTATCCTATGAATAATCGGAATAATCGATTCGAAATTACCGACTAGTTATAAAACCAAGAAACTGGTTCTTATAGATTTTTTTGACTCGTTGAAAACCATATTCCGTTGATATACATCAGAAAAAAATATAGTTATAACGATCATCTTAACTTTAGTTTCCATTATTAGTCTCTGTTATTTATCTTGCTTATTATAAGTTTCTTGGTAAATCGAATCATTTGATGTAAATAGCGGTTGGATTTTCATTGCGATTTTCCTTCGCATCTATTTAGGTCAATGAAAAAATTCTATAATCAAGGAACATTTAAAACAGTTGTTAAATATCCATTTCTTAATACGTTTTTTTTTATTTTAGCAAGCATTTCGGGAGTCCTACTTATCACTGGAAATACAATAACATATTAGAAGGAGCATGATTACACAAGTAACGAAGGGGATTAAAATATCAGTGAAAACCAGTTTTGAGGGCACTTTCTTCAAAAATTACAAAATGCATTTCGCATTTGGCTATACCATTTCCATTGAAAACCAAAGTAAGGATTCCGTTCAATTGAATTCTCGCCATTGGAGGATTTATGATTCTTTGAATGAAACCGAGATTTTGGATGGCGAAGGGGTTATTGGCAAAAAACCCGTAATCAAACCTGGTGAGTCTCATACCTATAATTCAGGTTGTTTATTAGCCTCTCCTATGGGTGCTATGAAAGGCCACTATAATATGGTCAACTTTAGTTCTACAGAAAAATTCAGGGTCTACATTCCTACCTTTAAATTCAGTGCTCCTTTTGCTTTGAATTGATTTTTCATTTACCATTTATTTAGTTTTTTATCCATTCCCAATTCTGTACCTTTGGGCAGTTTTTTAATTTTAAAAAATACAACTATGGGTAAAGGGTTTTTTCAAGTACCAACTGCTATTAATGAGCCAATAAAAAGTTATGCTCCTGGCAGTCCGGAAAGAAAGGAAGTATTAAATCAATACAAAGCATATTTCAATAATCAAGTAGACATTCCCCTCTACATAGGAAACGAGGAAATAAAGACAGGTAACACTAGACTAATGTCCCCACCACATGATCATAAGCATATTGTTGGTCACTATCATTTAGCCGAGAAAGAGCATGTATCCAAGGCGATTCAAAATGCTTTGGATTCAAGAAGTGCTTGGGCAAATCTGACATGGGAACAAAGGGCGGCGATTTTCCTAAAAGCTGCCGATTTGATTGCTGGACCTTATCGTGCCAAGATCAATGCCGCGACGATGATTGCGCAATCAAAAACGATACACCAAGCAGAAATTGATGCTGCCTGTGAATTCATAGATTTCCTTCGTTTTAACGTGGAGTATATGTCGCAGATTTATGAGGAGCAACCAGATTCTGCTGAAGGAATTTGGAACCGTGTGGAATATCGTCCTTTAGAGGGGTTCGTTTATGCTATTACCCCATTTAATTTTACTGCCATTGCAGGTAATTTACCTGCCAGTGCTGCTATGATGGGTAATGTTGTTGTATGGAAACCTAGTGACAGCCAAGTATTTTCAGCAAAGGTAATAGTAGATGTTTTCAAGGAAGCAGGATTACCTGATGGAGTAATCAATGTGGTATATGGCGACCCAGTCATGATTACCAAAA
>Ga0209633_10004355_pt1 | contig 12742 bp, 10 predicted proteins | sample Cruoilmetagenom1_FD_187290 | JGI IMG/M metagenome (GOLD analysis project Ga0209633, IMG submission 187290) | Oil polluted marine microbial communities from Coal Oil Point, Santa Barbara, California, USA - Sample 1 (SPAdes) (version 2) | ecosystem: Environmental > Aquatic > Marine > Oil seeps ... | reverse complement strand
CTCGGCGATGATCATTTGCCCCTATTTTGCCAACGAGGGCTTCCCAACCTTAGAGCGTGGTTTTATGGACCGCGCCATTTCAGCCGTGCGCCGCGCCGGTGGTTTGATCATCGCCGACGAGGTGCAGCCGGGGTTTGGCCGGATCGGCAGCGACTGGTGGGGGCACGAAAAACTGGGCTTTGCGCCTGACATTGTCACCGTGGGGAAACCGATGGCAAACGGGCACCCGGTGGCCGCCGTCTTAACCCGCCCCGAAGTGCTAGAGGCCTTTCAGGACGTGTTCAAATACTTCAACACCTTTGGCGGAAATCCGGTCAGCGCCGCCGCTGCGATGGCAACGCTTGAGGTCATCGAGGATGAGGGATTGCTCGACAATGCCCGCGATGTCGGCGCCTATGCGATTGCCGCATTGAACACCTTGGCCAGCACATACGACGTGATCGCCGATGTGCGCGGGTCGGGTTTGTTCTTTGGTGTCGAGTTGATGCGGGACGGAATGCCCGCAACCGATATGAGCCTAAAGATGGTGAACGAAATGCGTGAGAATGGGGTTTTGCTCAGCACAGTTGGGCGGCATGAAAATACGCTCAAAATCCGCCCGCCTTGTGTGTTTTCCCGCGACAATGCTGACCTGTTGGTTGAGGTGATGGACAGCGCCTTTGGCAAGGTTTTGACAAATGAATGATGCCGAGGCGATCGGTTTTGCAAGGGCCGCCTTGTCTGATTGGGATCTGCCCGATTGCATCCCGCGCCTGATCAAAAACCGAGAGAACGCCGTGTTTGAAGTGGTCGGCCCAAAGGGTGCGCGTGCTGCATTACGACTGCACCGACCGGGGTATCAGACCGATGATGCGATCCGGTCTGAACTGATCTGGACACAAGAATTGGCCAAAGCCGGCATGCAGCTACCGCGGCCTATCACCTGTAAAAACGACGACCTCATTTCCTTCATTCCAAAGGCTGGGCGGATGGCCTCGATCGTTTCCTGGGTTGATGGGGTTCCATTGGGCGACAATGGAATCAACCCGGACATGGACGGTGATACGCAAGTGCAGCTGTATTCGGCGCTTGGATCAGAACTGGCCAAGCTGCACAAGTTTAGTGATGGTTTAGCCCTGCCAGATAATTTTGAACGCCCGCAATTGTGCGTTGAGGGATTGCTGGGGGACACGCCAATCTGGGGTAAGTTCTGGGAAAATCCGGCTCTTACCGTGGCCAACAAAGAGCTGCTCCTGCAAACCCGTGAAAAACTGCTGAGCCTGTTCAATGAGCATCAGAAAGACGGTGCTGATTTCGGATTGATCCATGCCGACGCTTTAAGTGAAAACGTCTTTACACAGAATGGCACGGTCACGTTGATCGATTTTGATGACGGCGTTTTTGGGTTTCGCTTGTACGAGCTGGGCGTTGCGATGTCTCAGGTTTGGGACCGTGGAAACGCCGTTGATTTGGCCGCCGGTTTGGTTGACGGCTACGGCGCCAACCCACAAGACGCCGCCCTGATACCCGCCTTTACCGTGATGCGCACACTGGCCTCATGCGGGTGGGTGATTTCCAGATATGCGGCGGATGATCCAACACTTATTGCCTATGCGGCGCGCGCCGTACGGGCCTCGACACGCTTTATGACGGGTGCGCCGTTGTTCGGAGTGGATTAAACCACAACCTCTTGTGTCTCTTGATCGCCGACGCCAAACACCCGTTTGTAACGGGCGATTTCATCGGCTGGCCCCATAGCTTTGTTCGGGTTGTCCGACAGTTTCACCGTCGGGTGGCCATTGGCGCTGATGGCTTTGCAAACCATTGAAAACGGCGCAAGGCTGTCGTCGGGTGTTAGCCCGCGAAAATCATTGGTCATCAAAGTGCCCCAGCCAAACGAGGGCCGAACCCGACCATTAAACTGGTTTTGTAGTTCTATTATTTTGTCGACATCCAGCCCATCCGAAAAAATCACCATTTTCTTGGTCGGGTCTTCGCCACGGGCTTTCCACCAATCAATGGCGATCTCGGCGGCGGTGGCGGGATCCCCACTGTCAACGCGAATGCCAGTCCAACCCGCCAGCCAATCTGGCGCATTTTCAAGGAAACCTTTGGTGCCATATGTGTCGGGCAAGATGATGCGCAGATTGCCGTCGTGTTCCTCATGCCAATCGGCCAAAACATCATAGGGGGCACGGCGCAGTTCATCGTCTGTTTCGGCCAAAGCGGCATAAACCATTGGCAATTCATGGGCGTTGGTGCCAATCGCCTCGACCTCGCGGCGCATGGCAATCAGGCAATTCGAGGTGCCGACAAATTTTTCCCCCAGCCCCTCGTTCATTGCCTGTACACACCAGTCCTGCCATAGAAAACTATGGCGGCGACGGGTGCCGAAATCAGCCAAACGCAGGCCATCCAGGCCGCGCAAGCGTTCAACTTTTTCCCACAGTTTTGTCATGCCGCGGGCGTAAAGAACCTGCAACTCGAACTTGCCCATTTTTTTCAGCACAGCCCGCGAGCGCAATTCCATCAACACCGCAAGCGCCGGAATTTCCCACAGCATCACCTCGTGCCAATTGCCCTCAAACGTCAGCTCATACTGGCCATCGCGTTTTTCCAGATGATAGGGCGGCAGGCGCATGCCCTCGAACCATTCCATAAATTCGGAGCTGAACATGGCGCGTTTGCCGTAAAATGTGTTGCCGCGCAACCAAGTGCTCTCGCCACGCGAAAGCGACAGCGAACGAATATGGTCCAGCTGTTCGCGCAGCTCGCCCTCATCCACCTGATCGGCCAGCCGCACGGTTTTCGAACGATTGATCAGCGAAAAGGTGACATTGGTGTCGGGTTTATTGCGAAACACCGACTGGCACATCAGCAATTTATAAAAATCCGTGTCGATCAAGGACCGCACGATCGGATCGATTTGCCATTTATGATTGTAAACGCGGGTGGCGATGTCAGGCATGTTAGGGCTCCAGTTTCACACCGGCATCCTGCATCGCGGCGCGGGCCATGGCAAGGGAGCCATCCAGATCAATTGCACGGCACGCCCCTTCAAGAACGGTGACCTGAAAGCCAAGGGCCGCGGCATCAAGCGCCGAATATTGCACACAAAAATCCGTTGCCAAGCCAACCATCGTTAGGGTGGTGATGTTGCGGCTGCGCAAATATCCCTCAAGACCGGTCGGGGTTTTGCGGTCATTTTCAAAGAACGCCGAATAGCTGTCGATGGCCGGATTATGCCCTTTGCGGATGATCATATCGGCGGGGTCAGTGTGCAGATCGGCGTGAAACGCAGCACCGTCGGTGCCCTGAACGCAGTGATCAGGCCACAAAACCTGCGCGCCATATGGCATGTCGATCATCGAATAAGCATCGCTGCCGGCATGACTGCTGGCAAACGAGGAATGGCCAGCGGGGTGCCAGTCTTGGGTCAGGATAGTGGCGTCAAAATCCCCCATCATCGCGTTGATGCGCGGAATGATTTCATCCCCCCCCGCCACGGCCAGCGCCCCATTCGGGCAGAAATCATTTTGCACGTCAATGACGATCAAAGCCTTGCTCATTTGGATGTCTCCTTCAGGTGGCGTCTAGAAATCCAGATTTTCAACATTCAGAGCATTGGTCTGGATAAACTCGCGCCGTGGTTCGACCACATCGCCCATCAGTTTGGTGAACAGATCATCCGCCTCGGCAAAATCATCAATCTTCACCTGCAACAAAATCCGCGCTTCGGGGTCCAGCGTGGTTTCCCACAATTGGTCAGGATTCATTTCGCCCAACCCTTTGTAGCGCTGCAGCGACAGGCCTTTTTCGCCCTCGGCCAAAATGGCGTTCAGCAGATCAATGGGGCCAAAAACAGGCAACTCGCGATCTTTGCGGATCAATTTGGCCGGCTTGGCGTAGACCTCTTGCAAGGCCTCGGTCATCGAGCCCAGTTTACGCGCCTCGCCAGAGCGCAGCACGCGCCCATCCAGTGTGCGGACCTCGTCGACGCCACGCACCATACGGGTCAGACGGATGCCGTGGTCTTGGGTTGGCCGCCCTTGCCAGCCGCGCTCGTATTCTTCGGCAATCAGGTCCAGACGAGTCGCAACCGCGTCCGCCACGCCTTGCAAATCTGCATCAACCTGCCCCGTCACAAAGCCGCCGGAAATCGCCGTCTGCTCCAGAATATGTTGCGGATAAAGGGTTGGAAAGGCTTCCAGAATGCGGCGTGTTTGGCGGGCTTCATCGACCACACGCATCAAATCCTGTCCGGTGATTTCCTCGCCCGTCGCCAACCGAAGGGTCGCGCCTTCAATGCCTTGTTGCACCAGATAATCATCCAATGCGGGTTGATCTTTTAGGTAAACTTCGGATTTTCCGCGGCTCACTTTGAACAGCGGCGGCTGCGCTATATAGAGATAACCACCTTCAATCAATTCGGGCATCTGCCTAAAAAAGAACGTCAGCAGCAGCGTGCGAATGTGGGCCCCATCGACATCCGCATCGGTCATAATGACGATTTTATGATAGCGCAATTTGCTGATGTCGAATTCTTCGCGGCCAATGCCGGTGCCCAGCGCCATCACCAGATTGCCAATTTCCTGCGAGGCCAGCATGCGGTCAAACCGCGCCCGCTCTACATTCAGGATTTTCCCACGCAGCGGCAGAACCGCTTGCGTCATCCGGTCACGACCGGTTTGCGCCGACCCACCAGCGCTATCGCCTTCCACCAAAAAGACTTCGGTTTTGGAAGGGTCTTTTTCCGAGCAATCTTTTAGTTTGCCAGCCAGAAAATTCACATCCATCGCGGTTTTGCGCCGCGTTAAATCGCGCGCTTTACGGGCTGCTTCACGGGCGTGGGCCGCCTCTACAATCTTGGAAACGATCATCTTGGCTTCATTCGGGTTTTCTTCAAACCACTCGGCCAGTTTTTCGTTCACCAACCCCTCAACAGCGGGGCGCACCTCCGAGGAAACCAGCTTGTCTTTCGTTTGCGACGAGAATTTCGGATCAGGCACTTTGACCGACAAAACACAAGTCAGACCCTCGCGGGCATCGTCCCCCGTAAAGCTGATTTTTTCCTTTTTGGCGATGCCACTACTTTGCGCATAATTGTTGATCGTGCGGGTCAGCGCGCCGCGAAAACCGGCCATATGGGTGCCGCCATCGCGCTGCGGTATGTTGTTGGTAAAGGGCAGCACATTTTCATGGTAGCTGTCGTTCCACCACATCGCGACCTCGACAATAATGTCGTCTTTTTCACCAACAAAAGAAATCGGATCAGGCAACATCGAGGTCTTTGAGCGATCAAGATAGCGCACGAACTCCCTCACACCACCATCGTAATACAGCTCGGCCTTCAAATCCTCGGCCGGGCGCTCGTCGGTCAGAATGATCCGCACACCGGAGTTCAAAAATGCCAGCTCTCGCAGGCGATTTTCAAGCGTGTGGAAACTGTATTCAAGATTGGAAAAGGTCTCGGTCGAGGCCATGAACCGCACTTCGGTCCCGGTACGGTCACCGCATTCGCCAATCACCTTCAGCGATTCGGCGGTATCGCCATGTTCAAACCGTGCAACATGTTCCTTGCCGTCGCGCCAAATGCGCAGCTCCAGCCATTCGGACAAAGCATTCACAACCGAAACACCAACCCCATGCAGACCGCCTGAAATCTTGTAGGAATTGCTGTCAAATTTACCGCCCGCATGCAGTTGTGTCATGATCACTTCGGCGGCAGAAACGCCTTCTTCTTCGTGGATGCCAACCGGAATGCCACGCCCATTATCAGACACCGACACGGACGAATCTGCATGAATTGTGACCGTGACAGCATCGGCATGACCGGCTAGCGCTTCGTCAATACCGTTATCGACCACCTCATACACCATGTGATGCAGGCCAGAGCCATCATCGGTATCACCGATATACATGCCAGGACGTTTGCGAACCGCCTCTAACCCTCTGAGAACCTTGATAGAATCTGCCCCGTACTCTTCGGGGTTTTGTTCATTATCTGACACGCGCATATTCCTTGTTCATTTCAGGGATTTATACGGGATCAGGACAGGGATGTCACGCAGATCGGGCAAGAATTAAAGGGGTCGTTGTGCAATCACAGATGAGATGGCCTCGGCCTCGGCCACCTCAAGATACATCGCCCGATCCCCCAGCGCCTCGAACAATTCAGCCCCCGTGCCGGTCATCCAGGCCTGCGCGCCCAATGCGCATATTTCGTCATAAAGGGCGGCGCGGCGCCCCGCGTCCAGATGGGCGGCGACCTCGTCCAACAACAGGATCGGAGGCGCCCCGATTTCAGCCTTCAACGCCCGCGCGTTGGCAAGGATCAGCGACACCAGTAGCGCCTTTTGCTCGCCGGTCGAGCAATCCCGCGCCGGCACGCCTTTGGCGGTGTATTCAGCAAAAAGATCCGCCCTGTGCGGACCAATGAGCGTGCGGCCCGCCAACAAGTCACGCGGGCGGCCTTCACGCAGCGCCGTCATCAACGCCTCCGCATCCTCCAACATGTCCGACCCTTCAGGATGGATCAGGGTAAGCGTGGCCGTCGGAAAAGAGGTTTCAGCCGCCGTTTGCGCCACGATCAGCTGCATCAGGGCGCTGTTGCGATTGGCATGTATCTGTGCGCCCGCCTGTGCCATCTGGGTTTCCAGCGCGCCATACCACGCACCATCGCGCTGGTTCTCCTTTAGCAATCGGTTGCGTTCGCGCATGGCTTTGTCATAAGTCAAAACCGACTGCGCGTGTGACGGCTCAAAACTCATCGTCATGCGGTCCAGAAAACGGCGGCGGCCCTCGGCCCCATCGGTCCAGAGACGGTCCATCGAGGGCACCAACCACAAGATGCGGGCCACACGGCCCAGCGCCACTTGTGTCGACGATTTGCTGTCAATCCGCACGCTGCGCGAGGCGCCGCCTTCGGACCATGTTTCGATCTCGTGCATCTGGTGCAGGCTTTGCATCACCGCGCTGACCTTCCAGCCGACGGCTTCGGGTTTGCGGGTGATTTCGTCTGCGGTGGCGCGGCGTAGGCCACGACCGGGCGACAGCATCGACACGGCCTCAAGGATGTTGGTTTTGCCAGCGCCATTGGCACCATAAATCGCGATTGGGCGATCATCCAGTCCAAGCGTTAGCGTCTTGTGGGATCGAAAATGAGAGAGCGTTAGCTCTTTTATGCACAGCTGCGTCAAACGCGCATCGGCATCACAACATAGACCGCCGAGGTGTCATTGCCTTCGCGCATCAAGGTCGGATCGCCGCTTGAATTGAACATAAACACCGCATTTTCACGGTCCACCTGACTGGCAATTTCCAACAGGTATTTCGCGTTAAATCCGATTTCCAGCGGCTCGTCTCCGTAGGCGACGGCCAGCTCTTCTTCGGCCGCACCGCTGTCAGGCGCGTTGACGGACAGCACCAAGCGGTCTTCGTCCAGCGTCAGTTTCACAGCCCGCGAGCGCTCTGATGAAACCGTCGCCACGCGGTCAACCGCCTTGGCGAATTCGGCGGCGTCAACCTCGAGCTTCTTGGTGTTTCCGGTGGGGATCACGCGAGTGTAATCAGGGAAGGTGCCGTCGATCACCTTGGAGGTCAAGGTGATTTCCGGCGTCGCAAAACGCACCTTGGTTTCTGACACCGACACGGCGATTTGCACGTCGTCCACTTCCAGCAATTTACGCAATTCATTCACAGTTTTTCGCGGCACGATAACGCCAACCATTTCGGCGGCACCCTCGGGCAGGTCGGCATCAACACGGGCCAGACGGTGGCCATCGGTCGCCACACAGCGCAGCATTTTGCCGCCTTCAGCGTCGGCCACATGCATGTAAACCCCGTTCAAATAGTAACGGGTTTCTTCAGTCGAAATGGCGAATTTGGTTTTGTCAAACAAGCGGCGCAGCACGTCGGCCTTGGCCGAAAAGTTGGCGGCATATTCGGAGGTTGCCATCACGGGGAAATCTTCTTTGGGCAATGTGGCGAGCGAAAAATTGGAGCGCCCCGCCTCGATTGTCAAACGGCCAGAGGCGCCATCATCGGTCAATTGCACCAAGGCGCCATCGGGCAGTTTGCGCACGATTTCATGCAGCATCACAGCGGATACGGTGGTGGCCCCAGCGCGTTCCACTTGGCCGGCGATCTTATCGACCACTTCGATATCCAGATCGGTGGCGCGGAAGCTGACGGTGTCGCCCTCGGCCTCGATCAGGACATTGGCGAGGATCGGAATGGTGTTGCGCCGTTCGACAACCGATTGCGCCTGCGAGACGGCCTTAAGTAGCGCCGCGCGTTCGATGCTGATTTTCATTCCGTAGCTCCCTAGCGAATTTTGGTCGAATGGTCGGGGCGACGAAAATACCTGATTTCACGCCCGTCTCAAGTCTTTTGTGGAATGTCCGCTGGATTAACAGCCCCGTCAAGGGGTTAAGGCGGCTTCTAGGCCTCCAAAGCGCGGCGCAACAGCTCTAAATCGTCAGAAATCTGGCTATCCAACGCCTTTAGCTCTTCGATCTTGCGCACGCCGTGCATGACGGTGGTGTGATCGCGGCCACCAAAGCTGCGGCCGATCTCTGGCAAGGAGCGCGAGGTCAGCTGTTTGGACAGGTACATCGCAATCTGGCGAGGCCGCGCGAGGGTGCGCATCCGGCGGGGGCCGATCATGTCGCTGAGACGAATGTTGTAATGTTCGCTGACTTTGCGCTGGATTTCATCAATGGTGATTTTGCGCGACGAGGCCCGCAGAATATCGGCCAGACAATCTTGCGCCAATTCCAGCGTGATTTCACGCCCGACAAGCGAAGCAAAAGCAAACAGACGGGTCAGCGCACCTTCTAGCACCCGCACGTTGGTCGAAATGCGGTGCGCAAGGAATTCAAGCACGCCATCGGCCAGTACCAGTGTGCTATTTTCACTGCGGTATTTGTCAACTTTTTGTTGCAGGATCCCCAGACGCAATTCGTAATCTGTCGGATGCAGGTCAACCACCAGACCGGATTGCAGACGCGATTTGATCCGCTCCTCCAGGTTTTTGATTTCGCCGGGGGCGCGGTCGCCCGAGATGATGATCTGTTTGCCCAGATCAACCAGCGCGTTGAAGGTGTGAAAGAATTCTTCCTGGGTGCTGTCTTTGCCCGCGATGAATTGCACGTCGTCCACCATCAGAACATCGACCGAACGAAACAGCTCTTTGAAGTCCATCATTTTGCGTTCCCGCAGAGCCTGCACAAAGCGGTACATGAATTGCTCGGCCGACAGATAGACCACATTCAGGTCGGGGCGTCGCGTGGCCAAATCATGGGCAATGGCATGCATCAGGTGGGTTTTGCCCAGCCCGACACCGCCATATAAAAACAGCGGATTAAAGGTGACAGGTCCGCCTTCGCCAACCCGTTTGGCGGCCGCGTGGGCCAGCTCGTTTGGCTTGCCAACCACGAAACGGTCAAAGGTCAGGCGCCGGTCAAGCGGTGCGCCGGGCAGTTCTTCGGCGGCTTTAACTTTTACCTTCGGCTCGGCGGTTGCCGTTTTGCCAGCGGGCGCTTGTTTGGCCAACGAAAATTCTATGCGCGAAACGGGACTGCTATGTGTGTGCAAAAGCTGTTTGATCTGGTCGGCAAAATTGCGGCGCACCCAGTTGCCAATGAATTGGGTCGGAACCAAAAACGTCGCCACGCCGTTGCGCAAATCGGAAAACTCCAACGGCTCGATCCAGGTCGCATAATTATTTGCACCGACTGTTTCTTGCAATTGCTGTCGGATTTGGCCCCATAACTCATTTGTCATTCTTAACTTACCCGCTTCAATACTTTTGACCCCTAGATTGACACGCATGACCTTTCGATCACGCCCGCCCGACATTCGCTTCACATCAGCATCGCTTCTCGTTTGACCCAAGGGCCATTTCGCCCGCAAATGGGCACCGCACAATATCTGGTTGTTGGACAATCGCATCCGGCCCGTTGCACATTGAGACACCGAGCGCGTTCCCCTCAAGGCATCTTATTCGTGCAACTAATATGGGCCGTTTGGCAGCATGTCCCCCATCACGATGTGAATCGCTTGGGTAAACTAACAATGTAAAATGGGCTCGCGCAACACAACTTCGATCTTGACTCAAAGATTGTTAAATCGAATCTGGCGCGCTGTGGTTTTATCCAATGAAAACGGTAAAAACGTCCTGTGGAAAAAACAAAAAAGACGCAAGCATCACACTTGCGTCTTTTTAAATTTCAAATTTTTCGCAAGTTACCCCAGCGCTTTTACCCGAGATGACAGACGCGACATTTTGCGCGCAACTGTGTTCTTGTGGAAAATACCGCGGCTCACACCACGCATCAATTCAGGCTGTGCGGCGCGCAGGGCTGTTTTGGCGGCCTCTTGGTCGCCAGATTCGATGGCTTCTTCTACTTTACGCAGATAGGTGCGCACCTTTGAACGGCGGGATTTGTTGATTTGAAACCGGCGTTCGTTCTGGCGAGCGCGTTTTTTTGCTTGGGGCGTATTTGCCATGTGTCGCGTCCCTTTCAGGGGTCAATGAATATATATCTGTGCAAGATCCCCGTCCGAGTTTTACCAATCGGTCGTTCCGGCCAGAGCGGGCCTCACACGCATGTATCCGCGCCCTATAGAATAGAATCATCCAAAGGGGAAGCGAAAACATCCGAAAACCTTGCGCCTTATTTCGCGCGGAACTGGGCCTCGCGTTTTTCAAGGAAGGCGTTCATGCCCTCGGACTGATCCTCGGTGGCGAACAGCGAGTGAAACAAGCGGCGTTCAAACAACAGTCCTTCATTGAGGGTGGTTTCATAGGAACGGTTCACGGCCTCTTTGACCGCCATCGCCGTCAGCCTGGATTTTTCCGCAATTTTTTGCGCCGCTGCCATGGTTTCATCCATCAATTTTTTGGCAGGCACCACACGGCTGACAAGCCCCGAGCGCTCGGCCTCGTCGGCATCCATAAAGCGGCCCGTCAGGTGCATATCCATTGATTTGGATTTGCCAACAAAGCGCGTCAACCGCTGGGTGCCGCCGATACCGGCGACCACACCAAGGTTAATTTCAGGCTGGCCAAATTTGGCTGTATCCGCCGCGATGATAAAATCGCACATCATCGCCAATTCGCACCCGCCGCCCAGCGCATAGCCGGCAACCGCCGCAATAACTGGTTTGCGCGTCTTCAGCAGCTGATCCACTTCGGGGCCGAAATAATCTGTCATGAACATGTCGACAAAGCTTTTGCTGGCCATTTCCGATATGTCGGCGCCCGCCGCAAAGGCTTTTTCCGATCCGGTGATGACGATGCAATGCACCTTTTCGTTTTTCTCTGCTGATTTTAGCGCCTTTGACAATTCGCCCAGCAATTGTGCATTCAAAGCATTCAGCGCTTCGGGGCGATTAAGTTTGATGAGGGCAACGTGGTCTTCTGTTTCTACGATGAGTGTCTCGTAAGCCATGATAATTTTAGCCGTGTTGTTTCAATTGGGTTTGATTCATTACCAGCCCTGCGCCGCGGATCAAGCTATCTTTGGCATTGCGCACAATAGAATGTTGATCGACCGGCCTGCACGATTCGCTGGATTTTTCCATTACACCCGTTGGTTACACAGGGTTCCCCCTCGCGTCCGTAGGCCCGAAACCTGTGTTGAAAATATCCGAGTTCACCGTCAGCCTGCCGATAATCCTTCAGCGACGAGCCCCCCGATTCGATGGCTTCTCCTAGGACATCACGAACAATCGGCACCAAAGCACCCACTTTGGCCGCCGACATTTGCCCCGCTTTTTTGAGGGGCGAAACCCCGGCCCGCAGCAACACTTCGCAAACATAGATATTGCCCAGACCCGCAATGATGTGTTGATCCAGCAACACGTTTTTGATCGGACTGTTCTTACCCTTTAGGCGGGCCACCAGATAGGGTTCATCAAATTCATTGCCCATGGGTTCAGGCCCAAGGTTGGCCAACAGTTTATGATCGGCGATCGTTGCCGTGGGCGCCATATCCATCGCGCCAAAGCGCCGCGTGTCGTTAAACACAACGCGCGCCTCGTCTTGCATATGAAACACAACGTGGTCATGTTTTTGGGTCTCGGCATGGTCGCCCGTCGAGATCATCATCCGACCCGACATGCCCAAATGGATCAACAGGGTTTCCCCCGAATCCAGATCGGCCAGAATATATTTCGAGCGCCTGCGCAGCCGTTCAATGACCTTGCCCGTTAGGCGCTCGGCCATCCGCTCAGGGAACGGCCAACGCAGATCAGGGCGGTTTACATCGGCACGGATGATCTGTTTGCCCTCCATCACGGGCATTAGCCCGCGGCGGACTGTCTCGACTTCGGGTAATTCTGGCATTGGGTGTTGCCTCTCATTGTATCGCGCGACAGGGGTATTATAAGGGGTGCAGGCATTAAGGACGAAAATCAGATGAGCAACAACACCGAAAAGACCACCCATTTCGGGTTCAAGACCGTCGCTGAAGACGACAAAGCCGGCATGGTGCATGGCGTTTTTTCCAATGTCGCCAGCAAATATGACGTAATGAATGACGCCATGTCGATGGGCATCCACCGGATCTGGAAGGATGCGATGATGAACTGGTTGGCCCCACGCGCCGGTCAAAAGCTGCTGGATGTGGCCGGTGGCACCGGCGATATTTCGTTCCGGTTTTTGAAACGGGCCGGCAATGCCCACGCCACGGTGCTGGATTTGACCGAACCGATGCTGGTCGAGGGCGCCAAACGCGCCGAGGCTGCGCAAATGGCG
>Ga0209633_10004354_pt1 | contig 12748 bp, 9 predicted proteins | sample Cruoilmetagenom1_FD_187290 | JGI IMG/M metagenome (GOLD analysis project Ga0209633, IMG submission 187290) | Oil polluted marine microbial communities from Coal Oil Point, Santa Barbara, California, USA - Sample 1 (SPAdes) (version 2) | ecosystem: Environmental > Aquatic > Marine > Oil seeps ... | reverse complement strand
TATAAATGAGATAGGAAATGCTTCAAAGATAACTTCTAAAGTTCCATTTTCATTTGATGGCGTTGAAGGACTTGAATAAACCCCACCTTTTTTAAATAAGATTTGATGAGTATCAAGACAAAGTGAGTTACTTACTCTTAGACGGTAACCTTCGTTGAAAAAGCTATCTAATAGAGCTTTATGTTCAGTACTAAATTCATTTGCTTTTCCTGCTGTTGAGTTGATTTTTCCACAACTTTTTAACTCTAATGGGTCTTGTTGTATAAACTCTCCATGTTCATTTGAAAAGTATTTTACCCCTTCACTTTTTGAAGCAAATACAAGTTGGAATGTTGGTCCATAAGTGATATAAATAGCAGCTTTTAGATTATCTGCTTCAAATTCATTTTCATAGATACCAAAAATACTTCCAAGAGAAAAGTTTAAATCTAGAAGTTCAATATTATCAATAGCTACACAACTTACGAGGTATTTCCCTTTTTTATTGATACTACAAAATTGTTTTTTATTTCGTCCAATAATACCTTTTACACTTTTAAGGTATTCAAATTCAGTTTCAATCACTTTCAAACAATATTCATTTATATCTGTATGTATCTGCTTTTCTGTCTTTGTTTCACTTGTAAAATCATTATAATTTATAAAAACATTTTTTTCAATTTTGTTTGCAATATTTGTTATTGCATTATAAACTTCTATCATTTATATTTGCCTTTTTTTCTAATATTATGCCATTATAACTAAAAGAGGCTTGCAACAATTTTTTGTGCATCACTTTGGATAGTTTGTAAGTGTTCATTACTAATAAAACTTTCTGCATATATTTTATAAACATCTTCAGTTCCTGATGGTCTTAATGCACACCAACCATTTTTCGTATTGATTTTAAGTCCACCTATTTTTGCACCATTTGAAGCTGTTGTTAAAATTGAAGTTATCTCTTCTCCTGCCAAAGTTGTAGCTTTGATATCTTCACTTGAAAGATTTTTTAAAATATTCTTTTGAGCTATATTTGCAGGAGCATCTATTCGTGCATAGATAGGTTTCCCATGCTTTTGAGTAAGATTTTCATAATAAACCCCTGGGTCACTTTTTGTTTTTGCTAATATTTCTGCTGAGAGAAGATTTAAGATGATTCCATCTTTGTCTGTAGTCCATGGTTTTTTATCAAATCGTAAAAAACTAGCCCCAGCACTCTCTTCACCACCAAAGAAAACTTGACCATCAATAAGTGGTTTTACAAACCATTTAAATCCAACAGGTGTTTCAAAAAGTTTTTTGTTATTATCATTTGCAACTCTATCTATCATAGAACTACTTACAAGAGTTTTCCCTATTCCTAAACCGTCAAATGCTCTATTTTTAGATAAATAATCTATAGCAACACTTAAATAATGATTTGGATTTAGTAGTCCTGCACTTTTTGTAACAATTCCATGTCTATCAAAATCTGTATCATTTCCAAATGCTATATCAAATTTATCTTTGTACTCAATAAGTCCTGCCATTGCATAAGGACTCGAACAGTCCATTCGTATTTTTCCATCTTTATCACAATGCATAAATGAAAATGTAAAATCTACAGAGTCATTAAAAGTGGTGATATTTAGATTGTACTCTTTTGCAATAGCTTCATAATATTTTAAACCACTTCCACCCATACAATCAGCACCTATTGAGATATTTGATTGTTGGATACTCTCCATATCAATAACATTTTTTAAGTCTTTCACATAGGGTGTCATAAAGTCATACTCTTTTATACACTCTTGCTTAATAGCTTCATCAAAATCAAGATATACTACACCTTGAAGATCATTTTGTAGATACTCATTTGCTCTATTTTGTATCCAATTTGTAATATCAACATCAGCAGGTCCTCCATCTATCCCATTATATTTAAATCCACCATCACAAGGGGGATTATGAGAAGGTGTGATAACTATCCCATCACTATCAAGGTTATTTAAAATAGCATGTGATATTACAGGAGTTGGAGTATATTCAAAATTTGAAGCATAACACACTTCTACATCATTTGCAGCTAATACTTGAAGTGCTGTTTTATGTGCTGGAGTTGATAAGGCGTGAGTATCCATCCCTATAAATAAAGTACCATTTATATTATGTTCTTTTCTATAGTCTACAACTGCTTGTGTTACAGCCAGAATATGTGCTTCATTAAAACTGTTTTTTAAGCTACTACCTCTATGTCCTGAAGTACCAAAAGCTATTTTTTGTGTTTCATCTTCACACTTTGGATAATTAGTATAATAACAACTAATTAGTTCTGCAATATCTTCTAAAATCTCTTTTGGTGCAATTTTTCCAGCATTTTTATTAATCATTTTAAACCTTTGATTATTTGTTGTACATATTATATCAATAAAATTAAAAAAGGTAACTTGAAAACTCAAGTTACCTTTATAGTTAGGAGTAAATTTTTTATAGTTAAGTTATTTTTTAGATAAATCTTCTAAAGTTAATTTTGTTCTTTTTGAAACAGAATTTCTTATAGCTTCTCTTGTAGCATCTGGAAGTGCAATTAAACCAATTTCACCTAAAATACCATTACTACCAATCATATCTTCAGACATAAACATCTCAACATATTTTGCCATTGCAGGTACATTTTTAGAGTGAGAGTTTTTCACATAGAAAAATAAACTTCTAGCGATTGGGTATTTATGTGATGCAATTGTATCAGGTGTTGGTAAGAAACCATCAATTTTCGCACCTTGAACTTTATCTTGGTTTTCCATTAAAAATGAATATCCAAAAATTCCAATAGCTGCTCTGTTTTTATCTAGTTTTGCAACAATTAAGTTATCATTTTCACCACTTGGAACATACGCACCATCTGTTCTAATAACAGCATATTTTTTATACTTTTTATTTGCTTTTTTATCAGCTTTGTAAAGATTAGTATAAACACTCATTTTTTTGAATGTATGTTGTAATACCATCTCTTCAAAAGCATCTCTTGTACCTGAAGATTTTGGAGGACCATATACAATGATATCTCTATTTGGTAAAGAAGCATCTATATCAGACCATTTTTTATAAGGATTTGCAATTAGTTTTTTACCATTTTTACTTGGTACTTCAGCAGCAGTAGCAAGTGCTAATTGTTTTTTTGTTAAAGACATAGCTTTATTTGATTTAGCTTGTGCAATTGCAATACCATCAAATCCAATAACAGCTTCAGTTATATCAGTTACACCATTTTTTTCACACATTTTGAATTCTTTTGTTTTCATTCTTCTTGATGCGTTTGTGATATCTGGAGTATTTAAACCATTTCCTGCACAAAATAATTTCATACCACCACCTGAACCAGTTGATTCAACTACTGGAGTTGGGAAAGATGTAGTAGCACCTAATTCTTCAGCAACTGATGAAGAAAATGGATAAACAGTTGACGAACCAACTATTTTGATTTGATCTCTAGCACTAAGAGACACAGTTAAAGCAGATGCAGCTAATAGAGCAATTGCAGTTTTTTTCATTGTCATTTTGAAAGTCCTTTTGTTTTTTTTCAGTAGAATTATAAAGGACAATGATTACTGTTTGGTTACAACTTTTATAATCTTTATTAAGTTATAATCAAAAAAATTAGTTAGGCAAAAAAATGAGAGTAATAGAGATATTTAAAGAGATAACAAAAATACCAAGATGTAGTGGAACATTTGAACCATTTATAAATTATATCAAAGAATTTGCAACAAAAAATGATTATGTTTGTAAAGTAGATAATGCAAATAATATATTATGCTATAAAGAAAATAGCAAAATAGAGTTATGTTTACAATCACACTACGATATAGTATGTTTAGAAGATGGAAAAATTCCTACAATCATAGAAGAAGATGGATATTTAAAAGCAAAAGATTCAACACTAGGTGCTGATAATGGAATAGGGTGTTCTTATATGTTAGCTTTGATGGAAGAGGGGGAAAGTGTTGAGTTACTTTTTACAAGTGATGAAGAGGTGGGACTCATTGGAGCAAATAATATTGAGTTTGAACTTCAAGCTTCAAAAATGTTAAATCTTGATAGTGAAGTACAAGGAGAAATATGTATAGGCTGTGCAGGTGGAGTTGATATTTTTGGAATAAATAATAATGGGGAATATCTTAAAAATAAAGATAAAAAAGAGTTGTATGAGATAACTATAAATAATCTTGATGGTGGACATAGTGGGGTAGATATAGATAAAAATATCCCAAACGCACTTAAACTAATAGCAAAAACTATTAAGGAGTGTGAGGCAGATTTGCTTGACATAAGTGGAGGTGAGCGAATAAACTCTATCCCAAAATCTGCTCATGCAATAATAGTATCTCACAAAGTTCCTCAACCTACACATCCAAATATGAAAATTGTAAAAGTAAATACTCCAACACAACATTATAAAAAACTTGATGAAAATATTGTAAACTTTTTATATACCTTTGCAAACGGTGTAAGAGGATTTGATAAAGAGTTAGATGTGGTATTAAGTTCAATAAATTTAGCAATTGTTGAAAACTTTATTGAGGGATTGAAAATAAGTTTAAGTGCTAGAAGTATGGATAATGATGAATTGAAAATTGTAGCAGATGAAACAATTGAAGCGTTAAAAATATTTGGTTTTGAAGTGAAAACAAATGGAAAATATCCAGCTTGGAAACCATCGCATAGTGACTTTACTAGTGAAGTTTTAGGCATATATAAAGAGGTGGTATCTGAAGCTACTTTAAATGCGATTCATGCAGGACTAGAGTGTGCAATATTTAAAAATAAATATCCAAAATTAGATGTTTGTTCTATTGGACCAAATATTTATTTTCCACATTCACATAGAGAAGAGTGTGAGATAACTTCTGTAATAAAAGTATATGATGTTATTCGAAAGATTGTAAGAGTTTGAGAGTTTTAAATATGAAGTTAATAAGTTGCGCTTCTATTTGTATATTCTAAAGTAAGTTCAATACCTTTTTTGAATTTTTCTTGATCAAAAGGTTTCACAATCCATGATGTTGCCCCTGCATCTCTTCCTTTTTGTTTCATATCATTTCCTCTTTCAGTTGTAAGAACCATGATAGGGGTACTCATATAATCAAATTTGTCTCGAATTCGTCTAATAAGTTCAAATCCGTCCATTCGTGGCATATTAATATCTACTATAAAAAAATCAAATTCTTCTTCTGAAGCCTCTATTCTTTCTAGGGCATCAACTCCATCTTCAGCCGTTTCAAAATCGTTATATCCTGATGCATAAAGTGTTTGTGACACTAAGTCTCTGATTGTTGATGAATCATCTACTGCTAATATTTTCATGTTATACCTATCTTTATTATTTCGTAAAATTATAGAACAACAAGATACTATAAATTATTTTTAATCTAACTTAAGTTATTGTTGTTTTGCCTCTTTTTCCACCTCTTCAAGAAATCTTTGAAGAAGTTTATCTGTTGGAAGTTTTTCAATTATTTCACCTTTTTTTATAATAAGCCCACTTCCTTTGCCGTAAGCTATTGCTACATCAGCACTCTTAGCTTCACCAATAGCATTTACTACACAGCCCATTACAGACACATTGAGCGGAGTTTTAATATGTTTTGTAGCCTCTTCAACCTCTTTAACAGCACTTACTAAATCAGCTTCAATTCTTCCACAAGTTGGGCAAGAGATGATATTTAGTCCCTCTTTTACGATTCCTGCATCTTTTAAAATTGCACGACCTACTTCAATCTCTTTTTCTAACTCTCCAGTCATAGATACTCTTAAAGTATCTCCAATTCCATCAAGTAGTAAGCTACCAAGTGCAATGGAAGATTTAACAGTACTATGAAACTCTGTACCAGCCTCAGTAACACCCAAATGAAATGGGTAGTCATTTAAAGGCCGTAACATTCTATACGCTTCTACTGTTCTTTGAACATCACTTGCTTTGAGTGATATTTTTATATCTGTAAAATCTAAATCTTCAAGAAATTTAATATTATAAATAGCTGACTCAACCATCCCTTTTGCAGTTTGACCATATTTATCCTCAAATTGTGCTTCAAGGGAGCCACAGTTTACCCCAATACGAACAGGAATTTTTCTATCTTTACAAGCACGTATAATCTCTTTGATTCGAGATTGTTCACCAATATTTCCTGGATTAAAACGGATACAATCAACAACTTTAGCCGCTTCCAATGCTAATTTATAATTAAAATGTATATCAGCAACTATAGGGAGACTTGTTTGTTTTTTAATAGCTTTTAAAGCATTTGCAGCTTCCATATCAGGAACAGCTAATCGTACTATATCTGCCCCAGCAAAGTGGAGTTGTCTTATTTGCTCAATAGTAGCTTCTATATCACTTGTTTTTGTATATGTCATAGATTGTACACTAATTGGTGCATCTCCACCAATTGCTACACCACCTACAAATATTTGTTTTGTTTTTACTCTATTTATCATTTTAGTATTTTACCTAATTAAATATATAAATATTATTTTATTTATTCTAATTTATGTATAATAGAAGTTAATTTTCAATTAAAGGAACCTGTATGAGATATTTTTTAGTTTTATCTATACTAATAGTAGCAACTTATGCAAAAGTTATAAATTTTTCACCACTACCAATGGATAAGGCACCAAAGCTTTACACTCAATATAATGTTATGTTAAAGTATTTAGAGGAACAAACAGGTTATAAATTTAACTTTATCTATTCTGCATCCTATAAAGAACTAATAAGAAATTTCAAAGAGGGAAAAATTGATATTATAGAGTTGGGTGCTCTACCTTATGTAAAACTAAAAGAGCAATTTGAAGATGCATATCCATTTTTAACATTTAATTCAAAATACGGAAAACCTAACTATAGCTGTGATCTTATAACTACAGAGAAAAATATCAACAAATTTTCAGATATAGTTCATTCTAATGAGGTTATATTAACAAGAAGTTTATCAACTTGTGGTTATCTCATGAGTGAATATATTATGGAAGAGAAAGGGGAGAGTTTAAAGAATTTTCATTATCAGTATGTTGGTACACACTCTAATGTATTGTTAAAAATACTTTTAGAGGAAAATACAATAGGTACAGTAAAATCAACAGTACTAGACAAATATAGCCAATTTAAATTTAAAACATTAGCAAAATCTCCAAATATTCCAGGGTTTGCATTTATTGCAAATAAAAATACAATAGGTTCAAAAGAGATTAAGGCAATAGAAAGTGCTATATTAAAGCTTAACCCTTTAGGAAATGAAAAAGATAAAGAGATAGTTTCAAAATGGAGTATTAACACAAAATTTGGAGCAGTAAAAACTGATGAAAAAATTTATGATATTGTAATTAAATCAACTAAAACAATAGAAATTCCAAAGGAAAAAAGATAATGTTTAAGTTTAATCTATTTACAAAAATTATTACACCTATTATAGTTATAGGAGTTGCTTTTTCTTATATGGGATTTTTATATTTAAATACAGTTATTGAAACTACAATAGATCATGAGATTGAGCAAAAACTAGATAATAAAATTCATTATACCTATGATCATATAGAGTATGAATTTAAATTACTTTTTTATCTTTATGGAACATCTGCCGGAGATTATAGTACACAACAAAAGATAGTAAAAGAGGAGATACTCAAACAACTGTATGAATATACAATTAAAACTGAAGATATATTGTATATTATTGACCCAAATGAATATAGACAACTGAGTAATAAAAGTTTATTGTCAAGTGAATTAGCTGGTATTATTAGGGGTAATAAAGATCAAATTGTTATTGATAATATTACTTATAGAGTACAACAAATACATTTTAAACCATGGAATTGGAGAATTGTATACCTACTAAATACAAAAAGTTTTGAAGATATTTTACACAAAAATAAAATAACACTTTTGGGTATTGTGTATGTGTTATTATTTATTTTAATTATTCTTATTGTTATTATTTCTAAAATCTATATTAAAAATCCAATAGATATTTTACTTGAACATTTTAAATCTATTTCAAAAGGGAAATATATAAGTATAGATAAAAAATATAATACAAAAGAGATAGACCTTTTAATAGATGATGTGAATTTTATGACAAAGTCTATTATGTATAGAGAGGATGAAGCAACAACTCTTTTAGCACAAACTAAACAAAATGAAGAATATATGGAAGATATCTTAAGTTCTCAAAGCAGTATCATAATTATCAATGATATGAAAGAGATACTTGATGTAAATGATAGCTTTCTAAATTTTTTTCATGAGTATAAATCTTTAGAGGAGTTTAAAAAACATCATAGTTGTGTTTGTGATTACTTTGTTGAAGAGGAGGGGTTTATTTATAACTTTTCTGATAAAAACTGGGTAGAGTATATACTTGAAGATACAAAAAACTTACATAAAGTAAAAGTATATAAAGATAACCAATATTATACATACACAATACAAGCAAAAAAATTTGAAAAATACAATCGTATTATAATCACAATGACAGATATAACAGAACTAGAAAAAAGTACTACACTTTTAGAGCAGTATAAAAAGGTTGTAGATGCAGGGGCGATAGTTTCAAAGGCAGATTTAAAAGGGAAAATTACTTATGTAAATGATAAGTTTATTAATATATCAGAATACACAAAAGAGGAACTCATAGGTGCAAATCACAATATTGTAAGAAGCCAACATAGTTCAAGTGATACGTTTAAAGATATGTGGGAAACAATACAAAATAAACAGATATGGCATGGTCATATAGAAAATAAAAGGAAAGATGGGACACCATATTTTGTATCTGCAACAATAGTTCCAATTTTAGATGAAAATAATAATATATATGAATATGTGGCACTTCGTTACGATATCACAGAGCAAGTTTTAGACAAGCAAAAAGCACAAAAAGCGGAAAATGCAAAAACAAACTTTTTGGCAAACATGTCTCATGAGATACGAACACCTTTAAATGCTATTATAGGTTTTACAAAACTATTGCTTAATTTTAAATTACCTCAAAAAGAATTAAAATATATTAATATTATAGATCAAAGTGCACAAAATTTACTTGGAATTATCAATGATATCTTAGATCTCTCAAAGATAGAAAATGGCAGTTTAATATATGAAAAAATTGAATTTAATCCATTTTTAGAGTTTGAAAGTGTGATAAATCTTTTTATGGTAAATGCAAATGATAAATCAATAAGTCTAGTCTCTTTTATAGATCCAATAATTCCACAAAAAATTATAGGAGATCCATTACGGATAAAACAGGTTTTATCAAACCTAATCTCAAATGCGATTAAATTTACTCCAAAAGAGGGGACTATATTTTCAAGAATAGAACTTATTTCAAGAGATACAAAATCTTGTACAATACGAATAAGTATACAAGATAGTGGTATAGGGATACCTCAAGAGAAACAAAAATTGATATTTGAAGAGTTTTCACAAGCTGATGATAGTACAAGTAGAGAGTATGGTGGTACAGGACTTGGTTTGAGTATCAGTAATAAAATAGTAAAAGCATTAGGATCACATATAGAAGTAGAAAGCAAAGAGGGTAAAGGGAGTAGATTTTTCTTTGATATTAAGTTTGATACCAATAATGCCGAAGATAAACATCTCTTAGAATTAAAAAAAATACAAGTAGCCATAGTAGAACCATCAACTATGGAACCAATGCAATATGCTATTTTAAAAGAATACTTAGAATCACTGTGTAGTGTTACTGAGATACAAAGTAGTTCAGATATAGATACTATAACAGCTCAAGATATTATTTTTGTTGATGAGTTCAGTATTGATGAAACTCTAATAGATTTAGAAAGTGATACTACAATTTTTGTAGTATTATCAAAAAACAAAGAGAACTGTGATAAATTTAAAAAAAGTATTATTTTAAATACCCCATTAAACTCATCAACACTTTTTAATATTTTGATTAGTTTTGTAAATCATGATAATTTTATTGATAATAGTCCAAAAACTGTAGCACGAAACTCATTTCGTGGTACAGTTTTAATAGCAGAAGATTATGAGATAAATCAACAGTTAATTGCAACTTTACTTGATGTGAGAGATATAAAATATACTTTTGCAAATAATGGTAATGAAGCTGTAGAGTTGTTTGAAAAAGGTAAATATAATCTGATTTTGATGGATATCAATATGCCTGAAAAAAATGGCGTAGAGGCAACAATAGATATTATCAATATTGAAAAAGAGAAGAATCTTGCACATACTCCAATAGTAGCACTTACAGCAAATGTGATTGAAGCAGATAAGCAAAAAATAATGGATATAGGGACAGATGATTATCTTTATAAACCAATAGATGAGAAAAAACTTGATGAGGTATTTAGTAAGTATTTAAATAAAAATACTGGAGAAATAAAAGAAGTTGATGTAAGTTATAGTTTAGAGGATGCGAGTCAAAATATGGGACTTGATAGTGCTATTGTAAAAACAATAGTTTCAAATTTTTGTAATAGTATTGATAAAGATTTAGAAAGTTTAGAAGATGCAATTACTCAAAAAGATTTTGAACAGATAGAAAATTCTTCACATAAAATAAAAGGTGCAGCACTGAACCTTCGTATGGAACAAGTAGCAAAGTTTGCTCAAAATATTGAAGAGAGTTCAAAAGAGAAAAAAGAACAAAATATAAAAGAGAGTTTTGTTAATTTAACAAAAGCGGTAAAAACTGTTCAAGAATCAATTATTTGATTCTTGAAACTGATTATAAATATCTTTTATTTTATCAATATTCTCTATAAATAGTACTACAAGTTCTGGATCAAAATGCCCACCACTTTCCTTTTTAAGAAGGGCTACTGCATCATCAAAACTCCACGCTTTTTTGTACGGTCTTATTGAAACTAACGCGTCAAATACATCTGCAATAGCAACTATTCTAGCCTCGATAGGTATATCTTGTGCTTTTAAATTTTTAGGATAACCAGTCCCATCATATTTTTCATGGTGAGAGAGTGCTATTGATGCACCCATTTTGAGATATTTGCTTTTTGCTTCTTTTAAGATTGAATATCCAATAGCTGCATGAGTTTTCATAATCTTAAATTCATCATCATCTAGTTTTGCAGGTTTTAATAAAATATTATCAGCTATTCCAACTTTACCTATATCATGAAAAGGGGAAGCATAATATATAATATTTTGTAACTCCTCACTTAGTCCATAGGCATTGGCTAGTAGTTTAGAGTAGTTTGCTACTCTTGCAACATGAGAAGCAGTTTCAGGATCTTTATATTCTGCTGTTTTCCCCAAAACTACTAATGATTCATGTTCTCTATTTATTAACGCTTGCGTAGCTTTTTCAACCTCTACTTGAAGTAATTTTGCTTTATCTTCTACAAGTAATTGTGCTTCTCGTAGTTTTAGTAAGTTTTGTGTTCGTAATGTAAACTCACTTAAATCTAATGGTTTGTTTAAAAAATCTGTTGCACCAGCTTTGAGTGCATCTAGTTTTATATTGTCACCTGCTGCTGTAATCATAATAATAGGAGTAGAGGTATTTGTCTCTCTAAATTTTTCTATAAGTTCTAGTCCGTTGAGTTTTGGCATCATATAATCAACAAAAATAATATCAATATTATTATTTAAAATAAAATTTAATGCTTCTTCTGGATTTAAAAAATTTTTAACTTGAAGCTCTATTTGATTTGCATATGCTTCTAAAAGCATTAAGTTTTGTTCGCTGTCATCAATAGAAACTGCCAAGGTGTTTTTATACATTTGTAATCCTTTGAGTGTTTTAAATACACTACTTTAATATTTATAAAAATATTCTAACAAAATCTCTTATCACTATATCTTAAAAAAAATAAAAATATGTTATTATATAAAAATAAAAGGGAGTCTAATGTATAGTTTAAAGCAAATGGTGATATCTGCTTTTGTAGCAATTGCTATTATAGGAGGGGGTGTATATTTCTATATACCTAAAGTGGTTGAGGATAATATAATTGAAAAAGTGATTGAAAACTCAAAAGAGACAGTGAAACAATTACAAATAGTAAGAGAGTATTATACAAAATATATAGTTGCTGATGTAAAGAGAAATGCACCTAACTTAGGACTTGATTATGGACATAAAGATATGGATACAAAACTTCCTTTCCCCACAACAGTTATACATGATTTAACTTCAATGTATTCATTAAGAAGTAAAGTAAAATTTGAGTTTTATAGTGAGTATCCTTTTTTAAATAGAAAAGATAGAGTATTGACATCATTTCAAAAGGAAGCTATTAAGATGGTTGAAAAAAATGAAGATGGAGTTTATGTAAAAAAAGATACTATTGATGGGCAAAAAGTGTTACGAGTTGCTATTGCTGATTATATGATTTTACCTGCATGTGTTAATTGTCATAACTCTCATAAGTTAAAAAACTGGCCTAGTGATAAATGGAAACTAGGGGATAAAAGAGGAATCATAGAAATAATTACACCGTTAAACTAATTTATACCAAATAAAAGGTACAATAGCGAAAATATTAAGAAAACATTTTAGGAATTTTTTTGGAAAACATTAGCATATTTGATATTGTAGTTATAAGTTTGATAGTAATCCTTGGACTTAAAGGTCTTTTTAGAGGTTTAGTTAAAGAGTTGTTTGGTCTTATTGGTATAGTAGGTGGAGTTTTTATAGCTTCAAGGCTTGCTAAAAATACAGGTGAAATAGTCAATGGAATTATCCCAATTGATAATGAAAGCACCATATTACTT
>Ga0209633_10004353_pt1 | contig 12749 bp, 10 predicted proteins | sample Cruoilmetagenom1_FD_187290 | JGI IMG/M metagenome (GOLD analysis project Ga0209633, IMG submission 187290) | Oil polluted marine microbial communities from Coal Oil Point, Santa Barbara, California, USA - Sample 1 (SPAdes) (version 2) | ecosystem: Environmental > Aquatic > Marine > Oil seeps ... | reverse complement strand
GGCCGGGGCGCCGAAGGCATTAGCGGTCGCGTTAAGTTTTTGCCGCTTGCTTGGGCTGGGATGCCCAAAACAAGCTTTCGCAAAAATAGCGACTCCCCGCTCTGTCCAAACAACTGTCCTGCGTTCGGTCCGCTTAATGCGCAGACCGCACTATCGAGCAGGGCAGAAACGTCTTGCCGATCGACATCGAGACCGAATCAGCCCTCTTCCAATTGCGCATTGACATGCCGCCGAAATTTTTTTGTGAGCTCCGGCAAAGGGCCTTCTCCAGGCCTGAAAATGGTTGAACTGCCGCACACCAGGACATCCGCTCCGGCACGGATCATTTCCGCCGAACTCTCAGGAGTGACGCCGCCATCGATCACGATTTTGATGGCTCTTTCTCGGAGCACCGTTTTGACGTCGGCGATCTTGCGGTAAATGGTGTCGATGATGTGGTGGCCGACAATGCCGGGATTGATCGCCATCAGCAAGACGTAATCGATATCGGCAAGGATATAATCGAGCACGCAAAGGGGCGTGGCCATATTCAGCACGACGCCCGGCTTCATGCCGGCATCCCTGATGAGCTTCAAGGTTCTGTGCAGATTGATATTGTTTTCGGCATGAACATAAAAAATCGTCGCCCCGGCTCTGGCATACGTCTCGATGTAAGGTTCCGGCTTCGTGACCATCATATGCACATCGACCGGCAGATCGGTCAGCTTTCTCACACCGACAAGAATTTCCGGATATAAACCGAACCGGGGCACGCAAACCCCGTCCATGACATCGAAATGAAGCATGTCGATATCGGCCCCGATTATGTCGCGGACCGAACGCTCCAGATTCAAAGGGACGCCGCAGATCAATGATGCGGTGATTTCAAATGTTCTGCTCATATCGTTCAGGGCGTTAAAGGAAAGCAAACAGGACGGTTCCATGATATTGTGCTTTTATTCTTATTTCCAGCACTCAAAGAAGAGCACCTGAAACAGCTTGCTCAGAGCAATCATTCAGATCCCCTAACCCCAACCCTCTCCCGGAGGGAGAGGGAGCGGAGGAATCACAGGACGCTCGCTGCTTTCCCCGTTGAAGTGTGCTGATTGGTGGCGGGGGAAGTGAACGGATACTGCTCAGAAGTGCGGAGAGTATTCTCTGCTCTGACGGATGCCTCGCAGGTGCTCGTTCAACCATGGGGGATGCTATCCGCGCCGGCCGCCGGTGGTGTAGCGCCGTTTCATCTGACTGGCTATGCTTTGGCGGTTTTCGAGCATGGTCGGCATCTGCTTCAACCCTGTACGGAAGAACCAAAACAGCATCCATGGTAACGATAAAACAGACCGACAATTACGCAAACAAGAGCACTCAGGAAACATTAAGTGAACTGAACGTAAACCCGGCGCTGGGATTGAGCGAGTCCGAAGCAAAGGTTCGGCACGCACAATACGGTTTCAATGAAATTGAGGAACGGGAAGAACCGCTTTGGCACCGTATCTTCCGCCGCTTTTGGGGGCCGATTCCGTGGATGATCGAAATTGCCGCGGCGCTGTCGGCTGTCGTCGAGGAATGGGAAGACTTTGTCATCATTATCATTTTGCTGTTGGTGAACGCGGTGCTGGATTTCTTCCAGGAGCACCGGGCGCTCAATGCCCTGAAAGCGTTGAAGCAGCACATGGCCAGGGAGGTCCTGGTCCGGCGCCAGGGCGCTTTTAAAACCATCGCTGTCCGGGAGTTGGCGCCGGGCGATATCGTCAAGCTCAAGATCGGCGACATCGTACCGGCGGACGTTCAAATGGTGGAAGGCGCCTACCTGCTGATCGACGAATCGTCCCTGACCGGCGAGTCGCTGCCAGTCAACAAGAAAGCCGCTGATGTGGCTTACGCCAATACGATCGTCAAGCAGGGTGAGATGTTGGCAGTGGTCGTCAATATCGGCAAAGACACCAACTTTCAGTCCGTTGTTTCGCTGGTTGCCAAGGCCCAACTGGAAGAGCGCAGCCATTTCCAGAAGATGGTGATGCAGATTGGTAATTTTCTGATTCTGATCACGGTTGCTCTGGTTGTGCTCATCGTCGTCGTAGCGATATTCCGGCATGAAAGCCTGCTTGAAATCGCCCGCTTCGCCATGGTGTTGACCGTGGCGGCCATCCCGGTCGCGTTGCCGGCGGTGCTTTCTGTCACCATGGCTGTGGGTGCGATGAACCTGGCGCGCCGCAAGGCCATTGTCAGTCGCCTCACCGCGATCGAAGAGATGGCGGGGGTGGACGTGCTCTGCGCCGATAAAACCGGAACACTCACCAAAAACGAGATGCGGGTGGCCGAGCCAGTGGTTCTGGGCGGTATTGGTAAGCACGAACTGTTTCTTGTGGCGGCTTTGGCTTCCAGGCCGGAAAACAGGGATCCCATCGAAATCCCGATTTTCGACTACATCGATGAGCATTTTGCGGAACTTGATGTTAAGGCTTACCGCCAGATTCGGTTTATTCCTTTCGACCCTATCCGCAAACGTACCGAGGCCGAGATCGAGAAAGGTGGTGACCATTTTGTCGCCATGAAGGGTGCCGCCCAGGTGTTGCTGGAGATGGCGGAAATTCCGGACAAGGACGCGCAATTGGTCGCTGATGAAGTGGATCGACTGGCAAGCAAAGGCTACCGGACGTTGGCGGTCGGCCGCAAACAGGGCAATGAGCCGTTGGAACTACTTGGATTGATTCCCCTTTATGACCCGCCGCGGGACGATTCGCAGACGGTGATTGATGAGATGTGCGACTACGGTGTCAAAGTTAAAATGGTTACCGGCGACAATGCCGCCATTGCCCGTGAAATCGGCGGCCTGCTCGGGCTGGAGCCCCGGGCCATGCGTTCCAGGCAGTTTTTCGGCGCTGCCGGCAGCGAACTGCTGAGTCTGGTCGAAGCGGTCACCACCGCGATCTATCAGAAACTCAAGCCCGAGGTCTCGCACCGGGCAGCGCATGCATTCGCCGACGACGTCATGGAGGCCGTCCGGCAGATGTATGATACCCGGCTGCTCGAGCGGGAGTTTGTTCACACCCGCGAATCGGCCATCGTCGACCTGATCGAGTCGGTGGAGATCTTCGCCGAGGTGGTGCCGGAGGATAAATACCGCATTGTCGATATCCTGCAGAAAGGCGATCATATCGTGGCCATGACCGGCGACGGGGTCAATGACGCACCCGCCCTGAAAAAAGCCGACTGCGGCATCGCCGTCTCAAACGCCACCGACGCCGCCCGGGCAGCCGCGGACATCATCCTCACCGCGCCCGGGTTAGGCGTCATCAACGAGGCGGTCAAGCAGGCACGCATCACCTTCGAGCGCATGAAGAGCTATGCCATCTTTCGTATTGCGGAGACCATCCGCATCATTCTGTTCATGACGCTCTCCATCGTGGTGTTCAACTTCTACCCCATCACCGCGCTGATGATCATCCTGCTGGCGCTGCTCAACGACATCCCCATCCTGGCCATCGCCTACGATAATACGCGTGTGGACCAGAGGCCCGTGCGTTGGAAGATGCCGGAACTGCTCTCCATCGCCAGTATACTGGGCGTAGCGGGTGTTGTTTCTTCCTTTGCGCTGTTCTTTATCCTGCAGGAGCTTAATTTCCCACAAGAGATGATCCAGACCCTGCTGTTCCTCAAGCTGATCGTCGCCGGGCACAGCACGCTTTATATCACCCGTGCCGCAGGCTGGTTCTGGCAGCGCCCTTTTCCCTCGGTGCTGCTGTTGGCTGCGACCTTCGGGACCGAGATCGCCGGCACACTGATCGCCGTCTATGGCCTCTATGTCACGCCGATCGGCTGGGAATATGCGCTTTGGATCTGGGCATACGCTCTGGCCTGGTTTCTTTTTAACGATATGATCAAAATAGGGGCCTACCGTCTGTTGAGACGGAACCATTCTTGAATGCCGGTCATAAAACCGAACGTTGTTAGGGCATGGAACGAAATAAGTGTTGCGGATTGCGCCGGTCTTTTGTTCGTCTTCAAGGCGCGGCAATGGGCGCATAGCCAAGTTATGTAACCATTGCCGCAACGCAGAAGACGGGCAAAAAGACAAGTAAGATGCGATACTTATTTCGTGACATGCCCTTAGCCGCCCTGTTGTCGGAGCGCGTTCATCATCGAGGCGAATCCCATTCAGCGACTCCTGATCCATATCGGTGAACCAGCCACACCACCACGAATTGCACCTGCCCGTGGACCACCGGACTGGCTGGAAGCGGATTTTGATCAAAGCGATCTCAATGAATCGGAACAAGCAGAACCGGTGCCGGAGTTTGAGTTTGATCAGACCGTGAACTGGTAGAGAATCACAGTACCGATGCTAGTCGGCCATTCTGAGCGGCAGAGGTTCTCTTGTGTGCATGTTTCAGATAACGGGCTCAAAGGCATCATTTACGCCCAAACATCTTACAAGAGTGCGGTCCACATCCTCAGATACCGAGGGAACGATCAAAAAGCCTTGCTAAAAAGATCAGGATCGGGTGGGATTTGCCCGACGATAGGTGGGAAAGTGGCGTTGAAATTCCTATCCATCGCCGCTTTCCGCATCGGAAAACACCGTCCGCATAAGCTTGATGCGGCGATCGGAATAGGCGGTGATCTGTTCAGCCACCCACTCCTGCAGAGCCGATTCCAGTGTTGATTGTTGAAAAAACCAGACTTTGCTCATGGCTATAAATGTTGCCCTGGCCTCCGAATTCCTTTGACATTTCATAGGCGTAGTAGCACTTTCGTGCACAAAACTCGGGCCGCATTCTCCGATAGAAATCGGACACTCTTGTGCAGGAATGTGAATATTTAACTTAAAAAACGTAATGTTTTACCTTGAAAAGGGCTTAACATCGAGGGATCATAAACCTGTTCGAAGCTTGAATATATAGTGGTTCTCGAATGACTCAGGTAGGGAGGTCACGAGCTAATGGAAGAGGCTTTTTTAAAAAACCTTCCCCCTATCGATTCTTTCCATCGGGCGAAATTCGGAGGAGAATAACATGCGTAAACTAACGATCGTAAGGCTTTTGGCCCTGGCTTTATTCTTTTCCGGGGTCATTATAGACAACTCCCTTGCTGCTATCAGCTGTCCTTCGGGTGTTTTGTCTCAGCCAAAGGGCAACAGTCTTTATTTGTACTTCCCCACTAGCAGTGACAGCGGTTTTCTCGAATACGGAGTTGGCGACACATCGCCGCTGGCACCTTTCGATGTAGCCGATCTCGATTCCGGCATTGGCACCACAGCGCAGTTGCGCGATCGAATCTTCGAATTGGTCACCGATGATTATTGCGAATTCAATGTGAAGGTGCAACAAACGACATCCGCGCCCAGCCCCAGCGAATCCCGCTGGCAAATCGTCGGCCTCGGTACCGACAGCGAAACCTATTTAGGTGGGCCCTTGTTCGGTGAGGCACAAGCTGTCGATACCAACGACGCCGAGTCGCAGGATTATGCGCGAGTATGGGCCAAGTCGTTCAAAGATGCATACGGCGGTACTGGCGAGGCCCTCGAAGGCACTGACTCCACCCTGGAACGCTGGGCGACGGCTATCGGCGAGACAACCGCCCACGAAGCAGGACACAACTACGGGGCTGGGCACGGCCATTCCGCGCCGCGCACTGGTTCTGCCGAGGACGAGCAAAATAACCATATCATGGCAACCGGTAGCACTGGGCTTACCGGCGAGATCCGAGCCAGCCGCGATCGCCATTTCAGCGACACTGCATACGAAATCCTCGGCCACAACATCGGCCTCAACGTAAAGACTCTGCATAACTGGGATTTCATCAATCCCAATGACACTAGCGCAAACGGTATGCGCATCAAACTTCTAACTACCGCCAGCAGCTTGAGCATCGGGTGGTGGTATAACGGATCCAGGAGTCCTTGGCAAAACCCCACAGTCACCAACACTGGGGCCACCCAAAGCTTCCAGGGCACCACTTACAACGTGTTTAACCTGGACTTTACCAGCGCCAAGAGTTGGAGCGGTTCGACAGCTGGTGTAGTGGAAGCCGGCGACGAATTTCACACCGGCGCTAGCTTCACAGGCAGCGATTCGGTGATCGTGTTCAAGGTGGAGTTGTTCAATGGCTCCATAAGCAATGCCAGCAACCGGCTGCCCTTGTCGCCGCGCCTCCCAGGATATGATGCTGGCACAGCAGATCTTGCCAGCGGCGATTTCTCTATCAATTTCTTCAACACCGATCCTTTTGCTGGCGATCTTATCATCACAAACGTTCAAATAAACCGTATACCGCGGATGATGGATATCAACGCTATGATAAGCGGTGCAGACCCCGTAGACATTCGCGGCTTGCCAGTGCAATTAACGTCCGCCGCGACGTTTGTGACGCACGCGGCTATCGTAGAAAACGTAAAAAGAGAGATGAAGCTGCGTGACAAACTCCGGTTACCTATCGGCAAACTCACAGACAAACGCAGCGTGGACATTGTCTATGGGCCCAAGGATTGCCCGCCAGGATCGATCGGTTCCGGCACATCATTCCCAGGGAAAAAGACTGGCGCGACACGTTCCGGAGGCGTCGGTGATGCCGAGGGAGAAGAAGTTCTCTACTGCGCAAAGGGGAACGCTCTGAGCCTATTCCCATCCACTTATACCTACATCATCGCTACAGTGGTGCAGCCTAATGCCACATACTGGGACAAGGCGCAGAGCAAATTCGTCACTGGCCCACTGGCAAGCCAGGTGTTCTATCAAGTCGGGGGGATCGTGCCTGATTTCAACCATAACGGTACCGACGATTTGATCGACATCCGCACCGGCGTTTCTCCCGACATTAATGGTAACGGTGTGCCAGACGAGGCTGAGAAGCCAATCGTTACCGAGGACCAGGACCATGACATCATGCTATGGCTCCTCCTGCTCCTGGCCATCATCTTGCTGCTCTTGATCTTGCTGTGGCCAAGACGTTGAACCAAAGGCTTTTTGCACGTTGCTGGCAGCAGGTGGCGACCGTCGCCGCCTGCTGCTTGCTCATCACCATAAGAGCACAGGCATTGGATTACACACCTATTTCTTTGGAATGCATGTTAGCGACAGCTGACGCCATTGTGGTGGCAAAGCTGCCTACGAGTACCGAGAGTAGCGATTACTCGGTGCAAGTGACAGCAATATTACACGGCGACGACCTGCTTCCAGGTGTGCTTCAAGTGAAGGAATCAGCGCCGTGGAGAGGAACGGCACCACGTTTTACATCGACCGAAGCCTTGTTTTTTTTACAACATACAAAGGCTGGTCAATGGGAAGTATCTGGACCTTCAGGCGAGGGCCGCGTCCCTCTGGAAGAACAGCATGTGGACTTGACCGCCATTAGCCTGCCGCTGCCAGAAACCAACAACCGTTACTCACGGGACCTGCTATTAGATGCTCTGGAGATGGCATCACACTGTTTTTCGTTCCAGCGCCATGACAAAACCGTCATGCCTACAAACCACTGCAGGATAACCGAGCAAGAAAAGATAATGACGCGCTCAGCCCTGCATCGCTCTCTCTTTGAGCGCCTGAATAACGCCGCAGAACAGGGCGGATTGAATTGTTCGTTGCTGGAAACAGGACGCTAAATCTGGAGAAGCCATCATGTCATCCAATTTTCACTTGGCGCCGCCGGTCAAAGTCGTCGATGGGTTGGCCGCAGTCCCCATGGACATCCAAAGCATCACCGCAAAGCTCATCTTCGACGGCACGAGCGCAAGCGGGGTAGGTGACGCCACGGTCGAGTTCATCACCGGACCTGCCGATGGCAATCCTATCTTCGATCTGCGCCAGACCATCATCGAAGCCTGGTTGGACAGCGTTTCCATCGCGCCCGCACAACTCAGCCAGCACAACTTCGGTGGCGGCAGCCTAGCCGAATTGCGTATCGTGGAGGCAGTGTTAAGCGCGGGAACAATGCACACGCTGCGGATGCGTTATAGCTTGGGACTGCCCCAGTCATCCACCGTCGGATCCTATCCGCCGCATCTGGAATGGAGCACAGGACCTCGTCTGGTATTCAACTTCGGTTTCACCGACCTGGGTCCGGGGCGCTACCTGGAGGCATGGGTGCCCGCCAATCTCATTTTTGATCAATTTACGCTCGCGTTGGAAATCCGGCTGGTGAACACAGTAATCGATCACAGCCTGATCACCAATGGCACGATGACAGTGCTGGGCATCAACCACTGGCAAGTACAGTGGCCAGCTGGCATTACTGCGCTATCCCCCTTGCTGGAGCTGCGGCCGACCGACAGCATCGTCAACCTCACCGACACGGTGACCCTGCCGGTGTCAGGCACCACTGTCACTATCGAGGCGTGGAAGCTCGCGAGCAGCCCCGTAAACCTGGCCACCCAAGTTAACAATATCAAAACGTTTCTCACCTCCAATGAAAACGACGTGGGCACCTATCTGCATGGCGACCGCTTCGTGGCCTTCCTTCACACTGGAGGAATGGAATACGACGGCGGAACCACCACTGCTACCGGACCGTTGCGCCATGAAATTTTCCACAGTTGGTGGGGCCGCGGCGTCAAACCGGCGGGACAACCAGACGGTTGGTGGGATGAAGCGTGGACTGTGTACAACATGGCCGGCGCTACGGGTAGCCTGCCGTTCAATTTCAGCGACGCACCAGTGGAATTATCGACTCGCAATCCCTGGAGCCGGGTCACACCTAACAACGCCTATACCGCCGGCGAGCGGTTCTTTGAAGGACTGGCAGCCCTTGGCGGTGTGGCTATTCTTGGCGACCAGATGGACCACTTTTACGCCGAACATCAAGGCAATCCGGTCACTACCGAGAACCTGGAAGAGCACCTGCTTACGAAGATAGGCAAGGCCACGATAGTTGATGCTTTCCATCGTTTCGTTTATGGTTTCACCGACCCTCCCTCCACACCAGATTTGTGGATCAAAGACGAACCGGACCACACCGGGATCGATTATTGGGGGGGAGCGTTTTGGGATTCACCCGACCTATGGGTGCGACGCAACGACGACAACGGCAGCGATCATCAAAACCCTGAGTTCGGCCAAGACAACTGGTGCTATGCCCGAGTACGAAACCGCAGCGCCAGCATTACCGCGCGCCACTTTGTGGTGAGCTTTAACGTAAAGTCCTTCGCCGGCATGCAGTTCAGTTATCCCGACGACTTCCTGCCATGTGTCGCGGCCGCATCAGGTTTCGATTTGGCCCCAGGAGAGAGCCGCATCGTCAAGGCACGCTGGCCAAAAGATAAAGTACCATCCGCTGGGGCCCATGCTTGTCTGCTCGCCGCCGTGTTAAGCCGCAGCGAACATCCGGCATTCGGCGCCCATGTTTGGGAGCACAACAACCTTGCCCAGAAGAACCTGAGTATCGTGGATCTGTTTCCCGGCGACTGGGTGGTGTTGCCGTTCATGCTCAGCAATGACATCAGGGGGTGGTTGCCATGGTTCGAACTGCGGTTGATACGCCCGCGTGGATTCGACCACATGAAGTCCGAATTGCTGCATGCAGACCCTACTGTATTCACAGCCTTGCCGCTCACATCCAACGCTCTGCGCCAAAGCCTACCGCAGCACCACGCTACGGTGAAAGATGTCGAGGTGCTCGACTGCGGTGGCCCTGCGGGCAAATCGAAAGTGCCGTTCAATTTCGAGCCATGGACCTCAGGCAATCCTCATGCCTCGCTGGCGCGCCGTTTCGAGAGCGTGGCGCATCGATGTTTCCAGACAGGACGCCGCGCAGCCGTGCGGGTGGCTGTGCCATACAACGATCAACTGTTGCTGGGCTGGCGCCTACACGTTCCCAAGGACACACCGCCAGGCAGCCGCATGCGTATACACCTCGTCAAGCGCAACTGGCTGGGCTGCAAAGCGCTTGGAGGGATCGCTGTAGAAATCTGCGTCAAACAGAGACCGGATTAACCAAGGCAGAAAGGCCACATAATCAGGATCGTTACACCATGAAAGAAATAATAGAATCACAATCCAGACGCTGGCTTTATGGCGCATTGATAGCTTTGCCGGTAATCGTTATCGTGGTGTACTGGTTTTTTTGCCTGGAACCACCGCTCACTGTACTGCTGATACGCCATGCCGACCGGCAAGGGAGTCAGGATAAGCTATCTAACGCCGGGGAGGCGCGTGCGCAAGAGTTGGTGCATGTCCTCGAAAAGTCTGGCGTCAACGCCATTTATCACAGCAATGCGATACGCACCGAAAAGACCGCCGCCCCCCTCGCCATGGCCATAGGCATCACGCCAGCAGCGATCGCTGCGGCAGATACGACACTGCTCGTAAACGACATTCGCACTCAGCACAGCAGCCACACGGTACTGGTAGTGGGCCACAGCGACACTGTACCAGAGATCATCACCGCCCTTGGTGGTCCCTCCATTCCCAACATTGCCGGCAACGAGTTCGATAATCTCTTCGTTTTGACCACCTGCCACTGCACTTGGCCCCGCACGAAACTCGTTAAGCTGCAATATGGAGCGGCGTCGCCGTGAACCTTTACGAGAACCGGCTCATTGCTTATATTACAAAGTTCAATAATTAGCGCCAAAGTCAGCACTTTTTTTGGGGCAAATTGTAGAGGTCTGAATTAACGATATTGCCGTCAGAGTCTCCAGAAAACGCGACGGTATACTTGTAACCTTTGCATCACAAGAAAATGAGTGTCATTCTAACGACGGATGAACGTCAGCTTGAACAAATCAGGTTGGCACATGTACAAGCCGTAATCTATGAGCCTTCTGAATTACCCAAATGGTTTGAGGAGCTTGCCAACGCGGTGGAGTGCGGAGCGTTCCGATTCCAACGGACCATATTAAATGATGTCGGATACAACCAAATTGAAGCATGGCTCGAAGCCTCTCTTCCCAAAAATGCAGTTGCTGCTGAGGTTTGCGATGCCTTGCAGAGAGACATATTGAGCCTGGTCGAACTGGTATGCCGCAGTACTGGTGCCTCGCGTTTTATTTTCCGCGCTGTGACTGCCAGCCCAAACCATCATTGCGGCTTTCATGTTGATACCGTCCCTCCGGGTGCCGTACCGTGGGGCCTGCTACGTGTCTATAATGGAGCTGGCACCGATTACATCGAGCCAAGCAATGTTAAAACGACACAGGATTTTTATCGCTATTTGAGCCGCAGAGAACGCTTGGTACGAGATTGGTGCAATGCTAAAAAAAACGAGGACATGATAGCTTGTGACAGCCTTATGGCTAGAATCGCCGCCCTTGACAAGGAACGCGCTTTCCTAAAACGACCAGGAGATGTTTTTACTGTACCATCTGGATGCATCGTAGCTTTCAAGCACTTAGATATTCGGCTACACTGGTCAAACCACACCAATGAGTTAGCTTGGCTCCATTGCTCGCCAATGCAAGGAGCACCGCGTTTCCTAGTAAACATTAGCCCCTGCACACTGGCGGCAAAGCGTCGATCCGATTTCCAAAGTGCAGATATGAGGGCTCGCGGAGGGCTGGATCGATCGATCTGAGCAGATCGAGCAATCGGTGACCAGCTAGATAAGGGCCATAATTAGCCCGAAACCAGTTTCGCGGGCTCTTATTGGAACCAAGGCATTCAGACACCGCCGAAACGACGTTTTTGGGGCCGTCGAAGAAGCTGCCGGTGAAGGTGTTAACATACTTCCAGCCGCCAAGTATCTTGCGGTTGACAACTATGGGCACATCGAGACAAAGCGACTCAGTGAGGACCCGCGGGGAAGCATCCAACTCATTGGGAACGAACAGGAAGCGCGCCCGAGCCAGGTAAGCTAGAAATACATGCCACGGCAGCTGCTGAACGAAGGTAAGAACCGATGATTCCGGTAACTCATCCATTGGCGTACCAATCAGTAACCCACGCAAACCGAGTTCATGACAGATACGAGGAATACATGATCGCGCCAACTGCCAGTTCTTGGCAGAGCTTTTCCAAGGAACGAGGGCACCAACATAGATGAAGTCAAAATGAGGTATAACATCGGCAGAGACGCCGGATACCGCTTCCGGGGAAACGTGCCTATAGTCGGTAAAGTCGGAAATGCTGATCAGCGCTCTAGGGGCGCCTTTCGGAAGATAACGATCCGGTTCTCGGAAGCAGTGACACCATGCTTCGCACACCGCACCATAGTCGAGCGTTTCGTTATTCCCTACCTGAGGAAACGTCCCATCACTGCTCATGCCTACGAAGCGAAAACCGTACCGCCGTAGGTCGGCAAATTGTTCTTGACGACTGTACGTGACAATGGGTGCATTCAGCAGCACCCATCCCGTGCTGGCGTAGTTCGAGTCAACGATAAAAAGGAATGGCCACTTGGCTACATAACTCGGCATCATTAGTCTTAAATTGGAACGCGTTATTAATGGATTTATGATTCAAAGCTCAGCTATATCTTCTCGAAACGAACTGGCAAGAACAGGGCGCAATGCCTCGTATCTCTGCTATTTCTTATTTCCTATTGGAGGAGTTCGACCATGCCCAAATTACATTGTTTTTCCGTCTTTCGAAACGAATCAACCCGTATCGACCGTTTCGATGAATTAAGTCATACCACCATCGCCGCTCTTAGATCATTTTCCCGACGGCTTGGCGCCCCTCATCTTTTCGATGAAGTAATCCTGCCAACAATACAGGATGGCGGTAAATATTCGACGAACCCATTCCATCAAAGCCAGCGAACCGAAAAAAGTACGGGACACCGGAGAAAAAATGCTGTATAAAGTCCGGCATGGAAATGGTAACCCGCCAGCAGCC
>Ga0209633_10004351_pt1 | contig 12752 bp, 16 predicted proteins | sample Cruoilmetagenom1_FD_187290 | JGI IMG/M metagenome (GOLD analysis project Ga0209633, IMG submission 187290) | Oil polluted marine microbial communities from Coal Oil Point, Santa Barbara, California, USA - Sample 1 (SPAdes) (version 2) | ecosystem: Environmental > Aquatic > Marine > Oil seeps ... | reverse complement strand
TTCCTTTCTAAATTCCTGGATTCACTTAGCGTCGCAAATAACCGGGCGTTAAAAGTGTTGCGCCTTTTTTGGCACAACGCTTTTAACGATTCATGTTGATTTGCCTTGTATGCAGTTTTTGATTAGCGCTCATCTGCCCATTCATCATGTTTAGGCAAGTTACAATCTGTGTCGATGTCATACCAAGGCGCTTTTAGGCTAACCCAGATATGACTTGTGGGCCTGACTTTAGGGTCATCATCCAATGTTCCAAGGCGAAGAATATAATGTTTTTGGCCTTCTCTATATGCGTATATGTGTGAACCGCAATTTGAACAAAAGCACCTAACTTTATCGGGTGATGATTGATAACACTTAATCAAATTTTCACCTGAAGTGAACTCAAAATCGTCTATTTGCACAGCTGCCACGGATGAAAAAGCTGAACCATGTGCTTTTCGACATGTAGTGCAATGACAGTGAGTGATTTCACCAACTTTGCCATGAATTGCATATGTTATCTCTCCACACATGCAGCTTCCTTTAATCATTCAAATAGCACTCCATTGTTTTTGTGCATAACACCGAGGTAAGTGGCCAAGCTGGCTGTTTAGCTTGGTCCAAGTGTGTGCTGCTTTTTGCACACACGACTTTACCGACTTGTTATGTTTTTGTTTCATTAAAGTACAACCCCATAGATTCTGATAACAAATAACCACTATTTAAATAGAACAATTCTGCTGGGCCACCTTTACGAGTAAGAAGATATGAAGTCGAAGCATTGCTTTGCTTTAAAAGGCTGTTTAGCTCACTTAATAGCTTCTTACCTACGCCTGTTCGTTGTTTTTTAGTTTTAACACACATTTCTTTTATTATAAATTGTGACGATTTTTGATATGGTTCGAAATTACCAAAGACAAACCCTATAAGCTCGCCGTTTTCTATGGCGGATAGGCCTAAGAAATAGGGTGCTTTTTTATAACAAAGCAGTCGATCATGAGCATTTTCAAATACCCAGCTCTCGCACCATGGCTCTTGGCTAAACACTTCGACTAAAAGAGCAGCGTGACCATCAATGTCTGATTCTTTTACTTGGACTATTTCCATTGCATTTCTTTATTGAACATAACGTTTAGCATTTGCGGCATTTTGGACGTTGCTGTTTTTCAAGCAACGTCCAAAATGTCCGGCAAGATGCGCTTGCTATGCGAGAGCTAGTCTCGCACCTGATTTCTATGATGATTGACATAATTATGATAGAGAAAAGTAAAGTATCAGCTTGCTAATTGTCTTCCTCCTAAAACTTTACCACCTGTTTGTTGCTAACTTATAAAGTACTAAATTTATAATACATTTTACTAATGTCATTTGTTTCACGCGCATAACGAATAACTAAAAGGCATGCGTTTTGTTGCGCGCCCTTTTTGAGTGGCTTGTTATGTTTTCTTTGCACTATTTCTATCTTCTTGAAATTGGGGTAACTCATCAGTTATTTGAAACCAACAAGAACTGTAGTTGGTATAAATATGTGCGTCAGGTTTATTTTCAATATCTGAATCTAATGTGCCTAGGGCGAATTCTACATACTCTCCAGTGTCGTTTGACGGGATAAATATCAAACTCGACCCGCAGGTACTACAGAATAGTCTTTTTGTACCATTATCACCAACATAGATTTTTAATTGATCTTTTCCATTTACCCAACGAAAATTTTCGGTTTTAGCTTCGCCGAAAGTTGCGAATGCTGCGCCATGGAATTTACGGCACATCGTACAATGACAATGAGCCATTTGTTTTTCTATTTTGTCGATTGCATATTGTACAGCTCCGCACAGACATGATCCTGTATAAGCTATATTGTTTGGTTCATTATTCATTTTCAAATTGTCGATTATTGGTTTGTGAAAACATAACCGCTGATTATACAGACCCTGTTGGGTCCGTATAATAAAAATCATTGTTTTCTAATATAGTCATTTAATTCCTTGATTTACTGAAATAAAAACTATCACTTGTCTCATTATCAAACAAGGGCAAATCGGGACCCCGTGTTGCAAAATGCAAAGTACTTTGGGGGTGGGTAGATATAAATATATTATGTTTCTGTATGTTTGGAATGAGTAGACGCCAGGCACTGCGGTGATTGCGATATTGAAGAATCAGTACCCATTTGTTTAAACTTCAAGCAAATTAGAATAAATTCGGGCCGGTAAAGTTACCGGCCCTCTGTGCGCTATTCAAAGCCTGTCTAATGGACTAATTGTATTTTGCTCAACACGGATGATATGTGTATAGATCATTGTCGTGTTGATGTCCCAGGAGGATTTGAATACTACGTAGATCGGTCCCATTTTGCAGTAAATGTGTGGCAAAGCAGTGACGCAAGGTATGTATACTGGCCTGTTTGGTAATCGTGGTTTTTCTTAGGGCTTGTTTAAATGCCCGCTGTGGTGTTGAACTTGAGCAGTGCCATCGTACTGTTTGACCGGTAGGTGGCCAGATGCGGGTAGTCGTGGAGGGAAAGACATATTGCCATCCCACTGATTGCGCAGCCTTTGGGTATTTTTTATACAGCGCACCGGGTAACGGGTAACGGCGCATACCCCGCCCCTTTTAAACAATCATCCTTATGCAGGCCCATCACCTTAAGCAAATGTTGTTGTAAAGGTTTCACAAGCCGTTGAGACAATAAGGTCGAGCGATCTTTTCCACCTTTAGCCTGCCGGACGGTAATTGTGTTCAAATTAAAATCAATGTCTTTAATTCTCAGTTGTGTGCATTCACTGACGCGCATGCCAGTACCATAAATCAACTCCGCCATTAATCGGGTTGTCCCTGACATATGACTGAGAATATCGCACACCTCACCAACGCTTAACACCGTAGGTAGAAACTGCTTACGCTTGGCTCGCGATAAATGACTCAACCATCCTGGTTCCAGCTCCAGGACGTGCTTGTATATAAAAATTAACGCATTTAAGGCCTGGGATTGAGAGCTGGCCGATAAGCGGCGCTGGGTAACCAAATAATTCAAAAAAGTCTCAATCTCTTGTTTACCCATCTCTTTAGGATGGCGTTTCTTGTGAAACAGAACGTACTGCCGACACCAGTAGACATCGCTTGAAGCGGTTTTCGGGCTGTAATGACGACGCTGGCAGGCGAGTTTGATTTGCTCTAGCAGCTTGGGTTTGTGTGAATAAGAGACGCTTTCAGGACCCCATAAGGTTACCTCCTGAGAAAAATTACGAGGTTATTCAATGGGGTTGCATACTGCAATACATTGTCACGATATGCCAGTTTTGGATAATGGAGCAGCCGACGTATAATGAATCATGAAATCAAGTGTTTAAGTGTATTAGAAATTTGTGATGTTAACTATACGGACCCAACGGGGTCCGTATAGTAACTGTTATGTGAATAAAAACGACCACATCATGGAAATAAGCTGGAAATGAAATTCAATCATATTGGTATACCTGTGACAGGAAGTTTTGAAGGTGAGATAGACTTGCCACATCTAAAAATGACAGTGTCAGATCATGAAAATAATCCTTATGGTATTCAATGGCAACGATATTGGGATGGTGCACCATATCCTGAATTAGTAAAAACCGTTCCACATGTCGCGTTTGTGGTACAAAATCTTGAGGCAGAGATATCAGGTAAAAATGTAATTATCGAACCAAACTCACCTAGTGAAGGGCTGGTTGTTGCCTTCATCGAAGTAAATGGCGCGCCTGTAGAACTAATGGAGTATCAAAATTAAAAAATCACATAACAAATCGTTCAAAAAGGACCGCTAAAATGCGGCGGCCTTTTAACTCAAACGTTAGACGTCAAGCACAAATAATGGAGGTGCTGAAATGAGTACAGAGAAACCAAAAATTGCCTGCCTACCTAACGGGCCGTATTATTTGCTTAACGATCTCACTCCGCAAGTAATTCCAAATATTCAAAAATCTAAAGGTGACCCCTGTGCCACGATCACCGGGGTAGCATTGTGTCGTTGTGGTGGTTCTAATAACAAACCATTCTGTGATGGCACACATGGAACAAATGGCTTCACCGATAAGAAACTGACGGACGGAACACTCAATAAACGTGATAACTACGTTGGAAAAATGATTACTATTCACGACAACCGTGGGATTTGTGCCCATGCCGGATATTGCACGGATAACCTCAGCTCAGTATTTCAATTAAGAGAAGAGCCTTGGATTGATCCTGACGGTGCAATTGCCAAGGATATTATTAATACAATTACTAAATGCCCATCGGGTGCGCTTAGCTACACAATCGATAATATAGAACATAGAGATCAAGATCGAAATCCAATGGTTACAGTCACAAAAGACGGTCCGTATTCGGTTACCGGTGGCATAGAACTTGTCGATCAGCCTCAAGGCGAAGGGGCTTCAACGGAGCACTATACGCTTTGCCGCTGCGGAGGTTCGAAAAATAAGCCATTTTGCGATGGAACTCACTGGCACATAGAGTTCAAGGATGAAAAAAATTAGCCAGCTGTCATCAATGTGGAAATTGCCGTCTAACAAACAGCTCAACAAGGACAATTTTTTCAATGCGCAAAAGGTGCGTATTGAAAAATCGCCTGTTAGCTGAAACGTTCAGCATAAAAATAAATGGACAAAACCAAATGAAACAATGGTATGAAAAATTATTTGAAAATTATGCTGAGACCTATGATTCTGAAGAATTCACCAAGGGAACAATTGGAGAATGCGATTTCATTGAAAAAGAAATCAATTATGACAAAACAGTGAAAATACTTGATATTGGATGCGGAACAGGCAGGCATTCAATAGAATTATCTAAAAGAGGCTACTCTGTTACTGGAATTGATCTATCTGAATCGCAATTACAACGCGCAAAACATAAAGCATCTACGCAATCACTTAAAATAGATTTTCAAAAACACGATGCTAGAATCCCTCATTTTTCAAATGCATTTGATTTAGTAATCATATTATGTGAAGGTGGCTTTCCTTTAATGGAAACTGATGAGATGAACTTTCAGATACTTCAAAATGCTGCAAACGCCTTAAAGAAGAATGGAAAGCTAATATTTACAACCTTAAATGGCCTCTTCCCTATATTCCATTCTGTAAAAGATTTCTTTGCTGCAGAAAAAAGAGACGGTTGTGCTACATATAAGGATAATACTTTTAATCTGATGACATTTCGTGATCACAACATCACAGAATTTGTTGATGATTTTGGAAATAAAAAATCTCTTAATTGTGATGAAAGATACTATATTCCATCAGAAATAAGCTGGCTTCTTAAATCATTAAATTTTAAAACCATTGATATATTAGGTGCAAATCTTGGTGCCTTTAATCGAAATGACAAGTTAACAACTGAAAATTTTGAAATGTTGGTGATAGCGGAAAAACAATAAAATGCTAACAAATCATTGCACTGGATGTTTTGGCCTGAGAAACGACCAAAACTCCAGTGAATTCAAACGTTATGCATCTTAAGAGGGACAAATGGAGCCAGTGATAGTTGAATTTCCGTTACGAGGCGAATGGATTGCACCAAATACACCTGGCTATAAAGTGCCAAGTCACGGTACAGATCAATTAGCTCAAACGTATGCTTATGATCTTATGCAGATTGATTGGCGTTATCCTAAGGGTTTCCGGTTTTTTAAAAGACCATACCTCTCTGCTTTAACGTTTGGTGTACGATTGAATCAATGTCTTGGTTGGGCCCAACCTATCTATGCACCATTTGATGGTGAGATTATTGAAGCAGAAGATGGCGTTAAGGAGAGAAACCCTGTTCATTTTGTTCGTGATATTATTTTTGTGCTTAAAAATGCTTTTTTCTTTAAGCCGTCGGATAATAATCGTGATATGAAGTTGGTTCTTGGCAACTATATAATTCTCAAAGGAGAGAGTTGTTATGCATTTTTTGCGCATGCACGGACAGGGTCCTTACGCATCAAGCCGGGTGACATAGTACGAACAGGGCAGCAACTCGCGGAAGTTGGGCATTCTGGTAATTCGACTGCGCCACATCTGCACTTCCATCTAATGGACAGCCATATTCTAATGAAGGCGAAAGGCATACCGTGTTGTTTTAGGGAATACGAATTATTCAATGAGGGTGAATGGAGTGAAGTCTCCAATGGGATTCCGGGTAGATATGACAGAATTAGGCTAATATGATGCTCACAATGCATAACAAGTCGTTCAAGTTGCCGCGGAAAAAGAATGGCTGCGCTATTCAGCTACAGCAGTGGCGCGCAATTTAACTCAAACGTCAGGCAACAAGAGAGTAAGAAATGTCTCAGACTTTCAACAACTCGTTTCGAGATATACGAAAATATCCTAAAAAATTTCTACAAATCTCTTCTGAGGGGAGCCGCCTTCCCGTTACATACAAAAAATCTTGGGACGATGGATTTGGTGCTAGAGGATGGAAGATCGATGCAACAATTGGGGATCCCGAAATCATAGCAAGTACTCGTGAGACAGGTCAAAAAATTAACACTTCAGTTTTTGTTCACGATATTTTGGGTCATTTTCTGTCCGGCTTTGGGGTAAGTGGTCATAGAAGCGAAGCGATGGCACTTATTCAATTATCTAAACGTACAAACTCTGATCCAAGACCAGACTATGAGCAGATGGTTAAGGAAGACATTATAAATGGGAGAGTCAATGGAGAGTTATTAATTACATTCCTTCCAGAACAACTTAAGGAATTATTGCCATCAGGTAGTGAAATGACTAATAAAGAAATAATATCTTTTCTTAAACAGAAAATTAGTGAAAAAAAACTACATGATGCTCTTGTCGAGCATTTTTTTACACTAGGCAAAGCAGGAGAAAAGCATGCCGCCGGTAGCTGGATAGCACTTGATTTAGATCCAGAAAAACAAACAGAATTAGGCCTTGCCCTACAAAATCTTCTTGAGGTTATTGACTCAAAGGTAGAATAAATGAGAACAGAAGAACTTAAGGGGTTTATTATAATTAATAACAAGAATATTACATTTACTACGGAAGAGATCAACAGCTTTGGCTCAATCAACGGTTATCAAACTTTTGTTGCCTGACACATCAACACGGACAATTTGCCACGCTGCGCTTCGTAAATTTTCGGTTATGCAAGACGTTATGTATAAGAGATAATGTAAATGAATATCGGAATCTATATCTACGATCAAGCTGAGGTCTTGGATTTTTCAGGGCCTTTTGAAGTGTTTTCTACCGCCTCTCGGGTCTGTCAGAGTAGCAATCCTTTTGATGTTTTCTTGATAAGTGAAGTGGGTAATGAGGTTATTGCCAGGGCGGGATACAAAGTGATTTCAAGCTATGGATTTCACAACCATCCAGAAATGGATGTTTTTATCGTTGTCGGAGGCGTATACACTGACGAAATAAAGAAGCCTCAAGTCATTGAATGGATTTTTAATCAAGCGCAAAAAACGCCAGTTGTTGCGTCTATATGTACAGGTGCATTTCTATTAGCAAAAGCTAAAATATTGAATAATCAAAAGGTCACAACCCATTGGGAGGATATTGCCGATTTGAGGACAATGTTTCCTCAGCTAGATGTTATTGAAAATGTCCGTTGGGTTGATGAAGGTAATTTAATTACATCTGGAGGCATATCGGCGGGTATCGATATGAGCCTCCATTTGGTCAGCAAACTACATAGTCCTGCTTTAGCAGAACAAACGGCGAAGCAAATGGAGTTTTCATGGACAAAGAACGCATAATAAAGCGCTGAAGCGGACCTTGATTCGCTGAAGCTTAACTGGAACTTTCGGCCATAGGCAGCCGATCATGGATTTCTTATCAAACGGCGATTTTGCAAGGCGGATTCAACTGGCATTTAATAGAGTTAACTAAAAGGCTTAATTGGTTAGAATTCAGATGTGTCTAATATCGGCCAGTAACGCCTATCAAGATAACTAAAGCAATTATTTTGAGATCACATTTTGTGATCTAAAAAGACATCTCACTTCCGAATTCGTTGTCCAATAACAACGCTTCGAAGTTCTGATTTATACTGTAAGCAGACATTTAGGTACAGATGGTGATCCCACTATCTGCCCCATTTCAGATAATCAAAATAATCAGTTTGTTTGTACCATATCTATAGAAGGTTCCAGTGTGCTTCGGCTTGATAATGAGACAGGTGTTAGCTAGTGTAATTATAAACGAAGGATTTAAACGACTATTTAAGAAATAATAATTCCTATTATATGGACAAAGCGGCTGAGTAAATTATTATGCTTAATAATATGGAAATTTCTATTACAACATACTTGCCAGTAATTTTATTATTTTCGGTTGGCTGCAACGACAACCTACGCACTGCTTTTGATCGGCCTTAGTCTCTATATCGTGTGGACATGTGACTGAGTAGAAACGTTGGCCATTGCACAACAGTCCACGTCAGTATTATTATCAGCTGGGAAATAAGGAAAAAATATGCCAGGTTGTGGTTGTGAAGTAGAGATAAAAAACAAAGAAGAAAGCCGTGTCTTGATAATACTTCTAGGTATCAACGCGTTTATGTTTTTTGTTGAGATAACGCTCGGTATTATAAGTGAATCAACAGCGCTAATAGCGGACTCACTCGATATGTTGGCAGATGCGACAGTTTACGGGATTGGCTTGTATGCCGTCGGAAGGCCATTGTCAATGAAAATCAGAGCCGCCCATATCAGTGGCGTATTTCAGATCATATTAGGCACCGCTGTATTTATTGATGTTTTTCGACGTTTCGTATGGGGCAGTGAGCCGGAGTCGTTTCTAATGATTTCCATAGGAATCGTTGCTCTTGTTGCTAATGTCATCTGCCTTAAGCTTATTTCCAGGCATAGAGAAGGCGAAGTCCACATGAGAGCAAGTTGGGTTTTTTCGAAGAATGATGTCATCGCTAATTTGGGCATTATTATTGGCGGCCTGCTTGTGTATGCGCTCGAATCTCGATATCCGGATCTTCTTATTGGCCTAGCTATTTCAATCATTGTTATTCGTGGCGGAATTCACATATTCAAGGACGCCAGTGAGGAAAAAAAGCAAGCTGCATAATGCAGCTAACTGTATACCCTGCCTCATGAACAACATTGCGAAGGTCGGCTTTCGGTAGACTGCTGCCGATCACCGTCATAACCTAAGCGTCCGCTTTCAGTATAAAAACCCGTCATTTGATAAAAAAATCTAATGAAAAAATTGGGCGTTATATGAAGTGAAGACAGGCTGACTAGCCAGCCTGTTGATAATCCGAATAGGATTTTTCTTCGACCAGTCCCGAACCCAGTTTCAGGTTCAGTTCTTTTTTGATGTTTGCCCGCTCATCGTTGGAATAATAGACCGAACGGGCCAGTTCAACGAAACCCTCATCGAAGTTACGATCACGTTCCTTGTCACGAATATTGTCTTCGATTTCCCATATTTTCTCGTTAATTTTCTTTAACCGATCTGTTTCGTCGGATATATCGGCCTTGGCAAATTCAGATTTGTTCCAGACCTCTTTCATGAGCGTCAATTCCTTATTCACATTCTCCAGTTTGGCCTGGTCCTTGATGCGCTCACTCTTGATTTCGAGAATTGTCACCTTGTCGAGAAATTCACCTACCGAAACATCAACTTTTATCGTCATTACACCACCATTTGTTTATACTTTAGCTGTCTGATTATCACCTAGCCTGGCAGGACCATCGTGACAACCCGTTTTCACTTTCCCATTATAGCCCATCCATACCTGATTACAGCAGGGCAAAATCGACCCGTCAGACGGTTATCCTGGCTTGTATTGGTCCTCCTGGCGGGCCTGCTGCACCTCAATCCGCTCTATGCCAAAACCGATCCGCTGGTGTTTGATGACACCCCATTATCAGAAGCCCTTGCCCTGCCATCCTGGTTCAAGCTCAGTTTCCTCGATTTAAAGGAAGATCTTGCCGAGGCCAGGCAGGAGAACCGTGGCCTGATTGTCTACTTTGGTCGGCATGACTGCCCCTATTGCAAGGCCCTGCTGGAAAAAAACTGGGGGCGTGAGGATATTGTGACCTACACACAGCGCTACTTTGATGTCATCGCCATCGATGTGCTGGGCCACCGGCCGCTGACGGATACCCAAGGCAGGGAACTGACTGAAAAGGCCTACGCGGCAGAACAAAAGGCCGACTTCACCCCCACCCTGCACTTTTACGATAAACAGGGCAAGCTGGCCTATAAACTGACCGGCTATCGTCAGGCCTATCAATTCAAGGCCGCGCTGGAATATGTGGCGGATAACCATCACCACCAGGAAAGTTTTGCAGAGTATTATGCCCGCGCAGAAAAGGCGGAGAGTTACGGTAATCGTGAATTAAACCGGCAGCCGGATATTCGCTATGGCGAGAAGCTGATTGACCTGTCAAACAACAAAAAGCCGGTTCTGGTTTTATTCGAGCAACCCCGCTGTCATGCCTGTGATGTGATGCACGGCGGTCCATTACAGGATGAACGCATTGCCCGGCGCTTGAAAAAATTTAAAGCCGTACAACTGGATAGCACCAGTGACCAGCCGATCATCACCCCTGGCGGGCAACACACCACCAGCCGGGCCTGGGCAAAAGAGTTATACCTGGATTACACGCCGACGCTGATGTTTTTTGATGAGCAGGGTAATGAGGTGGTGCGTATCGATTCGGTGGTGTGGTTTTATCGTCTGCGTAATGTGCTGGATTATGTACTGGGCAAGGGTTATCTGCATTACCCGACTTTCCAACAATGGCGCAACCGGAAAAAACCCTAAGCATCCTGATAGCGGTTTTTGAGCCGCACATAGTGTTGCGCCGAATAGGCCAGTGATTCTTTTTCTTGCTTACTGAGTGCGCGCACCCGTTTGGCCGGTTGCCCCATCCATAGATAACCACCCTCAAGTTCCTTACCCGGTGTCACCAGACTGCCTGCACCCAATAAAACCTGATCCTGCAAAATGGCGCCATCCATGACGATCGCCCCCATGCCGATCAGGCACTGGCTACCCACCTTACAGCCATGCAATATCACACGGTGACCGACCGTGACCTCATCGCCGATTTCCAGCGCATAACCACCCGGTTTATACGGCCCATCATGGGTCACATGCAAAACCGAGTTATCCTGAATATTGGTATGACTGCCGATGCGGATGCTGTTCACATCGCCCCTGACCACCGTAAACGGCCAAACCGAACTGTGCGACCCGATACTCACATCGCCGACCACCAGTGCCTGGTCGTGGATATAGGCGGAACGATCAATGGTGGGCGTTATATTTTCAAATGACTCAATTGTCATGGTGCGTATTAGTTGTTTTTTTTGAACGTTATTTTTACCACATCACCGGGACGAATTAAATCAGGATTATGAATGCGGCTGTTCTCGGCCAGTTCTGGATAGAGGTATGGATTCTCCAGATAACGCTCGGCGATGGCCCACAGTGTATCCCCTTTTCTCACCCGGTGAATTTTCACGCCTTTTTTCCTGCGTTCGCGCAACAGGGCGCGATCGACATGCCTTCTGCGAATAACCTTGATCTCCTGATCCGGCGTATCAACAATCATTCGCTCCGCACCCTGCGTGGGTGAAACAATGGTTACCCGGTTTGAGTAGAGAAAGGCAATTTCATTTTGCAATATTGAGGGCATTTCTTTTCGAAGCTGTTCCCTGTAAAACAGCTCATCACGGAACCACCAGGAGCCTGCTGCACTGGTTGCCAGGATAATGGTAAAAACCTTAACGAGTCCAAAACTCTTGTTTACCTGACCATCCGGTCGAATAATGATACCCGTCGAATCAAGCTGGGGCGTAGTATATTTGCTGCCCAATGAGGGTTTTGGTTCCGGCTCTTCCTCTTCTGGTGCGACCTGCGGAATTTCAAATTTATAGATATCCGCACTTGCCGGGGCCTCCGGCGTATCTTCTAGCGGTAAGGTCTCAGCTTCCAGTTCAATTTTATTTGCAACATGGTCATTAATTTTCGTCTCAATGATGGATTCTTTTAATGACGCCGCCATTTTGTCGGCATAATAATCTGCTTTTGACACCAGCTCATCAAAGTCAGGCAGGACAGCCTGCTTGTCATCCTCATAGGGCAGGGCAATGACCGGTCTTTCGCTCGTTTCGCTATCGAGCTTGATTGAGAACGCATCAGCACTATCGATCCTGGACTCGTTAACCGCGTCATCACTCAGATAAGGCAAAAGCGCAAGGGGTTGATTTTGTTGCGCGGGTAATTCTTCTGTTTCAATCGCAGCGTCATCAACATCATCGGGTAATGAGGTGGGAATAAATGAATAAGGTTCTTCCGTCAGGGACAAATCATCAAGGGTTGGTTCATCGAAAATACTTTCATCCAGTACCTCTTCATCGTTGCCAGACAAGGTCTCGATCGACTCTGCCGGTAAGGTCTGATCTTCCTGTGCATTATCGTCCGGCAGGGTGGTGGGTAGGAAAGAATACGGCTCTTCAGTCAGGGACAAATCATCAAGTGTTGGCTCATCAAAGATACTCTCATCCAGCACATCTCCATCATTACCAAAGGCATTATCGATCTCGGCCTGCCGAAGTTCAGCCAGGCGGGACTCAGCCATAACATCAGCGGTGCCCTCATCAACCACAGCCTCATCAATCGATGCATCCGGCAGGGCCTCTTCCTGATCATCATCTTCAGGCAGGGTGGTCGGAATAAATGAGTAAGGCTCTTCCGTCAGGCTCAGTTCATCCGCGACGGATTCATCATGGACCAGCTCATCAACAATT
>Ga0209633_10004350_pt1 | contig 12752 bp, 11 predicted proteins | sample Cruoilmetagenom1_FD_187290 | JGI IMG/M metagenome (GOLD analysis project Ga0209633, IMG submission 187290) | Oil polluted marine microbial communities from Coal Oil Point, Santa Barbara, California, USA - Sample 1 (SPAdes) (version 2) | ecosystem: Environmental > Aquatic > Marine > Oil seeps ... | reverse complement strand
GGTACGAAAGGCCGTCAATATTCCTTTTGGAGTTTCGCATCCTGAATGGTTACTAAAAATCGGAGCAAAAATCATTGGAACCGAAACAGAATTAGTTCTAAAAAGCAGAAATGTTAAACCGGAAAGATTACTTCAGAACGGCTTTGTTTATACATATCAGAATCTTACTAATGCATTGAATAGTCTATTAGAAGATTGTGATAAATAGATTTCTCTGAATCTTATAAATAGCTACATGATAATACCCATTTCAAAACCCGACTTCATTACTAAATTCATGCTTTAAAATTAATCCCATAAAAATCAATAAGTGATTTATATCAATAGGAATAAAATGAACTTTATCTATATTTATTTAGTTTCGAATCTTTCAAAAAATAGCAACCTTATAAGGTTTTTAAATAAGAATACATTTTCTCCTTTGTCTTTTCATCTGGTATTCTTCCATGGCCTGCCATCATATTGTCGATCATATGATGTGGCTTTGAAGTTCCCGGAATCACACAAGTTACTTGTTCATTAGAAAGTATAAATTTTAAAAAATATTGACCCCAACTATTAATATCATATTCTTTACACCATTGGGGTAATATCTTTCCTCTAACCAATCTAAATAATGAACCGCTGTCATAAGGTTGATTAACCAGGATTGCTGTTTCATTCTTCCCGGCTGTTTCAAAAAGTGATCTCTCAGCATTTCTAGATCTAATAGAATAATTAAATTGCACGAAGTCGGGCTTTTCAGAACGTATTATTCTCTCTAGTTCATTGTGAGAAGAATCAACATAGTGCGTAATACCCCAGTACCTAATTTTACTCCTTTCTTTCCAGCTTTTAAGCGTTCTAACATGTGTCTTCCAATCAACTAAGTTATGAATTTGAATCAGGTCCATTTTTTTCCTTTGCATTAATTGCATAGACCTTTCCATTTGTATTATTCCATCATTTTCTCCTGAAGTCCAAACTTTTGTGGCATAAAATAAATTATCTTTAGAATCTAGCGTTTTCGTTAAATCTCCCACCACTCTTTCCGAACTTCCATACATTGGAGACGAATCAATAACTTTTCCTCCTAATTTGTTCATTTCTAGAAGCACTTGTTTTAACGTTTCTCTTTTTGAAGCAGAATTACCAACATCAAAGGTTTGCCATGTACCCAGGCCGACCACAGGTAATTTTTCCTTAGATGAAGGAATTGGCCTCAGCATAATAGTAGTTTTTTCATGTTTAAAAGATGATATAAGCGGAGTTATCATCAGGCCTAAACCTGCTAAGCCTCCTAATTTCAATACTTCTCTTCTTGAATAATCTTTATTTTTCATGGCTATTATAATTTAAATATAATTCTTTTTCCTTGATAAGTTGTTTTTTTCCTAATCTATATCCTGTCAAAGACCAGACGATAACTAATGGAATGGCAATCAGAGCGATTACTGACAATCCAAACCCTAAGGAAACTAAGAGCGTAAAAGCCCAGCCTGTTAAAGCATCTCCTCCCCGATAAATAACCGTATCAATAAAATTTTTCGATCTGTATTTTTCTTCTTTAGTACAAACAGTAAACAATATTTCGCGAGCAGGCCGGAGCAGTGAAAAATTTCCAGCCCTATGGACGATAATCAAGATGGCAATCATCATCAGAGACAATTTCAAACTAATAACCACAAAGCCCAGCCCAATTAAAATGGGAATCGAAGCTAAAGTAATTGCTAAACCAAACTTTTTAATAATCCTATTTGTAAACAGCATTTGCCCAATAATTGCAATGGCATTAGTTAAGAAATCAACCCTCGAAAAATAAACAATACGATGACTACTTTTTTTTATACTATTCTCAAGGACATGTGCTTGCTCAAAATATAAAATTGTGGATATGGACGTATAGATAAGTATAAAAAATATAATACCTAATAGATATTTGGAATTAAGCACTTTTTGAAGTCCATACCAAAAATTATATTCTAAAATTATTTTCGGATTAAATATTATATTATCGTTCTGCGAATTGTCTTCATCTTTTATTACAATAATTTTCCTGGTGGAAATAAGTGCCATTAAAAGAAAGATTGCGGCTATTAAGAGTAAATTTTCTATTGATGAATTTGATGCTATGAAGGAGGAAATTAAAGGTCCGGTTAAAGCACCAATGCTCCCCCCACTTGCAATGATTCCGAAAGTTCTTTTAGAAGCTTCACTAGAATATACATCCACCATAAAACTCCAAAATAATGAAACGGCAAAAAGGTTAAACACACTTAACCATATAAAAAACGAAATAGCAAGTACTTTTGATTCTCGATTTAATTTAAATAAAAAATAAAACAGCAATACGTTTAGAATAAAAAAGATATAGGAGATAGTAAGAATCTTTCCTATAGTATTTTTTCTTGTTATATATCCAAACAAAGGGACTACTAGAAGCATTGCTATAAACGTTCCGGTAAACAACCATTGCATTTTATCTGCGCCATTTATGATCCCCATTTCGTCTCTAAGAGGCCGCAGAATGAAATATCCCGAAAGCAGGCAGAAAAAATAAATGAAAGACCATAGCACCAATTTTTGCTCACTTTGTTTTAGCATGGTAACCTTTAATATTACCGTATTGAAATATTTTGTCATTCCTAATAATTGTTTTTCGGAAGCCTAATATCTCAAATCCTATTGTAAAAAAATGAGTGATTTAGGAAACGGAATGACGGATTTATAAATTAATCAGGTTGTTTCTATAGGAAGATGGAGTCATTCCTGAATGTCTTTTAAACGAAATATTGAAAGATGATAAAGAGTTAAAACCACATTCAAAGGCTATGCTTGAAATCTTTCGATTCTGATATTTTAATTGACTGAGTAACCTTTTGGCCTCTTCGATGCGATAGGCATTTATATAATCTGAGAAACTTTTTAAAAATAATTTATTTATAATATGTGACACTAAATACACAGGTAACCTTGTTTTATCAGCCAGTTGTTTAATAGAGAACCCCGGATTGAGAAATGGCTTTTCTTCACGCATTAAAAATTCAATTTTCTTAGAATACCTGTATAACTCACTCTCCTTTAAATTAATATTCTGATACTTTTCAACTTTCGGAATACCCTTGAGAATTTCAGGATTCTTATGTATCAAAAAGCTTAAAAAATATGCAAATACTCCATAGACAACCGGTCCGAGTAAATAGGGGGTTAATCCTAAAATATAATTGGAAAAATAGGTTAATTGTAAAATAGTCGTTCCTACTGTTAATACACCTAACCAAATCCAATCACTCTTTTTAAACGAAAAACTATTTTTATTAAAGGCAGCCATTCCAAGAAATAATAAACTAAAAATACTATATGCCAGCTGGTGAAATAATAGCATTTTATACCCTCCCAAATACCAAAAATTATTCAACGTTAACGAAGATATAAATATGAGTATTAGGAGTGATGGAATAAAATGAATAAAATTCCAATTCGACCATTTTCTTTTGTAAACAAAATAATAAACATACAATAAGAGTAAGGGGCCAAAAGCTGAATGTGCAACGAAACCCAAATTAAGAAACCAAACCGGAGTTTGCTCTAAATAAACCCATAAAATTGATTTTATAATTCTAAGTGTAATGGTGAAAAAAAATAATGCAAGAAGCTTATTTTTTAAACCGCCATTCTTCTCTAAAAAGCTACTTATTGCTAAATAAAAACTTTGAGTTGCACCAACACCAGCGATAAGAATTTCAATGTTTCTATCAATTTTAGTTACTCTCATTAAAATAATTTAGGCACTACTAAAGTAATTATTTTTTCAACAGTTAAAATTTTTTACACTTCATTTAAGATATTTTTAAGATAATTAAACAGAGATTTATAAAATGCTTCTTCAAATATGTATTTTATACTTATTTTTACCGCTTAAACTTTAGAATAAATATGAGTACATATGATGTAGCCGTTATCGGTTCTGGTCCAGGAGGATATGTTGCAGCTATACGCTGTGCGCAATTAGGCATGAAAACCGCCATTATTGAAAAATATAATACCCTGGGTGGCACCTGTTTAAATGTAGGATGTATTCCTTCAAAAGCCTTATTAGATTCATCACATCATTATCATGATGCTATCAAACACTTTTCAGTACATGGTATTGAAATTTCAGGAGACGTAAAAATGAATCTTGAAAAAATGATTGCCCGCAAACAAAATGTAGTGGATCAAAACACCGCCGGTATTCAGTATTTGATGGATAAAAATAAGATCGATGTATTTAACGGACTAGGTTCATTTATAGATGCTACACATATTCATATCGCTAGAGCAGATGGCAAATCAGAACAAATAGAAAGTACGAACACTATTATTGCAACAGGTTCTAAACCATCAACATTGCCCTTTATCAAACTGGATAAAAAAAGAGTAATCACCTCAACAGAAGCATTAAGTCTAAAGGAAATTCCCAAACATCTGGTTGTTATTGGCGGAGGTGTTATTGGCTTAGAACTAGGGCAGGTATATCGTCGATTAGGTGCAGAAGTTTCTGTCGTTGAATATATGGACAGGATCATCCCTACGATGGACGCTTCCCTATCCAAAGAATTGCAAAAAGTGTTAAAAAAACAAGGTGTAAAATTCTTTACGAGCCATAAAGTAACTGCTGTTGAAACCACTTCAAAAGAAGTAATGATTACAGTCGATGATAAAAAAGGAAATCCTATAGAATTTAAAGGGGATTATTGTTTGGTTTCTGTAGGCAGGCGACCTTATACGGATGGATTAGGACTTGATAAAGCTGGTGTGAAAGCTAATGATAACGGACAAATTGAAGTTAATGACCATTTACAAACCAATGTAAAGAATATTTATGCAATAGGCGATGTGGTCAAAGGTGCAATGTTAGCACATAAAGCCGAAGAAGAAGGCGTATTTGTGGCGGAAACATTGGCAGGACAAAAACCACATATCAATTATAATTTGATTCCCGGTGTGGTCTACACATGGCCCGAAGTTGCTGCTGTTGGTAAAACGGAAGAAGAACTGAAAGAAGCAGGGGTTAATTATAAATCAGGACAGTTTTCTATGCGTGCTTTAGGGCGTTCAAGAGCAAGTGGTGATATTGACGGATTTGTAAAAATACTTGCCGATGCTGAAACAGATGAAGTATTAGGTGTGCATATGTGTGGTGCCCGTGTAGCCGACCTGATTGCTGAAGCCGTTACTGCAATGGAATTCAGGGCTTCTGCAGAAGATATTGCTCGAATGAGCCATGCGCATCCAACCTATGCCGAAGCTGTTAAAGAAGCTGCTTTGGCTGCTACTGATAACCGACCAATACACAGTTAAACTATTGAAATTATGAAAGCTTTTAAATTATTCTTCTTGTTGATTTTTATACTATCTATAAACGGATATGCTCAAGAAAAAATATCAAATTATAACATTTCAAAACAGGAGATCACCTTCATGATGCTACAACAAGCTGTGGACTGGAGTAATGGAGACCTCGAAGCTTTTATGAAAGGTTATATCAAATCTGATAGTTTGAAGTTCGTTGGAAAAAACGGAATAACTTATGGATGGCAGCAAACATTAGAAAATTATAAAAAAGGATATCCAACAAAAGACCATACCGGTACCTTAACATTTAAGCTATTAGAATTTGATCAATTGGCTGATGATGTATTTTTAGTTATTGGTGAATATCATTTAAAACGAGCTGTCGGTGATGCTGATGGTATGTTTTCAATTATTTTGAAAAGTATCAATGGTGAATGGAAAATTATTGCTGACCATTCTTCGTAATGCGAATTAAATAGTCAACATATTTATGTCATTTCTGCGAAAGCAGGAATCTAATTTAGATTGTATCTAGATTTCTTGGATTCCTGCCTTCGCAGGAATGACAAATCAAAAAAAGGATATCATAATTTGAATTAACCTTCCTCAATTTACCTCATTGCGAACCTCCAAAAAAATAACCCTTAAAAATAATATTGATTTCAAGGAAAAATTATTGGCCTGGGCACAACGATTTGAGCAAGTTGTATGGCTGGATAGTAACCGATATCCTCAAAAATATTCGAGTTTTGATTCGGTTTTAGCTATTGATGCTCATTCTAAGCTAGATAACAATTATACTGACGCATTCAGAAAGTTAAAAGAATATAAGAACAACACCAAAGACTATATTTTTGGATATTTAAGTTATGATCTGAAAAATGATACTGAAGATCTCACTTCTGATAATTTTGATGGATTGCATTTTCCTGACCTATACTTTTTTCAGCCAAAAAAGTTGTTTTTTTTGAAAGGAGACTCTTTAGAAATATGCTATTTGCAGGAATATGAGAATGAAATAGATAGGGATATAGATGATATTCAGGAATATAACAACGCGCTGAGTGCTTTAAAAATTTCAAAACATCATGACGTAAAGATTCATAAACGGATTGCGAAGAAAGAGTATTTACAACGACTAGAGATAATTCTTGAACATATTCACCGGGGTGATATTTATGAAGTCAATTTTTGTCAGGAATTTTATGCTGAAAATGCCAGTATTGATCCTTTAGAAGTGTATTTACATTTGAATGAAATTTCAAAACCTCCTTTTGCAAGTTTTTTAAAAACAAATGATAGATATATACTGTCAGCTTCACCTGAACGATTTGTCAAAAAAGAAAAAAACAAAATAATATCACAACCCATCAAAGGAACTGCCAAACGCTTAGCTAACAAAAAAGCGGATACCCAATTAGCTTATAATCTATCACTTGATGAAAAGGAACGATCAGAAAATATTATGATCGTTGACCTGGTGCGTAATGATCTTTCAAAAACAGCAATCAAAGGTTCGGTAAAAGTCGAAGAATTATGTGAGGTATATTCCTTCGAACAAGTTCATCAATTAATTTCAACAGTTTCTTCAAAAATTAATAGTACAACTGACAGCGTTAATGTCATTAAAAGCCTTTTCCCAATGGGCAGTATGACCGGTGCTCCTAAGCTTTCGGCTATGCAAATTATTGAAGCACAAGAGGAAACCAAACGTGGAGTATATTCGGGTGCCGTTGGTTATTTTACACCAAAAGATGATTTCGATTTCAATGTAATTATACGTAGTATCTTGTATAACCAAGCCGAACAATATCTCTCGTATTCTGTGGGTGGCGCTATTACGTCAAAATCTGATCCTGAAAAAGAATACCAGGAATGTTTGCTAAAAGCAATTGCCATGAAACAAGCATTAAAAAATTAAAAGCATTCAGAGTTATTTGTCTTCCATATAACTTCACCTTCAGATAGTATGTCAAAAGGAATATCTTCGTTCCTATTGCCTATAATACCAATAAATTCACCCTCACAATTATAGACAGGATATACCGAGTTACAAGTTGGACAACAATTAGCATAAATAATTACGGCTTTGTTATTAAAGGTTCCTAGTTTTATATATCTATATTTAGAAAGCCCTGTAACATTTCGCTCTCTATCTTCGATTTCATTTTTCAACCAGCCTAAATCTTCTGTAGGATTTTCCACACCACATGTAGATTTCAAATCAACAGGTTCCTGGTTATCAGAATTGCAACCTGTTGCGAGCAATAAAATAATAATAAGTTTTAGGTATGATTTCATTTCGGTAGATTTATTTATACTATAGACCCCGCATTTATAATATGGTTGCGTTTAGAAATAAATCAATGCGATTTTATTTTTATTCTCTTACAGCCACCGCAATTTTAGAATCGGCTGTGCCATAATAGAGAAACCACTTGTCTTTAAAATATACCAACCCCTCTACGAAACATACTTCATTTACTTCACCAAGCTTTTCATAATCCTTATCGGGATAAATAAAATGATCTGCTGTTCTTTCTAAGAGCTTATATGGTTTTTCCTTATCAAATAATGCCTGTCCGGCAGCATAGGTGAATTTAGGCAGGGCAGGATCATTATAATTAGCCGCATTGCTACCATTATAAATTAACAGAATCCCTTCATCTCTCAACAAGGCATAGGGCCCGGATTCCACAAGCCTGCTATCGAATTTTCCCATACGGGGATGCAATACCGAGATCATTTTTTTACTTTCTTCATTCTCAGCAACTTCCCAATGGATCAAATCATCAGAATATGCCATAAAAATATTCGTATCACCAAAATACATCCAATACTTACCACCTATTTTCGTGGCAATTACTTTGTTACCCACTAATTTGGAAACAATTGCTCCTGCTTTAGACCAGGTATTCTTATATTTCCCTTTCCCTAAGACGAGGCCATGTTTAGTCCAGTTTATCAAATCTTTGGAACTTGCTAAGGCTAAGCGGGCAGTTTTACCGTCATAGGCAGTATAGGTCAAAATATAGGTGCCGTCTTCGCTTTCAACAATGCGAGGGTCTTCAACTCCATCAAAATAACAGAAATAACAATCTTCTGAATTTTCGGTTTCGGTTCCTTTTTTATAATTCCATTCATATACTTTCATGGCATCATCATCCGGGAAAAAAACCGGGGTCGGACTTTTTTCAAAATGCAATCCGTCGGAGCTTATCGCCATTCCAATACGTGAGGTACCATTTTTATCTTGTGCCCTATAAAATAAATAGACCTTTCCATCTTTTACAATTGCCGACGGGTTTAACACATTCCGCTCTTCCCATAAGACCGATTTTTTGTTCAAAGGGCAATCAAAACTTAAACTCGGGGTTGGTTTTAGAATTGGATTGATACTATCTGCTTTTACAAAATTAAGTAAGGCCCAGGAATCTGAGTTTGTGTTCTCAGGTTTAGGTTCAGGTGAAGTTTCTTTACATGCCATAAAAGCCAACAGCATAAAAGCACTAATGATGAGTTTTTCCATGTTTTAAAAGTACACTTTTATTTATAAAGACATAGATACTTTTTACTAAAAGAGTTTAATACAAAGAAGAATTGAGAAAACTACAAAACCTTCTCCATCTTATCGGTAATCTCTTCCAAACATAAATTGCCTATACTTCCTAAATGCATATGCATTATATTTTTATCAGGCATAAACTCCCCGTTTTCTACTTTGGTCCCAACAATTTTATAAGCATCTCTAAAAGTAAGTCCATCTTGCACCAGTTTATTTACTTCTTCTACTGTAAACAGGTAATCATATTTTTTATCTTCCAAAATTTTGGAATTTACCTCGACGTTTTCAATAGAGAAAATCAGCATTTCTAAACACGATTTCAAGGTTTGAATGGCCGGCAATAAACCTTCTTTTAACAATTGTAAATCCCTGTGGTAACCACTTGGCAAATTATTAGTGATTAGAGTAAGTTCATAAGGTAATGCCTGTAAAGCGTTGCATTTACCTCGTATCAATTCGAATACATCGGGATTCTTTTTATGAGGCATAATACTTGAACCCGTGGTTAATTCATCTGGAAAAGAGATAAAATTAAAATTCTGACTCATATACAGGCAAATATCCATTGCAAATTTAGACAAGGTTCCTGCTATTGCGCTTAATCCAAAAGCCAATGTTTTTTCCGTTTTACCCCTGCTCATCTGAGCCGCCACCACGTTGTATTTCAGAGTTGCAAAACCTAATAATTCGGTAGTATATGCCCTATCAATATCAAATGAACTGCCATAACCTGCCGCCGAACCCAAGGGATTCTGGTCAGCAATTTTATAGGCTGCATTTAACAGGTATATATCATCTATCAAACTTTCGGCATATGCCGAAAACCACAAACCAAAAGAGGATGGCATAGCTACTTGCAAATGTGTATAACCCGGGAGCAGCACATTCTTATGTTCTTCTGCTTTTACTATTAGCAAGTCAAACAAGGATTTAATTTGTTGCTTTATTTCAATAATTTCATCCTTTAAATACAGATGCATATCCACCAGCACCTGATCATTTCTTGAACGTGCCGTATGAATTTTCTTACCTGTATCTCCCAAGGCTTCTGTCAGTAAAAATTCAACTTTAGAATGTATGTCTTCGAAAGAATCTTCTATAGTAAAATTTCCTTTTTCAATATCCAGCAACAACTGATTTAGTTTTGCCTCAACAATATCAATTTCTTTTGCGCTTAGTATTTCAATCTTATACAACATTTTAGCATGTGCAATGGACCCTAATACATCGTATTTAGCCAGAATCAAGTCCAGTTCTCTATCGTTTCCAACAGTGAAAATGTCTATTTTTTTATCAGTGTTAAAGCCTTTATCCCATAACTTCATAATTCAAGTTTTTTAGTTTCTGGATTCCTGCCTGCACAGGAATGACAAATAATCATTATAAAATATTTTGCAACAAATCAACATACAATTGTATTCCTTCTTCTATTTCATGTATATAAATAAATTCATCAGCCGTATGTGAGCGTAAAGAATCTCCAGGGCCTAATTTCAACGATGGACATGTCAATACAGATTGATCTGATAAGGTCGGTGAACCATATGTGCTTCTTCCTAGAGCAATTCCTGATTTCACAAGAGCATGTGTATCAGGTATCGATGAGGAATTCAATCGTAAAGATCGCTCTTTTACTACAATACTAACATTTTCTTTTATGATATCTAAGACTTCCTGATTGTTATAAGCATCCGTTACACGGATATCAACTACAAAATGACACTCAGCCGGAATCACATTATGCTGCGAACCGGCATTTACCTGGGTAACTGTCATTTTCACCTTGCCAAGTGTATCTGACACTTTCGGAAATTGATATGTCTTGAACCAATTCATTGCCTCCATTGCCTTATAAATAGCATTATCTCCTAAACCATGCGCTGCATGGCCTGCTGTGCCCTGTGCGTAACAATCCAATACCAGCAATCCTTTTTCAGCAATAGCCAATTGCATTAAAGTGGGCTCTCCAACGATAGCTACGTCAATCTTTGGAATTATGGAAAGCATGCTATTGAGTCCTTTATGCCCGGAGCTTTCTTCTTCTGCGGAAGCAACGATCACCAGATTATATTTCAAATTTTCATACTTATAAAAATATGCAAATGTTGCCAACAATGACACCAAAGATCCTCCGGCGTCATTACTCCCCAATCCAAATAGTTTTCCATCAGTTATTTCCGGATAAAAAGGGTCTTTTGTATACCCTTTATTCGGTTTCACGGTATCGTGATGTGAATTTAACAGGATCGTAGGTTTTGAAGCATCAAAGAATTTGTTCTTCGCCCAAACATTATGAGCATTGCTTTCAAACTTTATATTATGAGTTGAAAACCACTGCATGATCAGCAAGGCGGTTTCATCTTCTTCGGAGGAAAAAGAAGGCTTTGCAATCATATTTTGTAATAATACTATGGCTTCTTGTGCGAGTTTTTCTATCATAAGGTCAGGCTTGTATATTTTTGATTTTTGTTCACAATAACACTCGAATTTCCTATCACTATTTTAGCTACACCTTTATTTAATGCATAAAAACAATTTTCTAATTTAGGCAGCATGCCATCTGCAATGACACCGGCTTGTTTTAATTCTTCGTAGTCGTTGGAATTCATATTTTCTATAACAGAGTCATCATTGTCTACATCTTTTAAAACTCCGTTCTTTTCAAAGCAATAGATTAATTGAACCTGATATATGCTTGCTAATGCCGATGCAACTTCCGAAGCAATAGTATCAGCATTCGTATTTAATAATTGTCCGTTTTTATCATGTGTAATAGCACAAAATACCGGTGTAAGATTATTCGCTAACAACAATTTTATCAGTGAAGAATTTACTCGATCTATATCACCGGCAAAACCATAATCAATATCTTTGACAATACGTTTATGTGCTTTGATGCTATTAGCATCAGCACCGGACAAACCAATGGCGTCACAATTGTATTGCTGCAATTGGGCTGTGATCTTTTTATTCAACAAACCTGCATAGACCATTGTTACGATATCTAAGGTTACCTCATCCGTAACACGTCTTCCATTGATCAGTTTAGGCGCTAGTCCGATCTGGGCTGCCAATTCAGTTGCTTTTTTTCCACCTCCGTGAACAAGTATTTTTAAACCTTCAACGGAAGCAAAATCCGTTAAAAAGGAAGTCAGTGCTGCTTCATCATTAATCACATTACCACCTATTTTAACAATGTGTAGGTTATATTTATTCATTTTCCTATTAACTTTTTAGCTCCCCTTTTCAGATGAAGAGGGGAATGAATTTACTCTATTTTATAGAGTAAAGAAAGGGGAGTTTGATTTTCATTGATTATTTTCAAACCCTCCGTCATGAGCAAAAACTCATGCCACCTCCCTTTAACTAAAGGGAAGAACTTGTCTATTCAATATTTATATATTATTCTCCAATATCTTTTTTAATACGACTTGTGCTGCAAACGTCCTGTTATTCGATTGTTCAATTACCAATGAATTTTTACTATCAATAACAGCATCTTCTACCACCACATTCCGCCTTACCGGTAAACAATGCATAAATTTTGCATGGTTAGTTAATGACATCTTTTTATTGTTGATCATCCAATCGCTACCGGTAGTCAATACTTTACCATAATCGGTATAAGCACTCCAGTTTTTTGTGTAAATAAAATCAGCATCCGCAAATGCTATTTCCTGATTGTATTCAATTCTAACATTGCCGGTGATTTTGGCATCTAATTCATACCCATAAGGGTGGGTAATAACAAGATCTACATCAGACAGTTTCATAACATTCACAAATGAATTGGCTACTGCCTGAGGCAATGCCTTTGGATGTGGTGCCCAACTTAACACCACTTTAGGTCTCACTTTCTTTTGATGTTCCT
>Ga0209633_10004349_pt1 | contig 12752 bp, 12 predicted proteins | sample Cruoilmetagenom1_FD_187290 | JGI IMG/M metagenome (GOLD analysis project Ga0209633, IMG submission 187290) | Oil polluted marine microbial communities from Coal Oil Point, Santa Barbara, California, USA - Sample 1 (SPAdes) (version 2) | ecosystem: Environmental > Aquatic > Marine > Oil seeps ... | reverse complement strand
CCCATAACGGACTTCACACAACCGTTGGAGGGCGCGATGTACAAGAACATTCTCGTTCCGATCGATCTGGCGCACAAGGAAACCGCCGGACCCATGATAGAGGCCGCAAAGGCACTGGCCGACAAGGACGCCAAACTGACGTTGCTCTATGTCATGCCGGAGATGCCCGGAATTGTCGCGGTCCATCTGCCGCCGGGCTCGGCGGACGAAGCCAAGGCGCGCTCGGAAGCCGAGCTGCGAGACCTGGCGAAACAAGGCAGCGGTTCCGACCAGGTCGACGCCGTCACCAGCATCGGCCCGCCCCATCACGTCATTTTGCGGACTGCGGCGGATGACGGTATAGACCTGATCGTCATCGCCTCGCACCAGCCGGAATTTTCCGACTACCTCCTGGGCTCGGTCGCGGCCAAGGTCGTGCGCCATGCGCCCTGCTCGGTCCACGTGATCAGATAGGAGGCACGCGATGAAGACTATTCTCATGCCGACCGACGGCTCGACCGCAGCCGAGAAGGCGCTCGACCTGGCGCTCGATCTCGCTCAGCAGCATGGCGCATCGCTCAAGATCCTCCATGTGCTGCTGCGCGACAAGGAGCCGTGGGAGCTTCTGCGCCTGCCCGAGATGGCCGACGCCGATCCGGAACTGGTCTCGGCGCTCAAGGAAATGGAGCAGGCCCCCGCCGTGCCCCACATGGCCGAGGAGATAATGGCCAATCCGAACGCCGCCGACCGGCCGGTGCCCGACAGCATGCTTCACGCGATCGGCGGCCATGTGATCGCCCGCGCCGTCGGCCGCGCCCAGAAGCGCGGCGTCATGGCCGATGCCCTGGACATCGCCGATACCGGCACGGCATCGGCGATCCTCCACGCCGCCAAGGAAGCCCGGGCCGACACCATCGTCATGGGCATGCGGGGACTGCGCCAGATCGACGCCATCACCTTCGGCAGCGTGTCACAGGAGGTCTGCCGCCTGGCGCCGTGTACCTGCGTCGCGGTGCACTAAAGCGTGTCGCGATCATTCTGATTCGCTCCATCGCTTTAGCTCTTTGTTATCGCGTGTCTTTTTTCCCGAAACCGGTACCCACTTTCGGGAGACACGCTTTAGGACCACTCGACCTTCATGGTTCCAGTGTTGGTGCAGACGTTGCAATGCCTTGCGATATGAGGCAAAGCCGGTCCACGGCGAACCGCACCGGAGACGTCCGTGGACCACCTGTTGATTTTCGACTTCGATGGCGTGATCGCGGATAGCGAGGTCGTTGCCAATTCGGTGCTTGCGGAGGTCGTGTCGGAGCTTGGCGTTCCGACCACACTGGAAGACTCCTACGACCGGTATATGGGAAAGAGGTTTCCCGACGTGCTCGCCGCCGTTCAGGCGGATATCGGCCGGCCGTTGCCGACAACCTTCGCCGAGGACTTTCAGGCCCGAACGCTCGCGGCCCTGCGCCGGGATCTGAAACCGGTGACCGGTGCCGGAGGCTACATCGAGACCTTCGCCCACATCCCCAAATGCATCGCGTCGTCGTCCTCGCCGGACCGGCTCAACCTGTGCCTGGACGTTCTGGCGCTTCGAAACGTGTTCGGGTCGCGGGTTTACAGCGCGTCCCTCGTCCCGCGGGGCAAGCCTCATCCCGATATCTTCCTCCATGCCGCAGAGCAGATGGAGGTTGCGCCGTCACGCGCCATCGTGATCGAGGACAGTGCGTCCGGGGTGAAGGCCGGTGTGGCGGCCGGCATGACCGTCATCGGACTGCTGGCGGCATCGCACATCCAGAAGGGACATCGCGACCGGCTCCACGCGGCCGGCGCCCACCACGTGGCCGAGACGTTTCAGGAGGCCGATGCGATCACCCGGGGAATTCTCGAAAAGCTTTAACTCCAGGCGGTTTCCAAGCCGGCAGTGCCGTGTTAGTGAGCCGGAATCCCGAGCCTGCCCGCACCGGGACGACTGGATGGAAGTTCATGCGCGATTTCGCTCTGGAAGTTTACTTCTCCCGCTGGGAGTTCAAGGCCAAGCACCACATGACTGCGTCCGACGCAGAGAGCCTGTCGATGGCCGATCTCCTGTCGATGGCGACGCCGGAGCACCGGGCCGCGTTCGACGATTGCTGGCTCGGATACACCGAGACCTGGGGCGCGCCCGATCTGCGCGCGGCGGTGGCCGGCACCTATGACGGTCTGGATGCGGAAAACATTCTCTGCTTCGCGGGCGCGGAGGAAGGCATCTACGCCGCCATGCGGGTTCTGCTCACCCCCGACGACCATGTCATCGTCGCCGTGCCGAACTATCAGGCGGCCGAGACGCTTCCCCTGAACATCTGCGAGGTCACCGGCGTGCCGCTGCGCGACGACATGGACTGGCGCCTCGACCTCGATGCGCTTGCCGCCGCGATCCGCCCCAACACCAAACTGGTCTCGATCAACTTCCCGAACAACCCGACCGGCGCCGTCATGCCGCGCGCCGACTTCGATGCGTTGATCGCGATTTGCCGCGAACACGATCTCTACCTCTTCAGCGACGAGGTCTACCGCCTGCTCGAGGTCGACGAGACCAAGCGCCTGCCGCAGGCCGCCGACGCTTATGAGAAGGGCATCTCGCTCAATGTCATGTCGAAGGCCTACGGCCTGCCCGGACTGCGCATCGGCTGGCTCGCGAGCCAGGACACCGAACTCCTCGCACGGCTGGAGCACTACAAGCACTATCTGTCGATCTGCAACTCGGCGCCGAGCGAGCGCCTCGCGGTCATTGCGCTGGCGGCGCGCGACCGGATCCTGGAACGCAACCGCGCGCTGGTCCGGGACAATCTCGCGGCACTCGACGGGTTCTTCGCGGACTACCCCGGCCTGTTCGACTGGTCGCATCCCGACGGCGGCTGCGTCGCCTATCCCCGGTTTCTCGGGCGCGGCGGGGTCGAGGCTTTCTGCCACGATCTCGTGGAGGAGAGCGGCGTGCTGCTGCTGCCGGCCTCGATCTACAGGTCCGAGCTCATGGACACGGTTCCCGACCGCTTCCGCATCGGCTTCGGCCGGCGCAACATCGAAGACGGCATTGCCGAGATGCGCCGGTTCCTCGAGCGGCGCCACAATGACTTCGCGGTATGAGCGGCACCCACCTGGAGCATGACCTCATCTGCCCGCGGCATAAGCCTGCATGAAACGCGGCGTTGCCGCCGCACGTATCACGCCGTTGGCGCCGCGCGCCACAGCACATAGTCTTCCGAGCGCCCACTCCTCCTGCACATCGAGGATGTGCCCGCGCGAGGTCAGCTCGTCCCGCACCGCCTTGTCGAAGCGGCTCTCGATCAGCAGGGTGTTGGCTTCGAAAGGCCGCGGATAGAACGACCAGATGACATGCTTTGAGTTGAACATGGGCGCGTCGATCGCGGCCTGAAGGTTTCGCGTGTGGTGCAACTGGCGCAGGAACAGGATCAGGCTCCATTGGTCCTGCTGATCACCCCCGGGGGAACCGAACGCGAGATAAGGCGCGCCGTCGCGGGTGACCAGGGTCGGCGTGAGCGTCGTGCGCGGCCGTTTGCCCGGCGCCAGCGACGACGGCAGCCGGTCGTCGAGCCAGAACATCTGCCCGCGGGTCGTCAGATTGAAACCGAGCTCGGGGATTGCCGGGGAGGATTGCAGCCAGCCGCCCGACGGGGTCGCCGCGACCATGTTGCCCCAGCGGTCGACGACATCGAGATGGACCGTGTCGCCCTCTATCTCCGGCACGTCGGCGAAGGTCGGCTCGCCCGCCCCGAGGCCGACGTCTTCTTCGGAACCCGCAAGCGCCATCAGTGCAGCGAGGCGCTCTTCCGCGTCACCGATGTCGCCCGGCCGGAGCGCGGCGCTGGCGGTGTCGCCGATCAGGGCCCGGCGACCGGCCGCATAGTCGTCCGACAGCAAAGTGCTCATCGGAATGTCCGCAAAGTCCGGGTCGCCGTAGAAGACATCGCGGTCGGCAAAGGCCAGCTTGATCGCTTCGGTCACGACATGGACGAACTCGGCGCCTTGCGGGTCCATCGCGGCGAGGTCGAAATCCGCAAGCAGGGCGAGCGCCTGGAGCATGACCGGACCCTGTCCCCACGGTCCCGTCTTGTGCACGCGCACGCCATGGTAATCGAGCGCCACGCTCGGCTCGTATCGGGCCCGCCAGGCGGCCATGTCGGCGCCGGTCAGAAACCCGCTGTTCGGCCGGCCCGTGCTGTCCATGAATTCCCGGCGGCAAAACCCGTCAATGGCTTCCGCGACGAAGCCCTCGTAAAAACATGTGCGCGCCGCCTCGATCTGCGCGACCCGGTCGCTGCCGGCAGTCTCCGCTTCCACCACAATGTGCTCATAGGCCTTGCCGATCGGCGGCGTCGCGATGAGCTGGTTGGGGTGCGGCGCGTCTCCGTCCGGCAGCCAGACCTCCGCCGAGCTCGGCCAGGCCTCCCTGAAGTGGTCCGCAATGGCATGAATTGCGGCGGCCGCACGGTAGGCCAGCGGGAAACCGTTCACCGCATAGCCGATGGCGGGCTCCAGCACATCGCGCAACGTCATCGTGCCATAGTCACGCAGGAGCAGCATCCAGGCGTCGAAGGCGCCGGGCACGACGGCGGCGAGCAGCCCGGTACCCGGCACCAGCGTCACTCCGCGGTCCCGATAGGCCTCGATGGTCGCCGCCTGGGGCGCCACGCCCTGGCCGCAGATGACGACAGGCGCGTCGCCGCCCGCCTGTTGCAGGATGATCGGCGCGTCGCCGCCCGGACCGTTGAGATGCGGCTCGACGATCTGCAGCGCAAAGCCCGTGGCGACCGCGGCGTCGAACGCATTGCCGCCGCGTTCCAATATGCCCATGCCCACCGCCGTACCGATCCAATGGGTACTGGCGACGGCGCCGAATGTGCCGCGGATTTCAGGTCGGGTCGTGAAGCGTTGGCTCATGAAGGTCCTTAACGGTTGAGTTGGCCATGGAGGCGTTGAACATACCCCGGCTTCGGGGCGCAGGTCTCAGGTAACGGGAACGTCGGCCAGCTTGCGCAGCGGCTTGCCGCCATCGCGTTCGATGATGGTTTCGAGAAACTCCCGGTCGGTGATCCCGTGCGGACGCTCAGGGGTCGGAAAGCAGGTCGAAAACGGAATGAACCGTTCCTTCGCCACGTCGTAGAGCCGGCGCAGCTCGGCCAGAGGATCGGTGTGATCATCGACCCTGAGCGACAGTCGCGGATAGGGTTCGTCACCCTGGACCAGCAGCGCCGCGGACTGCTTGCCGCGCTTGTCGCCGCCGGCGGCTTCGCCCGCGTCCATCGCGGCCAACAGGCGCTCGCAGATCGACAGATCGGTGCGCGACCTGAACATGTCGAAAGTGTCCGCCACGACCGCCGGTCCGGCCAGCATGTTGCCGGCGACCGAGAGGTTCTCCTCGTGCTTGTGCCCGCACCAGTCGACGCAGGCACTCCCGGTATAGGTCGCCGAACGGCCCTCCCGGTCCACCATGTGCAACTGGCGCTGATCGGCACCCTCGCCGCCCGCCACCACCATGCGGGAAACATCGACGGGCCGTACACCTTCGCGCATCAGGCCCAGGCTCCGCGGCGCGAAAGTCGGGTCCATCAGGGCCTGGGTGCAGACCGCCCCTACCCGCGCCTCGGCGCCCGTGCACAAGGCGCCGACGGCGAAGAAACGCGAGGCGATGGCGATGCCGAACAGCCCGCTTTCGGGGTCCCGGGCAACGATTGACCATGTCATAATTCTGCTCCGTGAAATCGGCGGCGTGCAACGGCGCCGTCCGCTTGACCCGCTGCACCGTTTCCCACACTCTTGGTGTACCAGTGCGAAGGGAGACCTCGATGGCAGCCGCCCTGCTCGATATCCGAAATCTCAAAGTTGACTTCAAGACGCCCGACGGCATCGTCAAGGCCGTCGACGGCGTCAGCTACGAAGTGGCGCCGGGCGAAACGGTCGCGGTGGTCGGCGAGTCCGGCTCCGGCAAATCGGTCAGCGCGGCCGCCGTGATGGGCCTTGTGCCGAGCCCGCCGGGAACCGTGTCCGGCAAGGTGCTGTTCGACGGCAAAGACCTGCTCGCCTGCGACGAAGAAAGCCTTCGTGTGATCAGGGGCAACCGGATCGGCATGGTGTTCCAGGAACCGATGACGTCGCTCAACCCGGTTCTCACCATCGGCACGCAACTGCGCGAAGCCATGGAACTGCATCTGGGGCTGACCGCGAAACAGTCCGATGCCCGAGCCGTCGAGCTTTTGAAGACGGTCGGCATTTCCGAACCGGAAAGCAGACTGAAGCAGTATCCGCATCATTTTTCCGGCGGCATGCGCCAGCGCGTGATGATCGCGATCGCCCTTTCCTGCGAGCCCGGGCTCGTCATTGCCGATGAACCGACCACGGCGCTCGACGTCACCATCCAGGCGCAAATCCTGCAGCTCATGAAGGACCTGACCGGCGATCTCGGTGTCGCGCTGATCCTGATCACCCATAATCTCGGCATCGTGGCGCGCTATGCCGACCGGGTGAACGTGATGTACGCGGGCAGGATCGTCGAAAGCGGCACGACGCACGAGATTTTTGCGCAACCGCGCCATCCCTACACGATCGGACTCCTCAACTCCGTGCCGCGGCTGGACAAACCGCGCGGCGAGCAGCTGGTGCCGATCGAAGGACAGCCGCCGGACCTTTCCCGGCTCGGTCCCGGTTGCGCCTATCAGCCCAGGTGCCTGCACGCGGTCGGGCAATGCGCGGGCAAGCGGCCCAAGCTCGACCCGGTGCTGGACGGCCACAGCTCGGCCTGCTTTCGCTCCGCTCATCTGTAAAGCTCGCGTTTAGAGCATGTCGCGATCATTCTGATTCGCGTCATCGCTCTATCTCTTTGTTGACGCATGTCTTTTATCCCGAAACCGGTGCCCACTTTCGGGAGACATGCTTTAGTCGACATCCGTGACCTCGCGCACGTCGAACACATCGCGCAGGGCATCGCCGATGAAGTTGATGCTGAGCACGGTCAGCATGATGAAGAGGCCCGGGAAGACGCCAAGCCACCAGGCACGGGAAATGAAGCTGCGGGCATCCGCCAGGATCAACCCCCAGGTCGGCGTGTCCGATTGGACGCCGAGCCCGAGGAACGACAGCCCGGCCTCCGCCAGGATCGCGTAGGAAACGCTGACGGTCGCCTGGACGATGATCGGTGCCATGGCGTTGGGCAGGATATGGCGCCACATGATCCGGCTGTCGGAGGCGCCGAGCGTGCGCGCCGCATCGACATATTGCTCCTCCTTGATCGTCAGCACCATGCCGCGCGCGATACGCGCGAAGTCGTCGATATAGGCGAGCGAGATCGCCACGATCACGTTGGTCAGCCCGGTGCCGAAAACCGCCACCAGATAGACCGCGATGATGAAGTTCGGAAACGCCCATTGCAGGTCGACATAGCGCATAATGATGGTGTCGACCCACCCGCCGAAGTACCCGGCCATGACGCCGAGGGTGACGCCGGCGATCATGCCGAGCAGCACTGTGGAAATCCCGACGAAGAGGGAGATCTGCGTGCCGTGGAGCAGGCGGCTGAAGAGGTCGCGGCCGAGGTCGTCGATGCCGAGCGGATGACTGAGGGACGGCCCCTCCATCATCATGAAGTCCATGGCGTTGGGATCGTAGGGCGAGATCCAGGGCGCGAACACGGCGCCGAAGATCAGCGCGCCGAGCACGATGGTGCCGAACAATGCCTTCTTGTCGCGCCTGAGATACCCGGCCCAGAGACGCAGGCCCGACGGGCGGCGGACCTCGTCCTGCGCGCCGTCATCGGCCCGTTGGGAGTGCGCGATGTTGCTCATGACTCGTACCGGATCCTCGGATCGATCACGGTGTAGAGCATGTCGACCGCCAGGTTCGCGAAGACGAATATCGCCGAGACCGCCAGGATCGCGCCCTGAACCACCGGGTAGTCCCGGTTCAGGATCCCCTCGATCAGCACGCGGCCGAGCCCCTTGATCGCGAAGACGTTCTCAACCACCACCGCGCCGGCCATCAGGAGCGCGACCGCGATGCCCATGACCGTGACCACAGGGATGAGCGCATTGGGGAAGGCGTGGACCAGAATAATGCGCAGCTTCTTCAGGCCCTTGGCCCGCGCGACATTCATGTAATCGGTCTTGAGCACCTCCAGCATGGAGGAGCGGATCATGCGTGCGATGATCGCCGCGAACGGCGTGCCGACCGCGATCGACGGCAAGATCAGGTGGGAGAACCACGGCCAGAACCCTTCGGACAGAGGCGTGTAGCCGATTGCCGGCAGCCAGTGCAGGTTGGCCGCGAAAACGATGATCAGCATGATGCCGAGCCAGAAGTCCGGCATGGCCAGCCCGAGAAAGGCAAAAATCGTGACCGCGTGATCAAGTGCGGAGTGTTTGCGGATCGCCGAAATCAGGCCCGCGGGCACCGCGATCGCCACCGCGATGACGAAGGACAGGAACGCCAGCGACAAGGTGCGCGGCAGCGCCTCGAGTACGATGCGGGACACCTCGATCCGGCTGCCGTAGATGGAGTTGCCCAGGTCGCCCTGCAGCATCAGCCAGAACCATTTGACGTATTGCACGTATACCGGCTGATCGAGGCCGAGCTTGGCCTTCAGGTCGGCAATCGCCTGGGCGTCGCCGACGTCGAACAGCATGGCGCCGATCGGGTCGCCCGGCACCGCGCGCAGCATGAAGAACACCAGCGTCGCAACGGCCCACATGACCACGATCGCGCCGAGAAACCGCCGCAGCAAATAGCCGCTCATAGTATTGTCGCCTCGGATTTCGGCGCCGGGAGCGGCCGCATGGGCCGCCCCCGGCGCCAGGGAGGATGGTCTTTCAGGACAGGGTCACGCGATCCAAATCCACAAGACCAGGAATCCGGCTTTCCGCTGGGAAGTTCACCGACTTGCGGTGGACCAGAGTGTCTGCCGGATGGAAAACGAAGGCGCTCGCCACCTTGTCGGAGGTGATCTTGTTCAGCTTGCGCACCAGGTCGCGGCGGGTCTCCGGATTTGCCGTCACGGCCTGCTGGTCGACCAGCGCGTCGACCTCGCTGTCGGAGAAATACCCGAAGGGATGTTTTTCCTTGTCCCGCTTGCGGCCGTTGAACTTGGAGGCGGTCTGCATCCAGTCGACGACACCGTCGTCCGGGTCGAAGTCGCCACCGGAGCCGAGACGGGTCAGATCCCAGTCCATCTTGTCGAACGCATCGATCAGAACCGGGAAGTCCTTGGGATCGAGCTGGACGTCGATGTTGAGATTGCGCTTCAGGATGTTCTTGATAACCTGCACTTCGCGCCGCGCGGAGGGGATGTGCAGGATCTTGAGCGGCGGTATGCCCTCGCCGTTCGGGTGACCGGCCTCGGCCAGCAGCTTGCGCGCTTCTTCCAGATCGAAACGCTGGTTGCTGGTTTCCGCCAGGCCCTCGTCGAAGAAATATCCCATGGCCGGGTTGATGGTGCCGTATGCCGGCGTGCCGCGGCCGAACTGGGCCTGCTTGATGTAGAGGTCCCGGTCGATCGCCTTGGCGATCGCGAGGCGCACCTTGAAGCCCTTTTCCTTCATCAGTTCCTCGACCGGCTTGTTGAAGTCGGAGACCTTGAAGGGATCGCGATACGGGTTCATCCACACGCTCTGGAAGCCCGGCGCCGGAATGATGCTGACCTTCAGATCGGTATTGGCCTCGAACCGGTCGGTCAGCTCGGGTGCAATCGGATTACCGCCGATGATGTCGATGTCGCCGGCCTCGATCGCCGCCGCCAGAGGTTCGGCATCGATGATCGGCTGGATCACCACCTTGTCGATCTTGGGCCGCTCGGGATCGTGATACTTGTCGAACTTCTCCAGCGTGATCGACTGGCCGAGACTGTGGTCGGTGACCCGGAACGGGCCGGTGCCGACCGGCGTGAGACCATATTGCGCGGTGCCCAGTTTTTCGATGCCGCCGCGGCTGACGATGGTCATGGCGCGGCCCGAGGAGCGCTCGAGGGTTTTCACAAGCAGCGAGGCCTGCGGCGCCTTGAGCTTGATCTTCACCTTGTGGTCGGAGAGCTTTTCGACATCGGTCACGTTGGCCACGACCCGGCTGTGGATCGAGGTATCCGGGTTCTTGGACCGGTTGTAGGTGAAGACCACATCGTCGGCGGTGAACGGATCGCCATTGTGGAACGTCACGCCCTCGCGAAGGTTGAAGATATATTCCGTGCCGTCGTCGTTCGCCGTCCAGTCGATCGCCAGATCGCCTTCCGCCACCAGCTGCGGATTGATGTGGGTCAGACCGCTGAAGACGTTGGACGATATCTGGAACAAGAGGACCTGGTTGATCTGCGCGGGATCGAGCGTACGGAACTCGCCGACGCCGGCCCACCCGGCCTTGAGCGTGCCGCCGGACGCCGCGCTTGCGGTCCGCACCGGCCCGGGCAACAGATGGGTCGCGGTCAGCGCGCCGGCGGCGGCGAGCAGCCGCAACACGGTGCGCCGTTCGAGCCGGGGGCCTGCGAGATCGTGACGGTTGAGACCGAACAGCGGGTCGCGCGGGTCGAAATCCGTCGCGCGCTCCAGGTCGGCCTTCATCTCCCGGCGAAGATGCGGGTCTACGGGGTGTTTCCTCCTGCTCATGTACCTTACTCCGGTTGTTGTTTTCACGTGTTCACACTGGTGCTTCCCGGCCTTGGACCTCGCCGTGGCCGGGGGCATGAGGCGGGGTCGGCGGGTCGATATGAATGCAAGCGGCGTGGTGGCCGGGACGCTCCTCGATCAGGGCGGGCCGGTCCTGCCCGCACATCTCGCTCACGCGCGGGCAGCGCGGATGAAACACGCAGCCCGACGGCGGATTGAGCGGGCTCGGCACTTCGCCGGTCACGACGACATGCGGGCGCGCCGCCTCGCTGACGGGATCGGGCACCGGCACGGCCGAGAGCAGCGCGGCGGTATAAGGGTGCAGCGGATCGTCGAACAGCGTCTCGCTGTCGGTAAGCTCGACCATATTGCCGAGATACATGACCGCGACGCGGTCACACAGATGCTTCACGACGCTCAGATCGTGACCGATGAACAGGTAGGTCAGGCCGAACTCGTCCTTGAGCTCCATCAGGAGATTGATGATCTGCGCCTGGATCGACACGTCCAGGGCCGACACCGCCTCGTCGCACACGATCATGTCGGCGTTCAGGGCAAGAGCCCGTGCGATACCGATGCGCTGGCGCTGGCCGCCGCTCATCTCATGGGGGTAGCGCTCGGCGATGCGCGCCGGCAGACCGCACAGGTCGAGAAGCCGGCGCACCTTCGCGGCAATGTCGGCCGATGTCATCGACGGCATATGGATGCGGAACGGTTCGCCGACGATTTCGCGAACCTTCATGCGCGGGTTGAGCGATGAATAGGGATCCTGGAACACGGCCTGAACGCGCCGCCGGTAGGCCTGCTGCGCGGCCCGGTCCTGCGCCCATATGTCATTGCCCTCAAACAGAATCTGGCCGCCTGTCGGCTCGACCAGTTTGAGGACCGCGCGGGCGAGCGTTGTCTTGCCGCACCCGGATTCGCCGACAAGGCCAAGCACCTCGCCGCGCCGGATCGAAAAGCCGACCCCGTCGACCGCTTTCACATGACCGACCGGGCGTTTGAAAAATGTGCCGCGCAACACAGGGAAATGGACGCGCAGGTCACGGACCTCCATCAGACACGAGGGAGGTTCGGTGGCGGATGACTGCGCGCGCGCCTGCCCGGTCATGGCGCGGACGGGCCACAGTCCACGCCCCTGCAAGACCCGATCGGCCCGGTCGACAAGGACCGCACCCGAACGGCCGCTACTTCACGCGCTGAAAATGCCCGCTCCACATCAACGCTTCCCCACTGTTAATTATCATTATCGATATTGATTTTTGATTCAAAACCGAGCAGTGTCAAGGCCGATGACCATAAGCACACCAACGATCGAGACGTCGCACGTCGCCGTCTGGGGAATGAAGAAGGCCGACGTCGCCTATCATGCGGTGCGGCGGTCGGTCCTGCTCGGCCTCTTAAAACCGGGCACCGCCCTGCTCGAACAGAAGATCGCCGAAGAGCTGAAATGCAGCCAGGGCACGGTGCGCGAAGCGCTGATGCGGCTCGAACATGACGGGCTGGTCACCCGGCGCGGCTATCGCGGCACCACGGTGTCACAGCCTTTGGTGGCGGAAGTCGCTGAAATGGCGCGCATCAGGATCCAGATCGAATCTCTGGGTATCCGCCAGTCGGCGCCGTCCTTCGGCGAGGACGCGGTCGCGCGCCTCATGGAAATCGCCGACCGCATGGATCAGGCGACGGAGGCGAGCGACTATTATCTCGGCAGCGAGCTGGATCGCGAGTTTCACATGACCGTGTTCCAGCAGTCGGACTTCCCGGCGCTCGAGCCGATCCTGAACCGGTGCGCCCTGCACGTGCACCGCTTCACCTACATGGATGCCGAGAAGGCCGTGCCGGACGAACGGTTCGGCGACATCCATCGCAACCTCGTGCGCACATTCGCGCAGCGCGACCCGGAACAATCGGCGGAGGCACTGCGCAACCATATCGAACAGGTGCTGGACCGGTTCGCTCCTAATCTGAATTTGTAGAAGCGCCCGCCGTTTTATTCAGGCTTTGGCGCGTGCTCAATGCAGATGTGGTGGAGCGCGCTGTTTGCGATGTGCGAGCATGTATCGGGATCCGCACCAAACCGCAGCATGTACATCATGTGGCAGGTGTCGCGAATGCCCGACGGTTTGATCTGCAAGCAAA
>Ga0209633_10004347_pt1 | contig 12753 bp, 14 predicted proteins | sample Cruoilmetagenom1_FD_187290 | JGI IMG/M metagenome (GOLD analysis project Ga0209633, IMG submission 187290) | Oil polluted marine microbial communities from Coal Oil Point, Santa Barbara, California, USA - Sample 1 (SPAdes) (version 2) | ecosystem: Environmental > Aquatic > Marine > Oil seeps ... | reverse complement strand
ACACGCACGACAACCCTGACCAACATCATGTTCTGGCTGGTGGCGATGCAAGCGGTATTTGGTGTGATATGCGCGGGCTATGACGGCGATATTCAGGCCCCCTCGGCCATCACAATCCCTTGGCTGGTCCTGATTGGCATCGGCGGGTTGCTGGCCCATGTCTGCATCACCAAAGCCCTGACAATTGCCCCCGCCAGCACGGTCATGCCGTTTGACTTTGCCCGCCTGCCGCTGATCGCCATCATCGGCGCACTCTTTTATAACGAGCCGTTGGAAGCGCTCGTTTTTCTGGGCGCAGCAATCATTTTCGCAGCCAATTACCTGAACATCAGATCTGCGCAAAACCCCAATACCAATTGACCCTGTGCGGTTGGCTGGCTACCAAAGACCAACACCACCAACAGGGCCGCAATGATGATCTATGAAACTGCCAAAGACTGGAAAACCGCCCAACACAAGCGCGTGGCACTGTTCGGCATGTCAGGCCTTGGCAAAACCCATGTGGCCAACGCCATGCGGGCCAGTGGCGATTGGTTTCACTATTCGGTCGATTACCGGATCGGCACGCATTATATGGGCGAACATATCGTCGATAACCTAAAACTAGAGGCGATGAAAAACCCGTTTTTGGCTGGGCTTTTGCGCACTGACAGTATCGACATTTCCTCAAACATCAGTTTTGACAATCTGGCCCCCCTGTCCAGCTATTTGGGCAAACCTGGCGACACGGCCAAAGGCGGCTTGGCGTTCGAGGACTATATGGGACGTCAGGATCAGCACCGCACGGCCGAAATCAATGCCTTGACGGACACCGGATATTTCATCGAGCGCTCTCATACACTTTATAAATATGACAATTTCATCTGTGACACGGGTGGATCAATCTGTGAAGTGGTGGAACCGGAAAACCCCAATGACCCCGTTTTGCGCCACCTGTCAGACGCGCTGTTACTGGTCTGGATCAAAGGTTCTGATGCCCACGCTGATCAACTGGTCGAGCGGTTTAACGCGGCCCCCAAACCCATGTATTATCCACCCGAAATCATGCGCGACATGTGGCAACGCTACCTTGCGCTGGTGGGCTGTGATGAAGCTCAAGTTGACCCCGATGACTTCATCCGCTGGGGCTATGCCGAGGCACTGTCACATCGCCAGCCGCGTTATCAAGCGATGGCCGACAATTGGGGGGTAACCGTCCTTGCCGAAGATGTTGCCAAGGTGACCACACCCGATGATTTTGACACCCTGATCGGGTCAGCCATTTCTGGCGCACAGTAGGATTTTACAATGCCCATAAGAATTCCCTCAAACCTGCCCGCCTATAGCACCCTCAGCACCGAGGGCGTTATGGTGATGAGCCGCAAACAGGCCGACAGTCAGGACATCCGGCCACAGCGCATTGCCCTGCTGAACCTGATGCCGGAAAAGATTGCCGCCGAAACCCAGTTCGCGCGCCTGATTGGGGCGACCCCGCTACAGGTGGAACTGACCCTGATCCGGATGTCTGAACATCGCAGCAAAAACACGTCTGCCTCGCATATGGGTGAGTTTTATCAGTCCTTTCAAGATGTTAAGGACCAGAAATTCGATGGATTGATCATCACCGGCGCCCCGATTGAACATCTGCCCTTTGCCGATGTCACCTATTGGGATGAGCTGCGCGAGATTTTCGACTGGACCCAAACAAATGTGCATTCCACTTTTGGCGTGTGCTGGGGTGGTATGGCGATGATCAACCATTTTCACGGGGTGCAAAAACACATGCTGGACGCCAAGGCGTTTGGCTGTTTTCGCCACCAAAACCTGCGCCCTGCGTCGCCTTATCTGCGGGGGTTTTCCGATGATTGCGTGATCCCTGTCAGCCGTTGGACCGAAATGAAACGCGCGGAAATTGACGCCCACGATGGCCTGGTGACGCTGCTTGGCAGCGACGAAGTCGGCCCCTGTCTGGTCGAGGATACCGCCCATCGCGCGCTCTATATCTTCAACCACTTTGAATATGACACAGGTAGCCTAAAGACGGAATATGATCGTGATGTTGCGGCCGGAAAGCCAATCAATGTGCCGGTCAACTACTATCCCAACGACGACCCCACAATGCCGCCACAAAATCGTTGGCGCAGCCATGCCCATTTGCTTTATACCAACTGGATCAGCGAAATCTACCTGACCACGCCTTTTGACTTGGATAAGATCGGACAACAATCGACCGATTTGCGTGGGTAATTTAAAGGACTCTTATGATGAGCTTGCCATTTGACGGTGCCATTTCGACCTATTTTAACGACGATGCACCCGCCGCCGTGCGCGACGCTATTTCGGGGGCGGGCAAGAAGGATATTATCACCGCCAGCTACCCCTATGCCAAACGCATGAAGACCGCAGATTACGAGGCCACCATGGCCGCGCTACAGATCGAACTGGTCAAATGCCAGGCATGGGTCAAGGCCACAAATGCCCGCGTTGCCGTGGTGTTTGAAGGGCGCGATGCAGCTGGAAAAGGTGGCGCAATCAAACGGATACGTGAAAACCTTAACCCACGTATTGCCAATGTTGTGGCGCTCTCGAAACCCTCGGATCGCGAAAAAACCCAGTGGTATTTTCAACGCTACATCTCGCATCTGCCGGCGGGTGGTGAAATCACCCTGTTCGACCGCTCATGGTACAATCGTGGCGTTGTCGAAAATGTGTTTGAATTTTGCACCCCCGAGCAGCGCCAAAGCTTTTTCTGGCAACTGCCTGAATTTGAAGAAATGCTGGTGGATGAAGGCATTCATTTTGCCAAGATCTGGCAAAACGTCGGCCGTGCCGAGCAACTCCGGCGTTTTCTTTCACGTGAGAAAGACCCGCTAAAGCAATGGAAACTAAGCTGGATTGACGTTGAGGGGCTGAAGCGCTGGGACGCCTATTCGGACTCTATAGAAGAAACATTCGCCCGCAGCCACAAAGATATTGCGCCATGGACCATTGTTCGCTCTGACGACAAACGCCGCGCCCGGATTGCCACCATCCGTGCCGTTTTGAGCCAGATCGACTATGACGGTAAAGACCCCAGCATCGCCTGCCCGCCTGATGACAAAATCTGCGGTGGTCCGGAAATGTGGGTGGAATAATGCGCAAACGCGGCTATCATCACGGCAATCTGCGCACAGCATTGATGGATGCCGCGGTGAAATTGATTGAGGAAAAGGGACCGAACGGCTTTACCTTGTCCGAGGCCGCCAAACAGGCTGGCGTCACCCCCGCCGCCGTTTACCGCCATTTTGAAGGCCGCGAAGACCTGATCGCGGGGGCCGCGTTAGAAGGCTACCGGATTTTTGGTGATCTTATGGAATATGCATTGGGGAAAAACCGCTCGGGCCTGCAAGCCTTTGAAAGCACCGGGCGGGCGTATCTGGCCTTTGCGCGCAAATATCCCGGCCATTACGTGGCGATGTTCGAAAGCGGCATTTCGATCAACCGCAACGCGGATTTGGCGCAGGCCGCGACCCATGCGCTTGGGCAACTGGATCAGGCGGCCGCGCAGTTGACCCTGCAAATGCCCATTGATCGACGCCCGCCAGCCTCGATGGTGGCGGCACATATCTGGGCGATGAGCCACGGCGTGGTGGAGTTGTTTGCACGCGGCTCCCCCGGCAGCCAAAGCCCGTTTCCCGCCGAAGAATTGCTGGAAAGCGGGATCGGGATTTACCTGCGCGGGTTGGGCCTGATTGCGCCGGATCAATAGGCGCTAAGACAGGTTGGCCTGAAGGTTTTTCACAGCCGCGGCCACTTGATCACGGCTGAACAGATGCATGTGGCGCAGGGTCACGTCATAGGGATCATCCTTGATCATCGCGCTTGACGGCTCTGCAAAACCAAAGGGGGCTGCAAACAGATCAATACTGCGGAAATTTCCCGATAGAATGTCCTCATTCTCGAACCGCTTGTCAGCAGTATTCACATGCGACGACGTCAGCAACAGCGCAATGTCGGAGGCCATGAAAACCTGCAGGAATTTCAAAATATCCGCATAAGAAAGATGAAACAGACAATCCCGGACCATCATCATATCGGATTTTGGCAAAGGACCCTTGGTGATATCAAGGTGGCGAAACTGAACCCCTTCGCCGCCGTATTTCTGCTGATTTTGCGCAATCAACGGCGCGACAATATCGCCGCCAATATAGGCGATACCGGTTTCCTCGACCACTCGGCGCATCCAGTTGTAATCCCCGCAGGGTGCATCAAGCAGTTGTTTTACATTATACTTTTCGAACAGTTCCGGCAGGGCGGCACGCAGGTTTGCGGAATATTCCAATGTCGAACCGCTGCCGCTGATTGACTCGTCATTACGCCAGTAATTGCTGTTGTAAATTTCGGTAAACCGGTCTTCGGGTTTGTCGTGTTTGAATACCTTGCGGCGCCGTGGTGACAGTTTTTGTTTTAGACGTTTGAACTTGGAGGACAAAGTTTTCATATCTGGTTTTCTCGTTTGAATGCAGATCAAACAATAGCCACCAACATCTTTGGCCTGTTCCCTGCGCGTTACATTTTTGAGAAGAGATTAGTGTAAAAATTGATGCAATAACACCCCGCCCTCACGTTGACAGTCAGCCGGTTCGCTCAAGGGTTGGCGCACGCCAGCTACATAGTGCTGGAAACTAGGAATTTCGTCGTAAGCCGAGTCCAATTTGCGAATGTCAACTTTGGGCAGGCTTTCCCAATCAAGCACATACTTCTTATAGGGATAAAGTTTGTCAAAAACACCTTGCATCAAACTGCGCCAGATTTTGAACCGCAAAGTACGTTTGATTGTTCCTTTTTCGATGTCAACGGCGGGCGTACCAAACATCCATTTCAATTTCATACTAAGATTGACTGCCGTTTTAGAGAAGGAACGGTTGGAGGAATTTTTCACCAGGTTCAATCGCGCAGTTCCCATCTGCGAAGGCGACAAGCCATATGCGACACGCAAAAACTCCAAATCCGCCACCGTTTCAAATTTCTGAACGATCACTTCATTGAACGTATCCGCGTATAATTTGACCAACCGCGCCTGATCATAACATTTTGGGTCGAACCGCTTTGATAGGCTCTCATCCGTACCTTCAAAATAAGTTTTGGGATCAAGCAATAGTCCGCTGTGATGGTTGATTTGTTGATAAACTGAACGTAAAAAACCGCTGGGTCGTCGCAAAACAAGCAGAATAGTGGTGTCAGGCCCAAAGAACTCGCTGTTTATTTCAAGGTAGTGGTCCCATTTTATCGGCGGCCCAACCAACACCTCGGCACTTGCCAAAAAGCTGTCGCTAAGTTTGGTTTTATTGGCCGGATTCGCAATAAGGCGCGTAATGTTTTCGGGATCTAGGTATTTTGTATTTTGAGATTTCGCAAATGCGGGGAAAACATCTTTTTGGAGCGCCGTCGTTGCGGCCTTGCCTTGGCCAATGTGAACAACTCTTTTCATCTTGAGTCTCCAAAAACCGAAAAAAAGGGCCGCCATTTCAGGCAGCCCTTTGAAATCGTAGAGTGAAACCTTAGCGTTTCGAGAACTGGAAGCTACGACGCGCTTTGCGACGGCCGTATTTCTTACGTTCAACAACACGGCTGTCGCGGGTCAAGAAGCCGGCAGACTTCAACGCGCCACGCAGCGAGGGTTCATAAACTTGCAACGCTTTGGAAATGCCGTGCTTAACCGCACCAGCTTGGCCGGACAAACCGCCGCCCTTAACTGTGGCAACAACGTCGAATTCGCCTTCAACACCGGCAACGGTGAACGGCTGACGCAGGATCATTTGCAAAACCGGACGGGCAAAGTATTTGTCTTGGTCGCGACCGTTGACAGTCACCTTACCGGAGCCTGGTTTGATCCAAACGCGGGCAACCGCATCTTTACGTTTGCCAGTCGCGTAGGAGCGACCAAATTCGTCACGCACAGGTTCGCGCAGGATCGCTGCTTCAACAGCTTCAGCCGCTGATGTGTCGGCGCTGGCAACAGGTGCTGCTGCAACCCCTTCTACAACCTGATTCAGATCGTCGAGTGATTTGATTTCTTCGGTCATGACTGGCTCCGCGTGTTTTTAGCGTTCATGGCTTTAACGTCCAGAACTTCTGGGTTTTGCGCTTCATGAGGATGCTCGGACCCCGTGTAAACACGCAAGTTCGTCATTTGAACGCGGCTCAAACGGTTGCCAGGCAACATGTTTTTAACAGCTTTGGTCACAACGCGCTCTGGGAATTTGCCTTCAAGCAGCTGTTCGGCTGAACGCTGTTTGATGCCGCCCGGATGGCCCGTGTGCCAGTAGTAAATCTTGTCGCTGCGCTTTTTACCCGTCAACTGGATTTTTTCAGCGTTGATCACGATCACATTGTCGCCCATGTCCATGGATGGTGTGAAAGTGGCTTTATGTTTGCCGCGCAAGCGCATAGCGATGATTGATGCAAGACGGCCCAGCACGACGCCTTCGGCGTCAATGATGATCCATTTCTTGTCAATATCCGCTGGTGTAGCAGAGAAGGTTTTCATGGTGTCTACCCTATTTGAAGCAAAGCAAACGACCTAAACGCCGCCTGCGGGAATTGATTGGGCTTATCTATAGTGTTTCATGGTGCAGTCAAGCACCTTAAGGATTGCTTTATTGTATGAAAACAATGAGTTACAAAATAGGTATTATCTTACCCCACACTTACACCTCAATCTGGTCTGGCGGGTTGTTCAACAGCCCCTCCAGCACATGCATCGCCTGCTCAAACACTTCCAGCGAGAGCTGCCCGTTCACCGTGATGCGCACCGCATGGGGGGCGCGCCCGTCCAGCAGCGCAAAATCGTCAGCCGAGCGCAACCGGATACCTTGTTTTTCCGCCGCACGACAAAAATGCGAGGCCCGCCACCCCCGTGGCAGTTGCAACCATAAGAACGGCACATCCTCTCTCCACTTCAAATCGAACCCCCCCAGAATATTAACCGCCGTATGCACGTAACGATTAACCTGTTCGCGCATTAAACTGCGGATTTTGGCCAGATCGGGGGATTGCAAAACCATTTCTGCCAGATCGCATATCGTGACGGCCAACCCGAAATGATTGAACTGCGCGGCACGGCGCAGGGCTTGGGTCTTGTTGGCGGGGGCGAGCGCAAAGCCAACCCGTAGCGATGGCGTTAATGATTTGGACAATGACGAGACATACCAGCCCAACTCGGGCAGCAACGCGCGATAAGACGGCAGCCCACTGCCCCGCACGTGATAACAGTCGTCCTCTAACACAGGGCAATTGTAGCGCCGCGCCACATCGGCCAATTCTTGACGTCGCGCCAATCCCGTAAAGCCGGTTGTGGGGTTATGGACCTCGGGCGATGTGCAAAACACCTGTGGGCCATGCGTCTTGCACGCCGCCTCAAGCGCATCGGGCCGCACCCCGTCACGATCGCATCTCAACCCGACAACACCGGCCCGCAACAAACGCGCGGCGTGGCGAAACCCGGCATAGGTCAGGTCTTCGGCAAAAATCACAGGCTTTGGGTCTTTTAGCAGTGTTTGCAGGATCAACATGATCGCGTTTTGCCCGCCATGGGCCAACACGATGTCTTCGGCTGTGAAACGCCCCAGCTGCACATCCTCGAGCCAGCCGAAAATGGCTTGCTTGGCGCGGGCTTCGGTGGCCTGACTGGGATAGCGGATCAGGCTGTCATTGGCGGTTTGCGCCATACGGGCGTAGCATTGCCGGATCAAGGATTCCTGACCAACATCTGGCAGCAATGGTGACAACAACTCAATGCGCTCGACCGTATGGGTTGGCCGCACGGCCACCTCGACCACTGGCAACGCACTGTGACCCAAGTTGGATTTGGGCTCGGGTGCCGCAACAAACGTCCCGCGCCCAACCGCCGCGCTAAGCCGGCCTTCGTCGGTCAATTTCGTATAGGCCCGCGCCACCGTGCCCGGCGTGACCTTCAACTGCCAGCCCAATTCACGCACAGGCGGCAAACGCTCACCGACTTCTAATTGTTCCGATACAATCGCGTCACGAATGGCTGTCGCCAAAGCGATATACTTCGGACCATCCGCTGCCGACAGATCAGGGAACCAAATTGTATTCATTACAATCTTTCATTGGACGTTACAGGATTCGCATTGTACCCTTACTTCATAGCAAATCGTCACCTTTGTATCAATACAATACTTATCAGGAGCGCGCCATGACCATGACATCAACCAGCCCCGCACAGCGCAGCATCGCGTTGCAAAGCCGCCTACCCCAATCGCCTATGGCGTTGGTGGTGATCACGGTGGCAACGACGCTCCTGACCTGGGACCTGCGCCGCAGCACGCGACGCGTTTTAAAGACTTTAACTGATTCCGAGTTGCAAGACATCGGACTGACACGCGACGAAGCCTATACGGAGGCCCGTCGTCTGTTCTGGCAGGGCTAGTTCCCTGTGCTGCCAGAACCTCTTCCTGGGGCCGGCTAGTCCGGCCCCGTTTTTTCGCTCGTAACAAAAACGGGGTGTTGCGTTCACCGAGGGGGTATTGAGTAGGTCAACCCTGCCCGCGCCACCGGCTTTTCATTGCCCTCGGAATAGATCATCACATCGCCAACCGCTAAAACCCGCCCCAATTTGTGGATGGTGGCCACTGCAATCAGATCACAGCCTGCCGCCGGTTTGCGCATGAAATCAATCGAGCAATTCGTTGTGACCGCCAAGGCTTGCGGTCCAATCATCCCCATCAGGGCCAGATAAAAGGAGATATCAGCCGAGGCAAACATCGACGGCCCATTCACCGTATTGCCCGCCCGCAAGTTGTGGTCCCCAACCTGCAGCCGCACCGTGGCCTGATGGTCGGCCAAGCTTTCGACAATGAAGTTATCTGTCATATGCGGAAAATGCTCTTCCACGAACGCTTGCATTTCATCGACAGTCATTTTTAGCGTCATGGCGCTTTCCCTTTTGTTACTGCACGCCTAGAGTTACGAATAATTCAAGGGAGAGCAAGCAGATGTCCGACATTTTATTACGCAATGACGCCGATGGTATCGCAACCCTGACGCTGAACTCGCCAAGCAACCTGAATGCCCTGTCAGATGCGATGCTGGCGGCGTTGCAAGCGCAATTCGATGCGCTGGCCACGGACAACACGATCAAGGTGGTGATCCTGCAAGGGGCTGGCAAAGTGCTTTGCGCTGGCCATGATCTAAAGGAAATGACCCGCGGGAGGGCCAACGATGACGCAGGTCGCGCCTATTTCCACGACCTGTTCAGCCGTTGTGCCACTGTGATGCAATCCATCACCCGCCTGCCCCAACCTGTGATCGCCAAGGCTCACGGCATCGCCACTGCCGCCGGATGCCAGCTGGTGGCGACCTGCGATCTGGCCGTGGCGGCCCATGGCACACGGTTTGGTGTCAACGGCGTCAATATCGGGCTGTTTTGCTCAACCCCAATGGTCGCCCTGACCCGCAACGTGCCGTACAAACAAGCGTTTGAAATGCTCACGATGGGGTCATTCATTGATGCTGCAAAGGCCGCCGAAATCGGCCTAATCAATCAAGCGGTTGAGGCCGAGGCGCTGGACGCCGCCGTCATGGATATGGCGCAAACACTGGCCAGCAAAATGAACGGCGTGCTGGGGATCGGCAAAAAGGCATTCTATGAACAAATGCAAATGCCACTGGCCGACGCCTATACCTACACTGGCGACGTGATCACCGCCAACATGATGATGCGCGACACCAGAGAGGGCATCGCCGCATTTCTGGAAAAACGAAGCCCGGATTGGCCGTCTTAGCCAAGGCCATTCAAATGCTATATTGTTTTTGCAAACAACACCCTAACAGGCAGCCGAGCTTTTGTTAGCACGGCACCATAACGTTCAAAGGCCCCCCTTTCATGACCAAAGGCATGAACATATTGGCAGCCACATGTGCTTTTGTGGGGATGGCCTGCGCAGCCCTTGCCCAAGACCTACACTCAAACCTGCCAAAACCGATTTTGGCCAGCGAATTTCCTGAAGCGGACATTGATTTGATCGTGCTGGGTTGGGATCTGTTCTTTGACCCGATTCTGTCGGGCAATCGCAACATTGCTTGCGCCACGTGTCACCACCCCAGCCTTGGCACCTCTGATGGGATGTCATTGTCGATTGGTGAAGGCGGCTATGGTCTTGGCCCAGCACGCCGCCCCGTTGCCGGCAACATGCCCAAAGCCCGTATCCCGCGCAATGCCCCCGCACTTTACAATCTAGGAGCCGCCGAATTCACTGTAATGTTTCATGACGGACGGGTTGAAAAAGACGCAAACGCCCCCTTCGGCATAAAAATGCCCGACGGATTGGCCCTAGAGCGCCCAATGCCCTCGGTCTTGGCCGCCCAAACGATTTTGCCGATCCTGTCAGCAGATGAAATGGCAGGTCACGGGGATGAAAACCCGATCAGCATCGCGGTGGCGGCTGAAAACCACCGTGGTCCGGATGGCGCGTGGCAACAACTGGCCGACAGGGTTGCCACGATCCCGGCCTACCGGCAACGATTTACCAAGGTGAACGGGCGGGATGCGCCGCTGCACATCACCGACATTGGCCGCGCTTTGGCCGCCTTTATTGCCTATGAATTCCGCGCCACCGACAGCGCCTTTGACCGTTTCTTAAGCGGCAACACGCGGGCGCTTGACCCGTTGCAAAAACAAGGAATGTCGCTGTTTTACGGCAAAGCCAATTGCGCCACCTGCCACGCAGGCCCATTCCAGACAGATCACAGCTTTCACGCCATTGGCTTGCCGCAGTTTGGCCCGGGCAAAGCCCACAGCGACAATCCGGCGCATGATTTGGGGCGCGGCGGGCTGACGGATCACGGTGCCGACAGCTACCGCTTTCGCACCCCCTCCTTGCGCAACATTGCCTATACGGCGCCTTATGGCCATGACGGGGCGTTCCAGACCCTTGAGGCGATCCTGCGTCATCACCTTGACCCCATCGGCATGATCGGGACTTATGACCGATCTCAAGCATCACTGCATGACCTTGACAGCGCGAAAGACTGGGCCATTTTGGACAGCCCAGAAGACGTCATCGAGATTGCCGCAGGTGTTGAAATTGAACCGGTTGCGCTTTCGGAAACTGAAATCAGTGCGTTGATTGCCTTTTTGAACGCCCTAAGTGATGTCGAAAACGCCAAAGGGCGGCTCAAGGTACCCTCCGCCCTGCCCTCGAACTTGCCGCTTGATCCCGTGCCCGATACCCCAAAGCGCCCTTAACCTAGCCTTGCGAGCCGACCCGCAGCAACGACGCCAACCCCAAAGCAATCAACCCAAGGCCCAGACTGCCAACAAGCAAAGCCGTGGCCCCGCCAAATCCCAGCAACAACGCCCCGACCAGCGGGGCCAAGGCCGTCGCGAACAACGGCACCGTCGCAATCGCGCCTGACACCGCGCCAAACTGCGCCACCCCCATGATGTCAGCAATCAAAATGGGGCGCAGGATGCTCATCATCCCGACCGACGCGCCTTGAATGGCCGCAAACACGAACACCAACATCGGTGCCATGCCCGCCGCCATCAAAGTGGTGCTTGATACGATCAACCCCACCAGTGCCAATCGCGTCGAGAATAACGCTGTGATGCGCGCGCCGTTCACCATCAACACCAAACGCCCAATCACCTGAAACGGGCCAACCACACTGGCGGCCAGCACGGCCGTGGTCTTGGCGATGCCAAATCCGGTAAACAGCGGGATGAAATAGGTCACCAACAGGGTGTGGTTCATCGCCGCCAAGCCAAAAGCCCCTGCCAGCAGCCAAAAGGACGGGCGCCGAATGATTTGACGCAGCGGCACTACGCTGACATTGGCGGTGGCGGTAGGAGCAGCCTCGCGGCGACGCAACCGGCGGGATGCAAAAAAGAACAGCGGCACGGTGACAAACAGTTGCAACAACCCAAACGCCATCACCGCCCCGCGCCACCCGAACCGTTCGGCCAAAACCGCGCCCAACGGGAACGCCAACGTCGAGGCCAGACCCGCCACCAGCGTCACCCGAATGATTGCCACCCTTGCCCCCGCCCCCAATCGGCGGGTCAAAAAAGCAAAACACATGTCGTAAAAACTGGCCGCCATCGCCAGACCAATGATCGCCCAAACAATGTACCATTGTGCCAGCGTTTGAACCTGCGACAGGCCGAGCAGCGCCAAGCCCCCCAAACCCGCGCCAGCCGTCAGCATTTCTGCCCCCAGCCCGCGATCGACCAGTCGTCCGGCCAAACCAACCGTGAACCCGGACACAACCAACGCCAGCGTCAAGCCAATTGCCAGCGAGGCACGATGCCAGCCCGTGTCGGTCTCGATCCAGACCAGCAGCGCGCCGTAGCTGTAAAACAAACTGGCCCAGCCGATGGTCTCGCCCAAGGCCAACATCCAGATTGCGGTGTTGTCACGGCTGCCCTCGGGCGTCACAGGGTCAAACCCCGTAAATCGCGCCGAATTTGGCCTCCAGATAGTCCAGCAAAGGCGCTTCGGAGGGCGCAAACCCGCAGGCCTGTTCGATCACGTCACGGGGCTGTAGCAAACCACCGTATTGCTGCACATTTTCGCGCAACCATCCCGTGGCAGCTGAGGTGTCACCCGCCGCCAGCCCAGCATCCAACTCCGGCAGAGCCGCGCGCATCGCCTTGTTCAAACAGCCAGCATAAACATTGCCCAAAGAATAGGTTGGGAAATAGCCAAACAGCCCGACCGACCAATGCACATCTTGCAAACAGCCATTCGATGGCTTGTCGACGGCCAC
>Ga0209633_10004346_pt1 | contig 12753 bp, 12 predicted proteins | sample Cruoilmetagenom1_FD_187290 | JGI IMG/M metagenome (GOLD analysis project Ga0209633, IMG submission 187290) | Oil polluted marine microbial communities from Coal Oil Point, Santa Barbara, California, USA - Sample 1 (SPAdes) (version 2) | ecosystem: Environmental > Aquatic > Marine > Oil seeps ... | reverse complement strand
CGACGCGCAACGCTCGATGTCGACATTCCTTGGGGCCGCCGGTTTTGTCTCGCCCGACGATGTCGATGAAGCGCAAATCAAGCGCGCGGCAATCACTTTTTTCGAGGGCTATCTCTTTGAACAGCCGGTTGCGCGCGAAGCGTTTATCGCCGCCTGCGCCATCGCCAAGGCAAACGGCAAACGCGCAGCGCTGACATTGTCGGACGCCAGCGTCGTTGAGCGCCAGGCCTCTGTTTTGACCGATTTCATATCTGGCCATGTCGATATTCTCCTTGCAAATGATGTTGAGGCGGCGGCGCTGTTCGGCAGCGATGACCTTGGCGTCATTGCAGAAAAAGCGCGCGCCCTTTGCCCGCTCACGGCAGTTACGCGCTCGGAGAAGGGCTCGATACTGGTCCCTCGCGACGGCGATGTCGTTGAGGTCGCCGCGATCGAGCCGCCAGGGCTCGAAGACACGACCGGCGCCGGAGACGCTTATGCGGCGGGCCTCCTCTTCGGTCTTGCAAGGGGCTTTTCGCTGGAGAGCGCCGGATCTCTCGGCTCGCTCGCCGCCAGTGAGGTGATCAGTCATTTTGGCGCACGCCCTGCGGAATCGTTAAAGGCGCTCGCGGAAAAATCGGATCTGCTGTAGCCTCGCCCCTGCAATGAAACGCTGGCAGATCTTTCTTGTTGCGCTCGCCGCCGCCGCAGCGCTCCTCGCGTGGAAACGCGAGCCCGCGATGATGGCCTATGTGGCGGGCAAAACGCCGAAAACATCCCTTGATGAGCGAGCCGCCCTTATCGCCGATGCTATTGAGGTGCGGCTGCCGGAAGCTGGCGAGGGGCCCTTTCCTGTCGTCCTCCAGTTTCACGGCTGCGCCGGAATTCGCGCGCCTTTTCATCATCAATGGGCGGACGTCGCCAATCGCGCAGGCTATGCGGCGATGATAGTCGACAGCAACGGCCCGCGGGGCTATTCTCGTGAGGCCTCCCTTGATGTCGTCTGCGACGGCAAAGCGCTTCTCGGTCAGGAACGCGCCGGCGACGTCCTTGCAGCACTCCATCTTGCGAAGGCTAATCCTGATCTTGATACGGAGCAGATTGTCCTTGCCGGATGGTCTCATGGCGGATGGTCGATCATGGACTATCTGACGATGGACTTTAAGGGTCTCTGGCCTGCCGGTCTAAAGCCCGCCGACCATGCGCCCCCACAGGTGGCCGGAGCGATCTTGTTTTATCCTTATTGCGGTACGGGCGCTCTTTCCCGGTTTCGCAAATGGAGCCAAAAGCCGAAAGTCTTGGCGCTCATCGCCGGCGCCGACACGATCGTCAACGCCGATGAATGCGTCGCCTATTTTCAAAATCGCGAACAGGCGGGCGACCCGGTGAGCATGACGGTCTATCCCGGCGCCGAACATGTATTCGACGACCCGTTTCTGGAGACAGAATACATTAGTTGGTATAATGAAGAGTATCTAAAGGACGCGATGGGGCGCTATGAGGCCTTTTTAAGACGTCTCAATTCGCCCGCCGCGCAATAATTTCCTTATAAGTCGCCTGGACATCCGAGCGGGTCGCCTCCAGCGGCTGGTCGGTTTTGATGACATAGTCCGCTTTCGCCCGTTTTTCCGCGTCCGGCATCTGCTCGGCGAGGATCGCCTCAAACTTTGCGTCGCTCATCCCCGGCCGGGCGAGGACGCGCGCACGCTGCACGTCTGCGGCGGCGCTCACCACGATGACGGCGTCAAAAAACTTTTCCGAGCCGTTCTCAAAGAGAAGCGGAATATCCAAAACCGCCGCTGGCGCGCCGGCATGGGCGGCGGCCGTCATGAAGGTTTCCTGATCGGCGGCGACGAGGGGGTGGACCACCGCCTCAAGCTTTTGAAGTTCGCCGGGCGCGCCGAGCACCAACGTCGCAAGCTTGCGGCGGTCAATCGCGCCGTCGACGATTGCGTCGGGAAAGAGCGCGCGGATCGGCTCAATTGCAGCTCCGCCCGGCTCATACATTCGATGAACCGCGTCGTCGGCGTTCCATACTGCCGCGCCGAGATCGGCGAACATTTTGGCGACGGTTGATTTGCCCATTCCGATGGAACCGGTGAGGCCAATTTTGATCATTGCTGCTCCCGCCTTTTCAACTCGCCGACCAGCTCTGCGCGCAACGCCTGATCGACGCGCGCCTCGCCCCCGAACCACGCGCGAAAGCCGGGCGCGGCCTGATGCATCAACATAGCGAGACCGTCTACCGTCGGGTTGCCTTGTGCGCTCGCCGCTTGCAATAACCGCGTTTCGAGCGGCGCATAAACAATGTCCGCGACGACCGCGTCGGGTTTTATTTTTGATGTCTCCAACTCAAGCGGCGGCTGGCCGGTCATACCCAAACTGGTTGTGTTGACGATAATATCAGCGGCTTCAAGAAAAGTGTTGCACTCCGGCCATGGTGCGGTTTTAAGCCCAAAGGCTTCCGCCAGCGCTGCGGCTTTTTCTTCCGTGCGGTTGGCGATCATGATGTTTTGCGCGCCAAGGGTTTGCAGGGCGATGACGATAGCGCGCGCGGCCCCGCCAGCGCCGAGCACCAGCGCCCTGTCTTCCACGGAAACGGCCGGCCCCGCCGCCTTGAAAGCCTCTTCGAACCCGCCAATATCGGAATTATCCGCATAGCAATCATCGCCGGCGAATGTCAGCATATTCGCCGCGCCTGCGATCGAGGCTGGATCGCTTGTTTTATCCGCATAGCGCAGCGCGTGTTCCTTATGGGGGATCGTCACATTAACGCCCGCAAAGCCGACGGTTCTCAATGCGTCCATCGCGCGGGCAAATTCGTCAAATGACGGGGGAACTTCGATCGGTATGTAGTAACCGTCGATCTTTGCCCGGTAGGCCCAGGCCGTATGAATGAGCGGCGATAGGGAATGCGCGACAGGTGAGCCGATGACGCCGGCGAGGATCGGTTTTTTCTTCATCTTAAAACGCCACCGCGCCTTCCCGGCGCAGGCACTCCAGCAACGGAAAGAGCGACAGGCCAAGGATCGCGAAATGACTTCCATCGACCCGGTCAAACAGCCGCCCGCCAAGCTGTTCAATTTGATAAGCGCCAACGCTTTTCAAAATTTCCGGGCCGGCGGCGGCGAGATAAGCCTCGATTTCAGCCTCGCTCAAAACGCGTAGGACCAATGACGGGCGTTCCACATGCCGCCATATGACGCTTCCGTTTCTTGCAACAGCGATTGCGTTGATCAACGTATGAGCCGCGCCCTGCATGTCGATCAGGCGCGCGCGGGCCTCATCCATGTCTTGCGGTTTATCATAGGCGCGGCCTTCAAATTCCATAATTTGATCGGACCCAATGACCAGAGCATCTGTGGACTTGGCGACATCAAGGCACTTTGCTTCCGCCAGCATCATCGCGGCCTGCTCAAGCGTTTTGCCCGCGGCGAACGCTTCTTTCTTGATGATGTGTTCGTCGACATCCGGCCTTACGATTTCAAACGGCACGCCGGCGCCGCGCAATATGTCTGCGCGGATGGTGCTGGCGGAAGCGAGAATAATCTGCGGCGCGCCGATCATTGGTTTTGCCGCGCAGATAGTTTGGTGAGAATGGACGCGGCGGTTTCTTCAACCGATTTGCGCGTCACATCGATCACCGGCCAGCGGTGCTTGGCGCAAAGGCGCTTGGCGCGCAGAACCTCCGCACGGATAAGATCAAGGTCGGAATATTCCTCCACCACACCGCCGGTGTTAAGCCCGCCGAGCCGGCTTTTGCGGATCTGCGCAAGGCGTTCGGGGCTTGCGATCAAGCCGACGACCATCGGCTTTCGCAGATCGAAGAGTTCCGGCGGCGGATCGGAGGTCGGCACCAGCGGCACATTGGCCGCCTTCACGCCGCGATTCGCCAGATACATGCAGGTCGGGGTTTTCGATGTGCGGCTGACGCCAATAAGAACGACATCCGCCGGTTCAAGGTCCCAGACCATTTGACCGTCATCGTGAGAGAGCGTGTAATCGAGGGCGGCGATACGCCGGAAATAGTCCTCATCAAGGCGATGCTGGGCGCCGGGGCGATGGGATTGTTCAAGCCCGAGATAATCGGTGAATGCGTTCAACAGGGGGTCCAGCACCGAGACTGCAGGCGTCTGCAATTCGCTGCAGCGGATTTCCAGCAAGCGGCGCAGATCCGGGTTGATGACGGTGTAAAGAACGATGCCGGGGGAGGCCTCGATTTCCGCAAGCGTTCTTTCCATCTGTCCGCGCGAGCGGGTCAGCGCATAAATATGTTCAAGCGGTTTTGCCGCAGCGAATTGCGACGCGGTGGCTTTCAGCATCGCGTTTAATGTCTCGCCGGTGGAATCTGAGACGAGATGGACGTGAAAATAGGTCGCGAGCGGCGGTTTTTTACGCGCTGGCTCCTTTTCAGGGTTGGTATCAGACACTGGTTCGGACATTGGGGAAGTATAAGGGAAAATCACCCGGTTTCGCGAGGACTGAATCTTCACCGTTTAAAACCCTCGAGTCATACCAGCGCGGCGCCCAGGGAAGTTTGAAAATATAGGCTGGGTGAATCATCGATCGCAGAAACTCATGCCGGTCTGGATGAAATCAATCATACGCCCTGGCTGTTTGCATTCCATTTCATGATTTTAGATGCTTAACGATCTTTTCAACAAAGCCGGTGAAAACTTATCCCCTGCGTAAATTTTTGTGAGTCTTTCAAACAAAAGCTGGGGATTGAAATTTGCTTTGCCGTTTTCCCCTAAATCCCTCGCCCTTCTTTAAATTAATCCTTTTTTAAGATTCCTTTATGAAAAGTTAACCGGTAGAAAACCCACCCCATGACACGACAATCAAAGTTTCTTGAAACGCTTTCCGGCGACGTTCAGGCCATACCGCCAATCTGGTTCATGCGGCAGGCGGGGCGCTATCTTCCGGAATATCGAGAGGTGAGAGCGAAGGCCGGCTCCTTTCTCGATCTTTGTTTCAATCCTGAGCTCGCCAGCGAAGTGACGTTGCAACCGATCCGCCGGTTCGATCTCGATGCGGCTATTTTGTTCGCGGATATCTTGTTGATCCCTCATGCGATGGGTCAAAAACTGTGGTTTGAGGAAGGGGAGGGTCCGAGGCTTGCCCCGGTTATATCGCCTCAAAACATTGATCAGTTTCGCAGCCAAGATGTTCTCGAAAAGCTCGCGCCGGTTTTTGAAACAATGAAAATGACGCGCGCCGAACTGAGCGACGACAAAGCGCTGATTGGCTTTGCCGGCGCGCCATGGACGGTTGCGACTTACATGCTGGCGGGAGGGTCAATGCGCGATCCGGCGGCGCTTCGCGAGTGGTACTACCGCGAGCCGGCGTTCATTACCGATCTCATTGAGCTCTTAAGTGACATCACGATTGAGTACCTTAACGCGCAGATCGAGGCGGGCGCCGATGCGGTGCAGCTCTTCGACACATGGGCGGGCGGTCTGCCCTGGCCAGTACTCGATGCGGTCTCGGTAAGACCGCTCGACAAGATCGCGCGCGGGGTGAAAAAAGCTCACCCGGAAATCCCGGTTATTCTGTTTCCGAAAAGCGTTGGCGAGAAGGCGGGGGAATACGCAACGCTCGCCGCCTGCGACGGGCTCAGCATCGATTACGGCATGGATCCATCCTGGGCGCGGGCGCATTTAAGCGGCCATACCGTGGTTCAAGGAGGGCTTGATCCTTTAGTGGTGATCGAGGGCGGCGAGAGGATGGAACAGGCGGCCGAAACGCTTTTAAAACTCTTCCACGACGTTCCTTATGTTTTCAATCTCGGCCATGGATTTACCCCGGCGACGCCGCCGGAACATGTGGCGACGCTTGTGAAATATATTAGAAAAGAGCGAAAATGAGTGCGTTTCTGGCTGAGTACTATCTTTGGATTAAGGCGGTCCACCTTATTTTCGTGATCGCCTGGATGGCCGGCATGATGTATCTGCCGCGGCTTTTTGTGTATCACCACCAGTCCGAAAAAGGCGGCGAGGCCGAGCGCTATTTCGTCCAGATGGAGCGCCGCCTCCTCAAAGGGATCATCAACCCCTCGATGACCGCCGTCTGGGTGCTCGGTATCTTGATGCTGGTCGCGAACTCAGCCCTGCTTTCCGCCTCCTGGTTTCACGTCAAATTAGCGCTGGTCATCGCCATGTCGGCCATACACGGGTTTTACGCCGCCGCCCGGCGGAAATTCGAAGCCGGCGAGCGCCCCCGGACGGAGAAATTCTGGAGGATGATGAACGAAGCGCCGTTCATTCTCCTGATCGCGATTGTCATCCTGGTGATTATAAAACCTTTTTAAAACACGGATTGACGCTGGGTTTTCCAGCGTTATATCTAGGCTAACATTCCTTTCTTGGGCGCGCCGCCGGCTTTAAGGGCTGCGGATCTGCGCCAACGCCATTTTCTTTCTATGCCCTGACCTCCCGCCAGCATCCGTGCGGGGTGTTTTCCTGATTTGAGGATTTCCATGCTGCCTGAAAAAATGACGCTCGATGAGCTGAAGCAGAAATCGCCGGCCGAGCTGCTCGCCTTTGCGGAAGAGCTTGAGGTTGAAAACGCCTCGACGATGCGCAAGCAGGACATGCTGTTTGCGATTCTCAAAGAGCTTGCGGACCATGATGTGGAAATTGCCGGCGGCGGCGTCCTGGAAGTCCTGCCGGACGGTTTCGGGTTCCTGCGCTCGCCGGAGGCCAACTACCTCGCCGGGCCTGACGATATTTACGTTTCTCCAAGCCAGATCCGCCGTTTTGCGCTGCGCACCGGCGACACCGTCATCGGGGAGATCCGCAGCCCGAAAGACGGCGAGCGCTATTTTGCACTATTGCAGGTTGGGACGATCAATTTTGAAGAGCCGGAAAAAGCCCGGCACAAAGTCCATTTTGACAACTTAACCCCGCTCTATCCCGATGAGCGGATCAATATGGAAATTGAAAATGAGGCCGCAAAAGACCTGACGGCGCGTGTCATCGACCTCGTCGCGCCCCTCGGAAAAGGCCAGCGCGCGCTGATCACCGCGCCGCCGCGGACCGGTAAGACCGTTATTCTCCAGAATATCGCCCACTCCGTCGCGGCCAACCACCCGGAGGCCTATCTCATCGTTCTTCTGATCGATGAACGCCCGGAAGAGGTGACCGACATGCAGCGTTCGGTAAAAGGCGAGGTCGTCTCCTCGACCTTTGACGAACCGGCAACCCGCCACGTTGCGGTTGCGGAAATGGTGATTGAAAAAGCCAAGCGTCTGGTCGAACACGGCCGCGATGTCGTCATCCTGCTCGATTCCATTACCCGGCTGGGTAGGGCCTACAATACGGTCGTACCGTCCTCCGGCAAGGTCCTGACCGGCGGTGTCGACGCCAATGCGCTGCAGCGCCCGAAACGCTTTTTCGGCGCCGCGCGGAATATTGAAGAGGGCGGCTCGCTGACGATTATCGCGACGGCGCTGATCGAGACCGGTTCAAAAATGGATGAGGTGATCTTTGAAGAGTTCAAGGGTACCGGCAACTCCGAACTGATCCTCGACCGCAAAGTCGCCGACAAACGGACCTATCCGGCGATCGACATCGCCAAATCCGGCACCAGGAAAGAAGATCTCATCACGCCGCCGGGCGAGATGCAGAAAATATTCGTCCTGCGCCGCATTCTCTCGCCGATGGGTGTTTCCGACGCAATTGAGTTCCTCATCGACAAGTTGAAGCAGACCAAGTCGAATAAAGACTTCTTCGACTCCATGAATACTTAAAACAGTTGCAGCTGCGCAAAACAGTTGCGCAGAATTCTGTCTTGCGGAACCCTTGCTGGGTAACAAAGCGAGAGTATCATGGAAATTATTGACGTCTGGGCGCAATTGCCGACGGCGCGCTTTATGCGCGAGCCATGGCTGGCGACGCTTCTGCACTGGACGGGCCAGACCGACAATATACCGGTTTCCAAACCGGAAGCGCTTATTGGCGAAATGGACGCGGCGGGCGTTACGACGTCGTTGATATCTGCGTGGCATGGACCTGGCGGCGATCTGATTTCCAATGACGAGGTTGAGGCGTCCGTTGATGCGGCGCCGGATCGTTTCAAGGGGTTGATGTCGGCTGACCTCAACGACCCTATGGGCGCCGTTCGCGACATTCGCGCCCGCGCTAAAACCGGAAAGTTTGTCGGTGTGCGGATTGTGCCCTGGCTCTGGGACCTGCCGCCAAACGACCGGCGCTATTATCCGATCTATACGGCTTGCGTTGATGAAGGGCTGCCGTTCTGTACACAGATAGGCCATACGGGCCCCTTGAAGCGGTCAGAAACCGGCCGCCTTATTCCTTACCTTGAAGACGTTCTTTTGGACTTTCCCGAGCTTGTGGTCGTCGGCGGGCATGTCGGGTTTCCGTGGCTCGACGAGCTTGTGTCGCTCACCCATAAATTCAGAAATTTCCACGTAGATACAAGCGCTTATGCGCTTCACCGGCTGCCGGAAGCCTTCGTTTCTTTCATGAAAGGCGAGGGTAAAAAACGCGTCATGTTCGGGACGAACTACCCAATGCTGTCAGCGTCGCGGTGCTTGGCGCGTCTCGACGCATTGGCGCTCGACGACGAAACGCAAAAACTCTTCCTAGCCGATAATGCGAAACGCGTTTTCAAACTCTAATCGCACAGCGCGGAAGTCAGTAGCCGCTAACGGAGCCGTCTTTGCGCATTTCCGTCGCGCCTGAATAGACGCCGGTTTCCGGATCGCGAAGGATGGCTTCGTAGCCGCCAAAGACGATGCCATTATCGACAAGATTTACATTGTGACCCATTGCTTTGAGGCGCTCGATTGTTTCCGCCGAAATGCCGGGTTCAACATCGAGGCGGCCGAGGGGGTCGAGATCTATGCCGGTGGGCTGGCGCCCGCCATTGTGATGAATGCGCGCCGCGTCGCCGGCTTCCTGAACATTCATATGATAGTCGATGATGTTGATCAGAACCTGAACATGACCTTGCGGCTGCATAGCCCCGCCCATTAACCCGAAGGAGAGATAGGGTGCGCCGTCCTTCATGACGAAGGCAGGGATAATAGTGTGGAACGGGCGTTTGCCGGGCGCATAGACATTGGGGTGATCAGCGTCGAGCGAGAATAGCTCGCCGCGATCCTGCAACATGAAGCCAAGGCCGTCGGGGACAAGGCCGGAGCCCATGCCCCGATAGTTGGACTGAATGAGCGAGACCATCATGCCGTCCGCGTCTGCGACCGTGAAATAGGTTGTATCGCCCGGGCCTTCGAGCTTTTCCTCAACGCCTGCTTGCGGCGCCGCCATGGTTTTTGCGGGATCGATCAGGGCGAAACGCTCGCGCCCATATTCGTCGGACAGGAGCGTGTCCGCCGGAATATCGGCAAAATCAGGGTCGGCGTAATAGCGGGCGACATCTTCAAAGGCGAGGCGTTTTGCCTCAACGATATAATGGGTGACTTCCGCCGATCCGCGCGGCCACTGCGTCAGGTCGATGTTTTTCAGGATATTGAGCATTTGCAGGGCGGCGAAACCCTGGCCGTTTGGTGGTAATTCGCATACGTCATAACCGCGATAGTCGACGCAGCCGGGCTCTACCCATTCGCTCTTATGCGCGGCGAAATCCTCATAGCGAAGGTCGCCGCCGATGCGTTTCATATACGCATCGATGGTCTTGGCTATCTTGCCTTTATAAAACCCCTTGCGGCCTTTTTTGGCGATCAGCTCAAAGGTGCTGGCGAGATCAGGGTTGCGGAAAATCTCGCCGGTTTGCGGCGCGCCATCAGAAAAATAGGTTGTTTTGGCGTTGTCATAAGAGCCGATCATCTCTTCACGTCGCGCGAAGGCGGCCTCACTACGCGCGAGATACATGGCGATGACCGGCGAGACCGGAAATCCGTTTTTGGCGTAGCCGATTGCGGGCTTCAGGTTCTTGCGCATCGACAGACGGCCGAATTTTTCGTGCAACTCAAACCACGCGTCGACGGTTCCGGGCACCGTCACCGGCAGATGGCCGAGCGGGGGGATGCCGGCGCCCTCGCCGACGACCGCTGCTGAACGCTCAATGGTTTCTTCAAGGGAGCGGCCCATGGGCGAGCGGCCCGATCCGTTAAGGCCATATAGTTTTTTGGTCTTCGGATCCCAGACAATGGCGAAAAGATCGCCGCCAACACCGTTTCCTGTGGGCTCCATGAGGCCAAGAACGGCGTTTGTCGCGATCGCGGCGTCAACCGCGCTGCCGCCTTTTTTCATGATATCGATCGCCGTTTGTGTCGCGAGCGGGTGGGCTGTCGCTGCTATGCCGTTGGCGGCGAATACCGGGCTTCGCGACCATTTCTCGCCCACCGGGCGGCCGCCGGGGCCAATCTGCAGATTGTCGCCTTCATCGGTTGCCTGCGCGGGGGGCGCCGCCGCGAGCGCAGCAGCGCAGGCCGCGGTCAGTAAAGATCGGAAAAGCGAGGGGTGTTGCGCAGGTGCGGACATGATCAAGCCTTTGTTGGGCGGCCCTTTCTGGGTCGCGGGCTTCATTAGTCTAGCGTTGCTTGCCGCCTTTGGGCAACGATATGGGTGAGCTGTAATTTTGTGTTTGGTTACGGTGGGCGGGTGTTATGAAGAACGCCATTAGTCGAAAGGCGATAGGTAATGACGTTAAAACTGCTGCATTTCCCCCAAACTCGGTCGGTACGCGTGTTATGGGCGATCGAAGAGCTGGGCGTTGAAGCGGAAATCGAAACCCGTGAGCTTGATCGTGCGAAGTTGAAGGAGCCGGCATTTCGCGCACTCAACCCGCTTGGCAAAGTACCGGTGATGTTTGACGGTGATCAGCGCATGGTTGAGTCGGTGGCGATGATTGAATATATCGCAAATAAATACGCAGACGGACAATTATCACGAGGCCCCGACGACGAGGATTACGGGCAGTATCTCCAATGGCTGCATTTCGGCGAAGCCGGCATGGGCGGCTATGTGAACATGTTGATTGGCCAAACGGCGCTTCTGCCGAAGGAGCATCGCATCCCGGCCATGAAGAGTTGGGCGGAAAAAGAGACCAAAAACTGTCTCGACTTCATTGAAATTAGCCTGGGCGAGGACGGCTATTTGCTGGATGAATTTTCATTGGCTGATATCTCCGTCATCTATCCGCTCTTTCTTATCAAGATAACGCGCAACGGGGCGCTTTTAGGGGAGAAGACGAACGCTTATTTCAAGCGCGCGACAGAACGTGAAGCCTGGAAAAAAGCCTCGGCGCGCTCCGCCTAAAGCCTATTGCGCCAGGATCTCCTGCAACCATCTGTTAACGCCGCGTTCACTCTGGCGCTACAAAATATGGCGGATAAGGAAGGTTCGCATAATGCCGACGCAACCAAAATCCAGCTTTGGCAAGCGCGCCGCGGCGTCGGGCAAGGTTGCGCCGGAAAAGAGACCGGCCAAGCCTGGCGACAAGCGCGAGCAGGAACGTGCGGCCGTTTTCAAGAATGGAAAAATCGTTTTGAGCGATCATTCCGCCGTTGAGTGTGTTGCGCGCAATGTGAGCGAAAAGGGCTGCCTCATCTCTGCGGCCGGCGCTGAAAACCTGCCGGATGAGGTGACCTTTCACCTCGATGCGATATCCAGGCCTCGGCGCGCAAAAGTCATCTGGCGCGAACAGGGCGAAGCGGGCCTTGAGTTCCTGATCGACCCCTAAGAAATTCTATTTATTTGTATAGCAGCCCCCTTCCCACGAGACACAAAATTGTGAGCGCTAAGGGTCCTCAGCCTGTCGAATGCCATATGGAGTAACGCCGCCAGGTAAGGCATAAACGGCGGATGTTAGTTCGCGGAACCTGCCGGCCTTGACTTCACCAAAAGCAAAATTTCTGGAAGGCGACCTAATGCGGCATGTCGTGATCATGTCGCTTTCGGCGAGCGCCGGGCTTGTCTCGATTTTCCTTGTCGATTTCGTCGACCTCTTTTTCATCTCTCTCCTCGGAAAAAAGGAACTTGCGGCGGCGGTGGGTTTCGCCGGCACGCTGATTTTCTTCAACATGTCGGCCACCATTGGCTTGATGATCGCCATGAGCGCGCTCGCCGCGCAGCGCATCGGCCAGGGGGATGAGAAAGAGGCTAGGCGCATCGCCACCAGCGTTGTTGTGGTTGCGCTGGTCATGGCGGCCATTATCGCCACCGCGTTCTGGGTGGGCGCGCCCTCGCTTGTGGAGATTCTTGGCGCAGCTGGTGAGACGAAGGCGCTTGCGGTTCGCTATCTCAGAATTGTCGTCCCCGCGTTGCCGCTCACGGCGCTTGCAATGGTATGTTCCGGCCTCTTGCGCGCGCACGGCGATGCGCGCCGGGCGATGAACGCAACGCTGGCCGCCGGCGCGGTCAACGCCATTCTCGATCCGATACTGATCTTCGGCCTTTCTCTTGGCCTCGACGGCGCGGCGTTCGCGTCAGTCGGCGCTCGGTTCGCTATGCTGGCGACGGCGCTCTACCCGGTTTTGCGACATTATGGCGGCTTCGCGCCTTTCGACGCCGCGCATTTTCGCCGCGACCTGGCGCCGATCTTTGGGATCGCCGGGCCCGCCGTGCTCACCAATGTGGCGACGCCTGTCGGAACAGCGATCGTTACGCGCGCCATCGCGCCTTTTGGCGATGCGGCGGTGGCGGGCTATGCGGTCATCGGGCGGCTGACGCCGCTTGCTTTTTGCGTGATTTTTGCGCTGTCGGGCGCTGTCGGCCCGATTGTCGGACAAAATTTTGGCGCCGGCAATTATGCGCGGGTGCGCGAAACGCTGAGCAAATCAATCATGTT
>Ga0209633_10004345_pt1 | contig 12754 bp, 13 predicted proteins | sample Cruoilmetagenom1_FD_187290 | JGI IMG/M metagenome (GOLD analysis project Ga0209633, IMG submission 187290) | Oil polluted marine microbial communities from Coal Oil Point, Santa Barbara, California, USA - Sample 1 (SPAdes) (version 2) | ecosystem: Environmental > Aquatic > Marine > Oil seeps ... | reverse complement strand
AACAGGTCTTTTTGAGAATGAATCAGATGCGTGAGGCGTTCTCAATTGATATGCTTTCCTGATGGTAACTAATTACATCGGCAGGTTTGCTCCCTCCCCTACTGGCCCTCTCCATTTCGGATCACTTATTGCAGCCGTTGCCAGTTATCTTTGTGCACGACAAACTAAACATGGAAAATGGATATTGCGCATTGAAGATGTCGATACTCAGCGTTGTCAGCAAGGTGCCGCCACATCAATTATCAATACACTTGAGAATTATGGCTTTGAATGGGATGGTGAAATAATCTACCAGACTCAGCGCGCAGACGCTTATCAGGCAGCGCTGGATTCAATCAAAGATAAAATCTATCCCTGTAGCTGCACCCGCAAGGAATTACGAGCCAAATCCGCAAGCAGTAAGTACTCATATACCTATCCTGGATTTTGTCGTGAAGCGCTAAAAAATCCGGCAGGCAATATCCGTAGTATTCGTGTGCTAACTAATGCAAAACCTGTTTGCTTTAGCGATCAGTGCCAGCCCCAGGAATTTTGTCAAAATATCGAAAAAGAAGTGGGAGATTTTATATTAAAACGCAGTGACGGCATGTTCGCCTACCAGCTTGCTGTCGTTGTTGATGACGGCTACCAACAGGTAAACCATATTGTGCGTGGCTCGGATCTTTTTGATAACACGCCACGCCAACTTTATTTACAGTCATTACTAGGTTATCCACACCCTCAATATTTGCATATTCCTGTTGCAGTTGATGAAACGGGGAAAAAATTCAGCAAACAAAATTTATCACCCTGTATTCCTGATCAACAAAAACGAACTACACTCATTGAGGCACTTAAGTTTCTAGGCCAGACATTACCAGATAAGGCAGAGTTTTCATCTTTAAGTGAACTCTGGCAATGGGCAATTCAGAACTGGGATGCTGGTGCCATTCCAGCAGTAATGACACAGCCTCACAATGTTGCAAAAAATGATGAAATACAAATATGAATGAAACTAAATCAAGCGAAGAAAACTATTCACCCGAAGCGCTAATGCTACTCAGCAGTCACTGTGCGTTTTGTCCTGCAGTACTCGATTCACTCTGTAAAATGATCAAAAGCGGCGACATTGGCAATTTAGAGGTGATCAATCTTGAGAAAAACCCGGATGCAATGCAGCAATACAAGGTTCGATCTGTTCCCTGGGTAAGAATTGGCAAGCATGAATTAAGCGGATCACAAACGCTGGAGGCATTACAACAACGTGCGCAATGGGCAAAAGATGAGCATAAAAACAAAGATCAAAATAACCAGCTGGCAGATTTTGACTTTTTACTTTCAGATGGGCAAGTTAATAAAGTCATAGCAGCCATCCACAAAGATCACTCTGGCATGGATGCGATCATGTCATTACTTGGCGATACCGGCACGGTGCTCAGCACCCGCATTGGCATTGGTGTTGTCTTTGAAGAATTTGCTGGAACTGATTTAGTTAAAACACTTATTCCCCAATTGGGAGAATTAACGAAGCATGAGGATCAACGTATTCGTGCCGATGCTTATCATTATCTGGGCATGACGGCAGACAAAAGCGCTATTCCATTTCTTGAAGCAGGAAGAAAGGACAAAGATAGCGAAGTTCAAGAAATTGCCGCTGACTCATTACAAGAGTTATATAATGCTTAATCATATACCACTTTGGCTTTCGTCCTTAATAAGAGAAATATTCTTCATCAGCTTCAATCTTTTCAAGCTGATGATTCCCATTATTATCATTGTCAAAATTATCGAGGAACTCGGTGGTATTAAATATATCGGGATGGCACTTGAACCACTGATGCAACTGGTAGGACTACCTGCCTCAATGGGTCTGGTGTGGGCAACCACCATGATTACCAATATTTACGGCGGTATGATTATCTTTATTAGCACCTCCGCAAATGAAACATTAACGGTAGCGCAGGTCACAATCCTCGGCGGTATGATGCTATTTGCACACTCACTACCAATTGAAGTACGAATTGCACAAAAGGCCGGGATACGCGTTATTTATACTTTGATACTGCGAATCGGTGGGGCTTTATTGCTGGGTATTTTATTACACCAAATTTACACAACGGGTGATTTCCTGACCGAAACAAATAATGCCCTCTGGAAACCGCAAATCACAAATGATGATTCACTATTAAGCTGGACAGTCACCCAGTTAAAAACACTCCTCCAGGTTTTTCTCATTATTTCAGTATTAGTTGTTTTTTTAAGACTTCTCAAGCTCAGTCATATAGAAAGGCTGCTTGCCTTCTTATTAAGGCCACTCTTGAAAATTCTAGGACTAAGCAAGGAAAGTACCTCAATTACAATTATAGGAATTACTCTGGGGCTAACCTATGGAGGCGGTCTATTAATTAATGAATCGCAAAGCGGCAGGATTTCTCAAATGGATGTGTTTGGCTCAATGACACTACTCGCGCTATGCCACAGCATCATTGAAGATACACTATTAATTATGCTACTAGGCGCGGATATTTCAGGCGCACTTTATTTTCGCGTACTACTTGCGCTGCTTATGACTACAGTGGTTATCTATTTTGTTAAAAAACTAAATAATACAACTTTTACCCGATACTTTGTTTATTCTAAAAACCAAGCGTGATTATGATTAATATTAATGGCACCCCCCCGGGTTTTTAGTATCAGCAGTTTGCATGGCACCCCCTCCACTTTTTAGCATCAGCTTTTCAATGTAGATAGTAAGGTACTATAATTATCTATCTACTCCCTGTATAAAGCTAAGTTCCATAAAGAATATTAAAACTATGAATATGCAAACTCAAATTGAAGAAAAATTATCCTCTGCAATTGACCCAGAAGTACTTGAAGTTATCAATGAAAGTCATATGCACAGCGGCCCTGCGACAGAATCACATTTTAAAATTATTGCGGTAAGTAAAGCCTTTGAAGGAAAAATGCTAATCGCCAGACACCGTTTGATAAATACAGCACTGGCTGAAGAGTTAAAACAAATCCATGCTCTTTCAATGCACACCATGACACCTGATGAATATTTTGAAAAAGTGGGAAAAGTTGCAGACTCGCCGCAGTGCAAGGGCGGCAGTAAATAATAGGATTAGATTATTTCTAAGACAGGGTGAGGAATTATAAAGCGGGTTTTAGTATTGCCCGATTCACGTACTTTTCTGATGATCTCATCCTTATAATTCCAGATGGTCAATAGATAGTAGTCAGGCGGATTTAATTGAGATTGTTGCTCTTCACTGATTATTTTTATTCCAGTAAGGGGTATGTATTTTCCCTGTTTAGTGATGCTTGAATCAACCGCATGGGAAATCATACTTGAATCAATTCCCAGGAAGTTAAGCAACGTTGCTGATTTAGCCGATGCACCATAAACCGAGATAGATTTCCCACACGCACTCAAATCTCGAATAGTAGCCTGAATATCACAGACATTCTGTTGGATACCCGTAATAAATCTTTCGTAATAACTAGCCTGATGCATATCTTTCTCGTATTCAAGATACTGCAAGGCTGTTTTTGATAACTCACCTTTGGCATCTTTGCGCTTTACGATATAAAGCATGGTTCCACCATGAATACTGCTATGTAGGCAATCAATCAGTTTAAAGCCATATTTTTGTGATATTTGTTGAATGGCACGCAGATTATAGTAATACATATGCTCGTGATAAACCTGATCAAACTCCATGAATTCAACCGTATCGGGGAAATAGGCATTTTCAATCACAAAAATACCATCATCACTCAGAAGCTCATCGACCCCTTCAAGCATTAACCAGGGTTCTTCATTATGAGCAAAGCAATGTCTGCTGACAATCATATCCATTTTGCCAGATTGATTAACGATATCTGCGGCTATTTCAGCATTGAAGAAATCACACTGAGTTGGAACACCTTCCTTATTTGCCATTTCGACAATATTTCTGGCTGGATCTACTCCTACAATGCTACTTACATAAGGTTTAAGATGCTTTAAAAAGCGCCCAATATTGCTACCTATTTCCAATACATTAGCTGATTCATCAAGGCTATGCTCTGCAATCAAGTGATCAATAATGGTTTGATAGTGCTTTGTTAGCGTTGGGCTTTTCGGCGTGATATACGCATATTCCTTATAAAGGACATCCAAATCTGCACAATAGTTTAACTGGCTGGTGGAGCATTCTGAGCAGATGTTAACAACCGTTGGATAGGTATTAACCGTTGAGGTTTCATCACTAAGCAATGTATTTGCAAGCGGTAACTTTCCGAGATCCAGAATCTCAAAAGTATCTGCTCCGCAGAATCTACAATTTAGCGCTTTGTTGTGATGAAGTTTTTTCACATTTCAGTTTATTTATTGTTAAAACTTGTTGTTTTGTCTCAAGCCATGCTTTAAGTGCAAGGCTTGGGTTTATTTCAACATGATTAAAACTGAGTACTTCACCTTTTTCTATTGGTTTGCTGACAACTGCATCGAAAAGTAAGCCTATCGGTATATGTTCTGGATGATCACTAATTTTGATAGCAACGCCACGAACGTCAAAGCTTCCAATGCCATGTGCAATACGAGTTCCCACGCTCAGGTCTTTTTTGGCAATTGCACATAAGCTGGTAGTGGGTAATTTGCTATTATTTAAAAGTGGGGTACCCAGATTGATAACTCTTTTTATCGTTTTAAGTATTTCCAGATGACATAAGACCCTGTTTTGACTCAAGGTATAAAAAGGTCCAGAGCCCAGCTTTAGATATTCTAGAGAAGCTTGTTGTTGCTGATCGTGTTCTGCAACAAGAAAAACCCGGACTTTCTCGCTTGGGTGAATAATATAATCACTGATTGGAGCATCTTTTTGTTTGGCAATATCTGCCAGTCTGAGCGCATCATTTTCAAGTGATTCGGAGTGATAACCAAGTAACCCCTGTTGTGCGATAGTCGCATTTAAGCCATTTGCAACCAACACTTGCTCAGCTTGTAGTTTAGTCCCATCTGTTGCTGCCGTTACCATCGGTAGACTGATGCCCTGCTTTTTTGACCAGAATTGCATATCTTCAAAAGATGGATCAGGATTGTGAAACCCTTTAACATTACCGTAAACCAGAGGCTTAAAACCCATCGTTACAGCATCCTCTGTCAAAGCTGCCAGACAACCTGGCTGATCCCCTTCTGCTTCTGTTAACAAGCCTTTTGATACAAAGTAAGAACCACAGGTCACGTGGAATTCAGCATTCATAGTGACCACAGGAAGTGATGCTGCAAAAGCCTGCTCAGTTACTTCTGCGGCATGCAGAGAATCACCACTACATTCGACAATAATATCGGAATGATCTATTAGTTCATTAAGCGATTGGGTAAGCAAATCTTGACGAGGAAATTCACTACAACTATTTAAATCACGTCGGGTCAATACTCTGGATACGACGAAATCTGTCTGTTGCAGCAATAAAAGATTAAAGCCTCTGGATATATAGCCAGTTCCTACAATACCAATTCTAGTGTGATTTTTTACCATGATAGAAAAATATTATACTAGAAGAGGCCTTTGCACGAGAGTTATGACGAATAAAAACTGCTTTGATTTTCCAGATTTTTTATAAAAACTCAGTCAATAGCCCTGCTCACTAAAGCATAAGCTCTGCAAGCAATCGCTAAATTAACCTCCTTTTTATAAAAAACCTGAAAAATTACGCTAGTTTTTTTCTCGCCAAACTCTCATGCAAAGACCTCTAATCAATGATTTACTATCATTTTCGACTCCAGAAACCACGCGCATGTTTTCTATAGGCTGATGTCTTTATACTGCTATCGTTTGCAGGAAAATCCACCCGTATTGCACCATCTCTAACCGTATCCATAAGTATAATTCCTTCATCTTGATAGCGCTTTACAACCTCTGCTTTGGGATGACCAAAACGACTCCGAAAACCAGCCGTTATCAATGCAAGCTTAGGTGACACTTTCTGGATAAATCTGAGTGACGATGATGTTTTACTGCCGTGATGAGGCACTGTAATAACTTCAGTTGCCAATTTATTTTTAAGTGTTATAAGCAAAATAGCTTCTGTTTTCTTTTGGATATCACCCGTTAATAAAAGCGAATGATGCTGGTTGGAAATGCGTAATACACAGGAACGGTTGTTCTCGTTTTCAAAATAATCTGCGGTTGGTGAAAGAATCTCAAAATCAACACCATCCCAGTGCCACTTCTTTCCTTTGATACAAAGCTCGACGCTACGACCCGGTAGAATATCCCGATCACTACTCATGATTTTATCAACATGGATTTGTCTGGCAATATATTCCGCACCTCCACGATGATCAATATCTTCATGTGAAATAATCATGCTGTCTACTGACTTTATACCTTTTGATCTAAGATAGGGAATCACTACCAGTTTACCAATATCAAAAGTATCACTGATATGTGTGCCCGTATCATAGATTAAATTATGTTCTGCAGTATGAATGACTGATGCCATACCCTGCCCCGCATCAAGCAAAGAATAACTAAACTCACCTTGCACAGGTCTCGCTGGTGTAAATGATAAAGCGGGCAATAGTACAATTAGCCCTAACCATCGACCAGGGAATCCTTTTGGCAGTATTAGAATCAATAAACCAATAAAAGAAATCAGAAGATATACAAAAGGTACCTCAGCTGGCTTTAATGCTGCCAGTGGTGACTGACTCAAAAAATTCAGACCCGCAAATAGCCAGTCTATGGTAATTGCCGCAACATCAAATAAACTATTCGATATCCATAAAGAAAATGGCATAAATATTAATGCCAGTAAGCTTAGGGGAACCACCAGCAATGAAACCCAGGGTATCGCGACAATATTAGCTATGGGTGAAGCTAAAGAGGCAGAACCGAAAAACAATAGCGTCAGTGGCAACATTGCCAGTGACAACCACACTTGTAATTTAATTAACTGTAAAAATGGTTTTCTAATCTGTCGATTTAGAAAAATTAATATCAAGGCAACCGCGATAAAAGATAGCCAGAAACTGATGGTCATTGCCGCCAGAGGATCCAGGATTAATACCGCTAAAAGTGCGAAAGCAAGAATCATGGACGATGTATAATGCCGCCTTGTAATGAGTGCCAATAAAGCGATTAATACCATTATAAGTGCGCGTTGCGTTGGTAAGGTAAAACCTGCCAGCATCGCATAAACGATTGCAAACAAAGCGCCTGAGATGCTCCCTGCAATTTGCAGAGGGATACGCTCATTGAGCTTTGGAAATAGTCGCCATATAAACATGACAGGAAAAAACCCAAAGGCAGCCACAATCGCAATATGCAGACCTGAAATTGCTATGAGGTGATTGGTTCCAGTCTGTTGTAATTGCTGCCACTGTTCATCATTAAGGTCACTTCTGATAGCAACTACCAATGCACTTAACACCGCGGCAGAGGTTTTGTTAGAAACATTATCCTGAATGTTTTTATGGATAGTCTCGCGCCATCGATTAAGTGACCACCAAGGTGCAATATTAATTCGCTGGTTTTGCGTGAGTTCTTTTCTAATATAACCGGTTGCAATTATGCGCTCGGTAAACAACCACTTCTCATAGTCAAAACCTCCAGGATTTAAAAAACCAGAAGGACGCTTTAGACGAACTCTTAATTGCCAGCTTTCACCCGCTCTAATATTTTGCCTTTGTTGAAACCATCCTAATCTGACTATCCCGGCAAGATGAATCTCATCAGAACTATCAACAAGGCTAGCCTCTTCGATTTTGAAACGAAAACGAGTACCATCATTACGATTATTGGGAATATCAACCACCGTACCGCGAACCATCATATCCCTACCCTGCAGTTGGGATGGCAGGCGTTTATCGAGCAAACTTTGAGCCGTAAAAGTGGCAGCAATAAAACCGGATATCAATCCAATAACAATTAATAGATAGACACTGGATTTATTGAACTTGTAGTTAAGTAAAGCACTCAATACTATAAGCAGGCTTAGAATTATCCCATACCAAAACAAATCAGGAAGTTGTTGCAAGATTTGGATGGGGAGGGTTCCCAATAGAAAAGAGATTGATAAAATTCGCATTATTACCGAATAATATAACATCTAGTCAGTTACTTATGACAGAAGCTAATCATTTATATAGAATATACGAATATGCCACGAGAGTTCTTAAAGCGTTATTCTCCCAGCCCAAAAACCATTCGGGAGAATAAAGCATTATCTTATCTGGGTGAAGATATTCATCGCCCAAATCTATGGCATATGAATCGCAACTCAGTTTCTAAAGCATTTGCCATCGGTTTGTTTTGTACTTGGCTACCACTGCCAATGCAGACTATTCTTGCTGCTTTACTCGCAATCTATTACCGTGCTCACTTACCTTTATCTGTGGTTCTGGTTTTTGTCACAAACCCGATCACAATACCGCCAATGTTCTATTTTGCCTATAAGGTTGGAAGCGTCATGTTAGGAACGGAACTTGAAACAGTTCCTATGGATCTTGGCTGGACGTGGCTAACCACAACATTAGGACAAATCTGGCAGCCCTTGTTATTAGGGTGCCTAGTACTTGGTGTGTTTTCCTCTGCTATCGGTTATTTTACCATCAACACACTTTGGCGAAAAAGCATAAGAGCCCGTTGGAAAAACCGAAAAGAAAGACGAGAAGCCAGAAAAACCAAAAAAGAAATGATGAAAGAAATTAAAAAGGCAATGAAAGAATAGATAAAGCCTGCTTAAATCTAAAGTTCTCTATAACTCTTCGGTTGTCGACACATCGTCCTTACCACGTGTAAACAACCAAGCAAATAACAATGAAATCAAAGCTAAAATTCCCAATTTAATGAATATTTTTTTTAATTGAGCATTTACTGGTTTTAGTACTTCTTTTAAATCCTGCTTTACAATTATCGCCCAGGTATTTTTATCCGTGCTACCTAGAATATTGTGCGAGAAATTAAAAGGTGCGTAAGCACTAATCGTACTATTACCATTATAGTCATTTAAGACTCCTGCACCGCTTTTCCCGTCCAGAGCCATATCAATCGCAGTACTTTTTAAAACTGTCTTTGGATTAATTTCATTCAGTTTATTACGTAGCAAATGATCACTGCCAACCGCAAAAATTTCGGTGCCTATATTAAGCCCGGAAGTATGTGCCAGTATCTTATTAATTGGTTCTGGGGGTAACTGAAATGCAAGCACACCGATAGTTTTATTTTTGCTATTAATGATACTGGTTTGCAAGAAGCTCGAGGGTGCATTATTACTCGGAGCATAAGATTCAAAATCTACTAGTGACACATGGTTTAAATTAGTACTTTCCAGTACTTCTCGAAAACCTTTTGCCAAATTTGTTTCTTTATACTTACCAAATAACAGGTTTGTAGCATAGTCATCTTCCTTAAAAACGCTATATACAATATCGCCATTCTGGGCTATTAATAATACATCATAATAGCCTCGACGCTTATTCAATCCCTTCAATAAGGTGTGTATCTGTTGATGGCTTTCGCTATAGGCAGATCCATCAGTCGCTTTATAATAATCTTCTGAATAGTTTGGGTGTAAAGGATTATTGGTAATATAAAGCTGTCTTGCTCTAACTTTTGGGGCGAAACTAAGCTCATACCAGCTGCTAAAAATCTTCTCCATATCCTTACTAAGCTTCTTGTTTTCTGTCCAAAACCTTATTTCGGAATAAATCGTTTTTACATTACTGCTTAACTGCGCGATACGAACATCTCTTGTCAACTCTAGCTGGTTAGATGCTTCGTTAATAGCACTTTGACGAGATTTATCAATATAATGTTGTGCCCAAAGAAAAGTCACAAGCATAATTAATATAACGAATAGAACATGAAACAGCTTCATACCTTTTTACCTGTCTCAAAATTACCCCGTCCCTGAGGTAATAATCGTTCATTCACCTCGTCACGTGCCATCTGCCAGGTAAATGCAATAAAATCAAAGTCTTCTGCTGTTAATTTACCCTTTGTTCTATCATTTGCAATCTTATTAAAAACATCATTTAGATGATCCGCCATATTTTGCAACTCTGTTTTATCGCTTAAATGCTCTGCGGCTTTCAAAGTACTACCTAATTCGGCATTGTAAACTTTTAATAAACTCTTTTGGCGGCGCTTTGCTAACTGCATAAATCCTGAAAACATGACCGCCAAAAGTGTAATCATCAATGCCATGGGTTCTGCCTGCTCCTGCAAAAAACTAGGTTCATTGCGATCATAATATTGCAACGCGCCTGGGTGTATAGGGATTGAAGTACCTTTATCTCGGCTAGGAGCCTCAACAAAACTACTGAGTGCGGATTTTTCCAGTAACTCCTTACGTTGTTCAAATAAAACACGGGTAAAATCACTCACGACTTCATCATTCAGATCACTACGAGCAACTAGCAAGCGTTGCACCGTAGCCGAGCGTAAATCAGTCTTTGGTATTGCTGGTGTGCCTTGATAAGAACCTTTTGGAATGACTCCTGCTGATATTGATGGAAGTTTCAAACTCATGGCCTTGGTCTGGTCAATCTCCAGAATCCGCACATCTACCTTATTTACAATATTTTGAATTTTTTTACTGCCAGGCGGCCTTACCCTGAAAACTGCATCCACAGTACCCTGCTCAAGAGCATAATCAGCAGCTGAAGAAGACATCGACTTAAAGTCAAAGTCACCTTCACTCAACTTATAATGATCCATCAAAAACCAGAATGATTTATACTGGCCGCTCGATTTTGAAGGTAAGGCTAGGCTTTTTCCACGCAAATCAGATATTTCATAAATTTCAGAACTTTTTCTTGTAACAAGCTGAAAAATATCAGGAAAAAGCTTTGCAACCAATCGCGCTTTATCTACAATATTGCTATCCGCCTGTACTGCAGTCATTTGAACTTGATCACCCTCAAGCATCTGCATATTTTGCGAAGAACCCAGGCTGGGAATTAACTCAATATCAATATGATCATTATACTGCTTTTTTACAACATCAGCGACGGCCTGAATCAGCTGATAAGACTCACTACCGGGTTTACCTGCTGCGATTCGAACATGAAAGCTTTGATTGAGATTCTGATAAAACCACAGGACACCCAAGCCCAAAGAAAATATCAAGGCAAAAAATATATAGAATTTAAGTGTATCAAAAATTAATTTCATATTAATTTATTAGACTAAAGTACTAGTCTTAGCCCTTTTCGATCATTAACTATGCGTAGCATTCCCGCAAATGGCATATCAATCAGTTGTTGACTCGCCAGCGGCATCCCCAAAACAATGCCGATAATAGCACGCGTTACTGCTAGGTGGGAGACTAGTACACTATCCAGCCCATAATGTCTGGTTCAGCGTTTCTGTGGTGCTGCGCATCAAGGCGCAGTGCGAAGGTAATGGCAGCGTCCTTATCGAGTACTGCAACGCCGAGGCGGGGCATCACAGAAACGCCCAAAGGGTTGACTTGTAAGCATCCATGCCGTTGTTGCACTTCTTGTGAAGGGAACAACCATTCCCTTCGAAGCGCGCCTAGCCATAAATGCTTACAAATCAACTGAACCAGACATTATGGGCTGGACAGTGTACTCTCAAAATATGCTCTCCCTGATATTCAGTCAGTACCTTGCCAAACACTTCATTTATTCGTGGTGTAAAGAATTCCAAAGGTTCAGCATTGCTGGGACGACAATTAACAGGATCAGCAAAAAACTCCCAGTACTCCCCTTCGGATTGTTCTTTAATGGCGTCAGGGGTTCTACCCTCCCAGTCTCCGTAACCTGCTTCTCGAAGGTTTTCTAGAACCTCAATCGGTATGCCTTTTTTATCCGCCAGATGACTTGCAAAATCTTTACAACGTAACATGGGAGATGACACAATCGCTGACCAGTTTTCTTGTTTCGTCTCGATACTGGCTAGCATCTGTTGCCATCCGGCATCACTCAAAGCATGATCAGTGCCACCGCCACGATACATGCGACCACCTTCCGGCTCGCCATGTCTTATTAAATCTATAACTGTTTTACTCATTTAGAGGTGCCTTATTTTTCACAAATAGCAGGTAATTTTGCCTTGAATGTAGATGCTAATCTGTTCCAATCGAAAGATGGACCAGGATCGGTTTTACGTCCTGGAGCAATATGCTCATGTCCGGTGATTGCATTAGCTGAAAGTGTTGGGTAAGTTTCCAACAATTGCTTTATAGACTTCTCCAGTGCAGTATATTGAGCCTCATTAAATTCCTCAAAATCTGTACCTTCTAATTCAATACCTATGGAAAAGTCATTACACACGCTTTTTCCTAAAAACTGTGATTCACCTGCATGCCAGGCGCGTTTATGAAACGGCACAAACTGCACGATTTCTCCATCGCGACGTATCAATAAATGACTAGATACACGCAAGTGATGGATTTCTTGATAAAAGGGGTGCTCGTTTTTATCCAATGAATTAGTAAAAAGCTGTTCAATCCCATCCCCACCAAATTGATTCGGTGGCAAACTGATATTATGAATAACAATCAGCGAGACATCAGATTCATCCGCACGATCATCCTGATTTGGCGACAAACAAACCCTGGCACCTTCCAATAAACCCGATTTAATATCACTATGTTTTTTTCTAATCATTGGCATTTTTGTAGTATGCCAGACATAGTTTTTATATGGCACCCCCCCTAGTTTTTGGGATCAGCGGAATCAGTGGCACCCTCCCTAGTTTTTGGGATCAGCGGAATCAGTGGCACCCTCCCTAGTTTTTGGGATCAGCGGAAT
>Ga0209633_10004344_pt1 | contig 12762 bp, 13 predicted proteins | sample Cruoilmetagenom1_FD_187290 | JGI IMG/M metagenome (GOLD analysis project Ga0209633, IMG submission 187290) | Oil polluted marine microbial communities from Coal Oil Point, Santa Barbara, California, USA - Sample 1 (SPAdes) (version 2) | ecosystem: Environmental > Aquatic > Marine > Oil seeps ... | reverse complement strand
ATGTATCATGGTTTTGGACATAATAATAAAAAATTAAGTAGGGCTTATGGTAAAGGAGCCAGCGATACTGAATTGATTACTAAAGTTACCATTGACCCATTAATGGGAGGTACAGGTATGAGAGGCAACTTTGTTAAGTTTATAACTGAAAATCCACATAAAGAATTATTGTCATGAGATATGCAATGGTAATAGACACATTAAAATGTGTAGGATGTAGCGACTGTGTTGTTGCATGTCAAACAGAAAACGATGTTCCGGTAGGATACTGTAGAGATTGGGTAACCGAATCGGTTAGCGGTGCCTACCCTACCATAGAATTAGAATTAAAGTCAGAACGTTGTAATCATTGTGAAAATGCACCTTGTGTGAGATGCTGCCCAACAGGTGCAAGTCATATAGTAGAGGGTGGTATTGTATTGGTCACAGAAAATGAATGTATTGGTTGCGGTGCTTGTATTGAATCTTGTCCTTATGACGCTCGTTTCCAACATCCTGATGGTTATGTAGATAAATGCACATTTTGTCATCACAGATTAGAAAAAGGTCAACAACCTGCTTGTGTAAGCGTCTGCCCAACAAAATGCATGTATTTTGGTGATCTCGACGATCCAACTAGTGAAATATCTGAATTATTAAAAACAAGAAAACACAAAGTGTTAGCTCCAGAAGCAGGAACTGATCCAAACGTATTTTATTTAATCAAGTAATATCAATCTCATGGAAGAAGAAATTTTCATTAGCGGAAGAAATATTCCTCATATAGATCCAAATTTAGAAGTTTGGCATTTTCCAATATCTCTTTATCTATTTTTAGGAGGTATGGCAGCTGGCATCATATTTTTTGCATCCTTATTTACGATCCTAAAAAAAGAAAAAGAAGTACCAACAGCTGTTAAAGGTGCTATGATTGTAGCGGTTATAGCTATAAGTATTGGTTTAGTTGCATTAATGTATGATTTAACACATTTACTTTATGTCTGGCAATTGTATATGACAGTTAGAATAGAGTCTCCAATGTCTTGGGGTGCATGGGTTTTATTAATTATAACAATTATATCCTTTTTATGGGTATTCAGTTATTTTTCAGAAATGTTCCCGAAATTTAATTTAAGATTTGACTTTCTTAAAAAAATTCAGTTGTATCTTATAAAAAATAGAAGAACAATGGCATTGATGTTATTGCCACTATCTGTTATCTTAGGGGTTTACACTGGCATATTACTATCGGCTTTTAATGCTAGACCCTTATGGAATAATGCCATTTTAGGGCCCTTATTTTTAACTTCTGGACTATCAACAGGAGCTGCTGCGATCATATTATTCTCAAAAAATCATTTTGAAAGAAAACTATTTACCAAAATTGATTTAGCTCTTATTGTACTTGAATTAGGCTTGATCATTCATATGTTAATGGGAATGTACGCTGGTTCTGAAGTTCAATTAGAAGCATTAGAAATTTTAATCAACGGTGAGTTTACTGTTATGTTCTTTGTTTTTGTGGTCATACTCGGACTCATTTTTCCGGCCTTATTAGAAGGTGTAGAATTAATGGGCTTTAAAGTCCCTTCTATAGTGCCCGCTCTTTTAATTCTCATGGGTGGACTTATTTTTAGAATGGTAATGGTTGAAGCGGGTCAAATAACAAGATATTTATACTAAAAATACAATAATGAAAGATAAAAAACAGCAAAATAGACATGTATATTGGAATCCATATTTTGGTGGTTTCTTATTAGGTTTATTAATCCTATTTACTTTTTATATGACCGGCCGAGGCTTAGGAGCTAGTGGCGCATTAAAAAGCAGTGTGGTAACTATGGTAAATACGGTTGCCCCTACACATGCTCAAAATAACACCTATTATAGTAAATTTATTAAAGAAGGAGAGTCTCCAATGAACAACTGGTTAGTATTTGAAGCTATAGGCGTTTTACTAGGGGCTTTTTTATCAGGTGCATTTACCGGTAGGTTAAAACTAAAAGTGCAGCATTCACCTAAAATTACAAGTAAAAGAAGATTGATTTTTGCTTTGGCAGGAGGTCTTTTATTTGGTTTAGGAGCTCAAATTGCCAGAGGTTGTACCAGTGGTGCAGCATTAAGTGGCATGGCTGTATTGTCAACAGGAGGCTTTATCACCATGATGGCTATTTTTGGCACAGGCTATGCTGTTGCATACTTTTTTAGAAAAAATTGGATTTAATTAATAAAAAAAAATAAAAATATGGGACCATTAATTCCTAACGGTATAATTCCTGAAGATTGGAATTACATTATAGCAATTTTAATAGGATTGGCTTTTGGATATATCCTAGAAGCATCAGGTTTTTCTTCATCTAGAAAATTAGCCGGAGTATTTTATGGTTATGATTTTGCAGTATTAAAAGTGTTTTTTACTTCAGCAGTAGTAGCCGTTATCGGATTGTATTATATGGATTATTTAAATTGGGTAGACATTTCTCAACTCTATGTTCACCCTACTTATTTGTGGGCTGCAATTATTGGCGGTATGATAATGGGTGTCGGTTTCTTAGCCGGAGGATTTTGTCCCGGTACCAGTTTATGTGCTGTAGCCATTGGTAAAATAGATGGCATGGTTTTTACACTGGGATTGATAATAGGAATCTTTATATTCTCTGAATCATTTAGTGCTTTAGAACCATTTTTTGAAGGTTCTAATTTAGGAAATATTACCTTAGTTGATACTTTGGGTATATCTCCTTATTGGATAATTTTCGTTTTTACCATAATTGCTCTTGTTGCTTTTGCCTTTTCAGATTGGGTAAGAAGTAAAGTTAAAAAAGTATTTTACTAAATAATATTAGATCATGTCAAAAAAATATAAACTTAAACGTCTACTGGTAAGAAGATATCAAATACTGGCCGCCATATTATTTATTTTAGCTGCCGGACTGGTCTTATTACCAAAATACAAAAAAAATGAAGGTGTAAAACCTGAATTGTTCGTTAAAAATGCAATTAGTTCTGAACGCTATATCAATACAGATTTATTAGCAGACAGATTGGTTAATCAAGATCCTTCTATTTTGTTAATTGATACTCGACCTGAAAAAGAGTTTAATGAGTTTGCTTTGCCCAATGCCATTAACATTCCACTCAAAAATTTATTAGATGAGAATTATATAGAATATATCGATCAAGACATTTACGACATAATTCTATATTCTAATGATAGTTTTTATGCAGACCAAGCCTGGATGATCGGTAATCGGTTAGGGTACAAAAATCTTTATGTTCTAAAAGGCGGACTCAATGAATGGTTTAATACAATTATTAGTCCTAAATACCCAGATGAAACAATGCCAAAGGAAGCTTTTGAATTGTACTCTTTTAGAAAGGCTGCGGGTATGTATTTTGGAATTGGAGTTATAGATACTAAAGCGAATCCAATTGAAAAGGCAGTTGCTAAGAAAAAGACTCCTAAAAAAGTAAAACCAAAGCCTAAAAAGAAAAAGAGAGTGCCAGAAGGAGGTTGTTAAATTGACTTTCCAGAACATTCAAAATAGTTATCAGCAAGGGATCCAAACAGAAAATATTTATAAATTATGAAAGAATTAGAAAAAACAAAACGCATCTCAATTTCTGCAGTTTTATTTTTACTCGTTGTTCTAATTGGAATTTTAACATTTAGAAAACCAGTATATGTTTTTGAAAATAATACAGCAACTACTCTGGAAAAAATTATAGCCAAAGATTATATTCTAACATTGGATGAATTTAATTCAGAAGATCCATCACAGTATTTTTTAATTGATGTAAGAAGTAATTTCGAATTTGCAAAAGGACATATAAAAGATGCTATTAACATTTCAACACATCAAGCATTTGATGATAGTACTACCGAAATGTTAAGAACTATAAAAAATGGGAATAAGACAATTATTGTATATGGTAAAAATCCGGATGAAGCTGATAGTGCCTGGATGCTATTATATCAATTAGGTTATGAAAACATTAAAATTCTTTGTGTTCAAACAAATTATATCAACAATAAATTTGAAGTTAAAAATTATCCTTTAGAAAAACCTATTGTCAACTATGCCCAGGTAATGAAATTAGCTAAAAGTACTACTGCTAACACAAAAGAATCTAAAAAAGTGATTTCCAAACCTAAAGCTCCTAAAAAAGTAATTATCAAGCCAAAAAAGAAAAAACGAGTACCTGAAGGCGGCTGTTAATTGTTACAAACTATTATAATTTTCAATTAATAAAAAACGTACCATATTTAAATATGGTACGTTTTTTATTTACATATTTCTCTAAAATTTCCATAATACCAATTTTACTTTAAAATGTCGTATTAATAATTTGAATTATTTTTTGTTCAGATGAAATAGAAAATATAAGCATAGCATTGGTTACGGTTCTATTTTATATTGAAATATGGATGAAAAAGAAACACAATAATATGCGACATTTTGATGCTAAGTTGGTATAACATCTGCTTCTTTTTTTAAAACAAAAATTATTTTTAACACCAAAACACAACTTTTCTCCTTTTCAACCATTCATTATATCATTTTTTTTATCAAATCTATCCAAGTTTTTTTATAATTATTTTATCTTTTTGATTTTCAATAAGATACAATATTTTGTTTTGCAATAAAAGTTGCTTCTATATGTAACTAATATCACAAAGCAGAATGATTATTTTTTGTAAGAAAAATGACAAAAGTCATAAAATTTTATGGTTTTGCGATCTAATTTTACGGTAGAATAGAAACTAAAATTATTAATTTTTTAAATACTTGAATCATGAAATTATTAAAGAAAAAATTCAAATACATTAAAGAAAATAAATTTTTTACAAGTAAAAATTTATCATTTTTTTTAATTGCACTACTTATTTCTACAACTGCTATAGCTAGTAGTTTTACTAATAAAGATATTGACTCTTTACCTTTAAATCAAACTGATGAGTTTGAAATATTGTTAAACTATTTTGAGACCAATAATAATTTTATAAATACAGACACGCAACTCATAATTCCTGCAAACGAGGTTAAAAAAAATATGGGCAACGATAAATATCATGTTGTAGATATTAGAACTGACACTTGGTATGAGTATGGTCATTTAAAAAATGCCAATAACGTTAAAGCGGCCGATTTACTTACATATTTTGAGAATAAAATTACACCATCAAATTATGACAAAATAGTTTTGATCTGTTATTCAGGTCAATCAGCAGCCTATTACACCAGTCTGTTAAGATTAGCAGGTTATGGCAACGTATATAGCATGAAATGGGGTATGAGTTCTTGGAGGTTAGATTTTGCAGAAAACTCTTGGTTAAAAAATGTTAAAAACGACTTTGCTGACAAATTAGAAACTAATGAAACCGTTAAGCCGGAAAAAGGAACTCATCCAACATTAAATACTGGTAAAACAGAGGCTAAAGAAATATTAAGAACCCGTTTAGAAAAAGCATTTGCTACACCTTATAAAGAATATATAATAAAATCTACAGATGTTTTTGCTAATCCAGCTACTTACTATGTATCAAATTATTGGGATCATGATAAATACCTTAATGGACATATCCCAGGAGCCGTACAATATCAACCAAATGCTTCATTGTCTTCTACAACTGATCTATATACCTTACCTGCAGATAAAAAAATTGCTGTGTATTGTGCCACAGGTCAAAATGCAGCTTATGCAGTTGCTTACTTAAATGTGTTAGGATATGATGTTGGTAATATAGGTTATGGAGCTAATAGTTTTATGAATAAAACCTTAAAAGAAAAAGACTGGAATGCTTTTACTAAAAAACAGATCAACATGTATCCTGTAATAGAATAATAAAAACAAATCAACATTAAATATAAAAATTATGGACTTTTCAAAAAAAAATAACGATCACAATAAAATGAAAAAATATTCTGTGAGTAAAAAATTATCATTAATATTAATAGGATTATTACTGGTTCCTTCTCTATTTCTTACTTCATGTGATAGAGGTGATGATATAATAGACGATAATACTGCTGCTTCATTTACTATAATGAAAGACTATATGGTAGCTAACAGTTTAGATATTGATAATATATTGGCTGGCCCTAATAATGCCATAAAATTTGTTGTTGGACCTCCGGCAGATGCTGGTGCAGCACTAGATGATTTTCTAGCTAAATATTATATTATTGATATTAGAAAATCTGCAGATTTCTCAACACTTGGTCATATTCAAGGTGCTAAAAATGTTGCGTTTGGTGATATTTTAACAGAAGCTCCAAATTCAGGAGGAAAACCAATCTTAGTAGTATGTTATACAGGTCAAACAGCCTGTTACGCCACCTCTTTATTGCGTCTATATGGCTATAGTAATACCCAAGCATTGAAATGGGGCATGTCTGGTTGGAATGCTACAACTGCCGGTTCTTGGAACAATGCTATTACTGCAAACCCAGCAGAAAACCATACCAATTGGTCTTATGCAAATGCCCCAACCAATACCGTATTTGCAGATCCTACAATATCTAGTTTTGAAACAGATGGTGCTGCAATTTTAAAACAACGTGTAGAACTAGTGGTTGCTGACGGATTCAAAACTGCGGTTGGTGCAGATGTATTAGCATCTCCAGATACCTACTTTGTCAATAATTATTTCAGCGAAGCAGATTATTCAGCTTTTGGTCATATTGCTGATGCCCATCGTATTAAAGAAACACTACTATTAGCAGGTAATGGCTATTTAGGTTTAGATGCTGATGCTAACGCAAAAGTTGTAAATTATTGTTATACAGGCCAAACATCTGCAGTATTGACTGCCTGGCTAAGAGTGTTAGGTTATGATGCCTACAGTTTAACATTTGGTATGAATGGATTATATAATTCTAATAGTGCTTGGACTTCAAATAAATGGAGTTCTACTGTACCAAAAAGTTTACCATTAGTAAATTAAATAACTGAACAATGAAACCGTCATGATCAAACTGTCATGACGGTTACATGTGACGATTTATAAACAGTAAAAAATAAACACATGAAAAATATAATATCCATTTTGCTAGTAATTTTCTTTACCTTTCAATTAAACAGTTCCTTTGCACAAGGCTGTGAAGGTGATGCAGCAACTAGTACTGACAGTTTAAGTGCAAATAAACCTATCTTATTCGGATACATTCAACCGCAATATGACTATACACTTAACGATGCTAATGAAAATACCCTTAGATTTAAAAGAGCAAGAATAGGTGTGAGAGGTAAAATTTATAAAGATTTTTCGTATTATTTTATGTTAGAGGCCAGTCCATTTATTGGTGCCACCGGAGATGCTTATTTAATGGACGCCTTTGTAACATATGACAAACATAATTGGGCAAGAATATCTGTAGGGTCATTTAAACAACCATTTAGCTTAGAAGTGGCAACACCATGTCATGGTCTTACTACAATTGACAGATCTATAGTAGCTGACCAATTGGTAGCGCCTCAAAGAGATTTTGGTATTGGTTTATTTGGTGGTAATAAGTACAACAAATTAAACTATGCTGTTGCTTTAATGAATGGTAGAGGTTTAGGGGTTAAAGACAATAATTCTAAAAAAGATATTATTGGTAGAGCAACCTATAAAGTAACTAATTTTATGACTATTGGAGGTAGTATTAGATATGGGTTCCCTACTAACGATGATGACAACCGTACAACTGTAGGTGGTGAGATGGCCTTAAAATTCAATAATCTAAAAATTCAAGGTGAATATATTTATGATGAAGGAGATTATAACCGAGCAGCAGGTGGTGGATGTGGTGCTACGCCAGTTGAATTGGGTGAAAAAAGAGACGGAGCATATATTATGGCTTCTTATGAAACTAAATGGAAGATAGAACCTGTATTTAAATATGAATATTTTGATCCAAATATTGATATTAAAAAAATTGGTTATCAAGAAATGATGACCGTTGGGGCAAACTACTTTTTTAATGATAAAATAAGATTACAAGTAAACTATCAAGCACATATTGAAACACATATCAATATAGATAATGATATGCTATTAGCACAAGTACAAGTTAAATTTTAGTTTTAATTGATTGGAATTATTTGAATGAAAAACTCTCTAATTTATATTAGAGAGTTTTTTACTTCTATTTCACTATCTTTGTCCGAACTGTTATTCAATATACAAAAGTGATAAATCAAGAAATAATCATACGAGAAAAATTAAAAGAATATTATTCTATTATATTTGAAGATGAGCTCATTGAAGAAATTGTTAAAGCCGGACATCTTGATAAAATTAAAAGCAATGAATTATTAATAGATATTGGTCAAGAAATGACTCATATTCCCTTAATATTAGATGGTGTTGTGAAAATTATGCGAGAAGATAAAAAAGGGGATGAAATTGTACTTTATTATTTAGAACGTGGAGATACTTGTGCCATTTCCTTTGTGAATTGTCTTAATAGAGAAAAAAGCATTTTTAAAGGTATTGTTGAGAAAGATATAGAGGCTATTTTTGTACCCGTAGCATATATTGATATATGGTTAGCAAAATACAAATCATGGCGAGTTTTTATAATAGATAGTTACCATTTCAGGTTGATTGAAATGGTAGATTCTTTAGATAGTTTCGCTTTTATGAAAATGAAGGAACGTCTTTTTAAATATTTAACTGACAGGGTCAAAATTACTAAAGATACTGACCTTAGCATTACACATCAAGAAATTGCGGACGATCTAAATACGTCTAGAGTTGTCATTACCAGACTATTAAAACAACTACATGATGGTGGTAAAATTTTCTCGTCCAGAAATAAAATTAGAGTATTAGACTTTTAATAAGTTATACTAACATATTTAGATAATCATCTTCAGAAATGACTGGTATTTTAAGCTCATCTGCTTTGGTTCGTTTGCTTGGTCCCATATTTTCACCCGCAATAATATAAGTTGTTTTTTTAGAGATCGAACTCGAAACTTTACCGCCATTATCTTCAATAGATTTTTTGAGTTCGTTTCTACTCATTTTTGCAAATACGCCTGAAACCACAAATATTTTGCCTTGTAAGATTTCTGTTTGATTCTCTAATGATTCGGCTGAAAGTTGTAACTGAACTCCATAACTCTTTAATCTATCTATCAATTGAATGTTTACCAAATTATTAGAAAAATTAACAATACTTTCAGCAATTCGCTCTCCAATTTCATCAACAGCAATCAATTCTTCAAAAGATGCTTTCATTAAACTATCAATACTTTTAAAATGCTTCGCGAGTTTTTTAGCAACTGTTTCACCAACAAAACGAATTCCTAAAGCAAATAAGACCCTTTCAAAAGGAATTTCTTTAGACTTTTCAATACCTTTTATCATATTTTCGGCTGACTTTTCCGCCATCCGCTCTAACGGGATAATCTGCTCAACTTTTAAATCATATAAATCAGCGTAATTGGTAATGAGATTTTCTTTAAATAACAATTCTACCGTTTCTGCACCTAAGCCATCAATATCCATAGCTTTACGGCTGATAAAATGTTGTATTCTACCTGTAATTTGAGTGGGACAACCATATTCATTCGGACAATAATGCTTAGCATCACCATCTTTCCTAACCAATGCCGTATTACAATCCGGGCAATGAGTTGCATAAATAGTAGGTTTAGAATCCGCTTGGCGTTTTGCAAAATCAACCCCAACTACTTTGGGTATGATTTCACCTCCTTTTTCAACAAAAACGGTATCATTTACGCGAATATCGAGCTTGGCAATTTGATCAGCATTATGTAAAGAGGCTCTTTTTACAATTGTACCTGCCAATGCTACAGGTTCTAAATTTGCCACCGGTGTAATGGCACCCGTTCTACCTACTTGATAAGAAATACTTTTTAATACCGTATTTTTTTGTTCTGCTTTAAATTTATAGGCAATTGCCCAACGTGGTGCTTTCGCGGTATATCCCAATTCATCTTGATATGCCAAAGAATTCACTTTTACCACAACACCATCGGTTTCATAGGGCAAATTAAATCGTTCAGTATCCCAATAATTAATATAATCAAAAACAACATCTATAGACTTGACAACTTTGAAATTATCTGGTATTTTAAATCCTACTTTCTTAGCATTTTCTAAAGACGCTGCATGTGTTTTAAAAGGCTGTCTGTCTGCCACCACATGATACAATAAACAATCTAACGGTCTATTTGCTACTTCTGCACTATCTTGTAATTTCAGACTACCACTTGCTGTATTCCTCGGGTTCATATATGGGTCTTCACCTGCTTCAATACGTGCTGCATTCATTTCATTAAAACCTTTAAAAGGCAAAATTATCTCTCCTCTAATTTCAAAACTATCTATAAAATTATGCTTTAACTGTAAAGGAATAGATCTAATCGTTTTTATATTAGCAGTTACGTCATCACCTTGGAACCCATCACCTCTGGTAACCGCACTTTTCAATACTCCGTTTTCATAGGTTAAATTAATAGAAGCACCGTCATATTTTAATTCACAAGTATATTCAACTTTATCGGTACCTAATATCTTCTGAATTCGTTTTTCCCAATCTATCAAATCCTCTTTTGAATAACTATTACTTAAAGAATACATTCTATTCTTATGTGTAACGGTTTCAAAATTCTTGGTAATTTCGCCTCCTACTCTTTGAGTCGGAGAATTAGGATCAAAAAATTCAGGATACTTATTTTCCAACTCTTGTAATTCCTGAAGCTTGATATCAAATTCGTAATCAGAAATGGTTGCATTATCCAACACATAATAATTATAATTATGCTGCCTCAATTCATCTCTTAGAGCTTCTATTTTTTGTTGAATATCTGTCATCAATTCAATTTAGTTTAAACTCAAAAATAATTATTTTTCACAAAAGGCATGCTTTAAACTCAAAAAATATATTGTATTTGTAAAAATTGAATTTATTGCAATAGAAATTATAAAAAATTACCACTAGTGTAACATAAGTTACTAAAAATAGTGACTTTAGTCACATAAACATGATTAAAATCACTTTTTAAAATTATTTACCATCATACCTTTGTACTATAATTAAGAATTATAAATAAATAGATCATGAAGAAATTATTAATATTAGGTGCAGGAACAGCCGGTACAATGATGGCAAACCATTTGCGACCTAAACTGAATAAAAATGAATGGGACATCACTATTATTGATCAATATGAAACGCATTATTATCAACCAGGTTTTTTATTTCTACCCTTTGATACTTATACAGAAGATCAAGTAAAAAAAGTTGGGAAAAAATTTATCCCAAAAGGCATTAATTATATTCAAAAGAAAATTGAACGAATATTTCCAGATGAAAATAAAGTTAAATTAGAAGATGAAACTTTAAATTATGACTTGTTAATAGTAGCAACTGGGTCTAAAATTGCACCAGATGAAACCACAGGTTTATTAGGACCTCTTTGGAAAAAAGATATTTTCGATTTTTACACTTTTGAAGGTGCAAAGGCATTACGCGATAAGTTACGAGAATGGAATGGCGGAAAATTGGTAGTACACATTACGGAAATGCCAATTAAATGTCCGGTTGCTCCTTTAGAGTTTGCCTTTTTAGCAGATGCATATTTTCATAAAAAGGGAATGAGAGATAAAGTTGAAATTACTTATGTTACTCCTCTAACCGGAGCATTTACAAAACCAACATGCTCAACAGCACTATCTTATCTTTTAAAAGACAAAGATATTCATATGGAATCTGATTTTGCTATAGAACATGTAGATAATGATAAAAAAGAGATTGTTGATTATGAGGACAGAAGAATTCCTTTTGATTTATTGGTAACTGTACCTACAAATATGGGCGATGAAGTTATAGAAAGGTCTGGTTTAGGAGATGATTTAAATTTTATACCTACCGATCATAATACATTACAATCTAAAGCACATAAAAATATTTTTGTGATTGGTGATGCTACAGATGTACCCGCATCTAAAGCAGGTTCTGTTGCACATTTTCAAGCAGAAACACTAACGGATAATATTCTATTATATATTGATGGATATAAATTAAAAAAAGAATTTGACGGTCATGCAAATTGTTTTATAGAAACCGGAAATAACAAAGCTTTGCTCATAGATTTTAATTATAAAACAGAACCCGTACATGGAAAATTTCCTTTTGCCAAAATTGGACCACTTAAATTATTGAAAGAAAGTGTATTTAATCATTGGGGAAAGTTGGCTTTTAGATGGATTTATTGGAATATGCTTCTAAAGGGTATTGCCATCCCTTTTGTCTCAAGAAATATGAGTTTTAAAGGAAAAGTATTTGATATAAAAACAGACGAGTAATAATTATTAACTATAATAAAAATTAAATATTATGTCAGTAAAAACTATAGCAGGATTAGAAGTAAACGTTTCTGAAGAAGGATATCTTGAAGACATGTCTCAATGGAACGAAGATATTGCTAAAGAAATAGCAAGCGAAATAGGTATTGAATTAACAGATAAACATTTTGATGTTATCAATTACTTACGAGAAAAAACAGAAGCTGGAGAGGCACTAACCATCAGAAAAGTAGGTAAATCAGGTGTGGTAGATATTAAAGGATTGTATAAGTTATTCCCAAAAGGACCTTTAAAATTCTCATCAAGAATTGCGGGAATTCCTAAGCCAACCAGTTGTATATAGATAAATGACTAAGTAATAGCTAAAAAACTAAAAAATGGAAACAAAAGAAATAGAGAAAAAAAAGGAAATAAAAGAAAAAAAACCTTTAGAAAAAGTTTGTATTATCTGT
>Ga0209633_10004342_pt1 | contig 12764 bp, 11 predicted proteins | sample Cruoilmetagenom1_FD_187290 | JGI IMG/M metagenome (GOLD analysis project Ga0209633, IMG submission 187290) | Oil polluted marine microbial communities from Coal Oil Point, Santa Barbara, California, USA - Sample 1 (SPAdes) (version 2) | ecosystem: Environmental > Aquatic > Marine > Oil seeps ... | reverse complement strand
GTTACAGATCACCAGATCGGCCCGACGCATCCTGGCGATCAAACTGGGTCTTGCCTGAATACGATGGGGATCCTGCATGGCCGTGGTGGCACTGAAAACAGAGACTTCATCACCGCCCAGGGCCTTGGCCAGCGCCGCCCATTCGGGTTCACAGGCGAAGACCTGTAACTTTGCCTGTGCAAAAGGCGCAACAAGCAAGAGACCGGTGATGACCATAAACCTGAATATTTTAGAATCTGTGTGCACCGTGGGCCCCCATACTGACTATGTATTGCAGAAACCACTGATTATCCGCTTCGATACCAGACTCATCGCGATTATATTGCAGCCGTATACGACTAAACTCACTGCGACTGTAGTCCAGCATCATACTGCTGCGCTCTGGCTGGTGATCACCCGTTTCCAGTGAAGTACCCTCAAAAGCACTGCCGGGGTTTTCGATCTTCAGGCGGTCATAACGCAGGCCGAAACGCCAGCGCGGCATAAACTGGTAGACCACCTGACCATACCAGCCGGACTGCCTGGCATCGATCGGGCGGTCGATACTACTGATGGTATAACTGCCGGTCTCCTGTCGTTGCAGCCATTCGGCCTGGATGATCAGATGGCGCTGACTGGCATTACCTTGCGGCGCCCATTTCCACACCAGTTCCAAAGCACTGACCTCGACTTCACCACTGAAGGCCACACTATCCGCTTCGGTCAGGCGTTCCCTGACGTCACCCTGTAATAGCGCATAGCCTGCCAGCCAGCTGTGACTGACACCGACATCACCCCCCAGTTTGATAAAGGCCGTCTGTGCGCCACGGCCGTCATTGGCCCTGCCTGCCATGGGATAACTGTCACCACTGAACACTTCGCTTCCCAGTTCCAGATAAAAATCCGTTGGGGCCAGCCAGCGTAGCTGGATACCGTCATCACCATAGTGGTTACCCAGCAGGGCACGATAAACCAGCGCCGTATCGACAAAGTGCCAGCTATGAGGATGCTGGGCGTTGAGGTAACCCAGTTCTGAATAAAAACGCCCGGCTTGGGCGGTGAAACCCGCCGGTAATGCGAGGCTCTGGATAAAGGCCTCTTCCACCTCCACTTCATTTTCAGGTGTCAATGCCGCCGTGAAGCGACCATAAAACAGATCATCGATATTCGAACTGATGATCAGTTCCGACTCGGCCAGCGACAAACCTTGTTGCCCCGGCCCGGTCTCTTCGGCGCGGGATATTCCCGGGATGTGGTACTGCTCCGGGTCATTTTTAAAATCGCCGTAGCTACCGGAGAGGATCAGCGACACATCAGGGTTGGCGGATTGGGCGGCGCGCCCCTGTTGCGTGGCCTGCAGGACCCGCAACTGTTGCTTGATATTGGCGATGTCCTGTTGCATGGCCGCCTGCTCATCGGCCATCGTGGTAACACTGACGGCCCACAGGCCCGCCAGCAATAAACTTGCTCGTTTGAAAAACATGTTATTACTCCTGAATACATTCAAAAATACAAACCGGCCGAGATAAGCCCGTCTGATGAAATAATGAAAAGATCAGGAGTAATGAGGAGGGGCGCGCGCCTGCTGGCGAGGGTAGGTGTACTGACGAACAAACAGGCCAGATGCGATGGGCAGACTGGAAACGCAGCGCCAAGCCAGTTCAGCGGGAGCCGGATGGTTGACCGTCGCCACGGCCGAACCGGAGGAATGCAGACAGACCTGACACAGCTCACCCGAATCATGGGCCGCCAAATTGGCATGATGCCAGACCTGCGCCATTTGACCCAGGGCCACCAGTAACAGCGCTATCAGCAACCAGCGTTGTGGGATTTGTCTAAAAAGCTTCATCTGCATTGGGGGTTACATTCGACCACTTGCGGCAATTCTTGAAAGATACTCGACTTTTTACTCTGTTTAAATACCTGATTAATAATATAATGAATATTTAATACTGAATATTATATTGATCATTCAGCATTCAGACGTATACTTCGCCCTATGATTGCAAAAATACCTGAACAGGAATCTGCACAGATTCGCAGCCAGATTCTCGATGCCGCCGAGCAGCGACTGCGCACATATGGCTATGGCAAGACCACCATGGTCGAGATCGCCACCGATGTGGGCATGTCTGCCGCCAATCTCTATCGCTATTTTGAAAACAAGCTCGATATCGGCGCGGCCCTGGCACAGCGCTGTTTCAGTGTACGATTTGATGTCCTCCAAGAGGTGGTCGAACAACAAGATATCAGCGCCACGGCAAAGCTCGAGGCCTTTGTGATCACCACCCTGCGCTACACCCATACCCAGTTTGGTGAAGCGCCCAAAGTGAATGAACTGGTGGATATTATCGTCGCCGAGCGTTGTGAAGTCATTCAGGCCAAAATCGAAAATGACCTGAAACTGATAAACGTCATTCTGGAAAGTGGCGTACAAAGCGGCGAGTTTGTCATTGATAACATACAGACCACTGCCCAGGCCATCCAGCACGCCACGGTCAAATTCAGTGTGCCTTTGTTTATGAGCATGTACCCACTGGAAGAATTTGAACAACACGCCAGAAACCTGGTCAAGTTACTGGTGCAGGGTTTGAGTGCCAAATAATCTAGGAAGCCTTGTGACGGCAAAACTTAAAAGGATGATACAGCAGAGTTTATATGACAATAATGAAGATTATACAAAACACCTTCCGGGCCATGCGTCACACGCTGCAATTTGTTTCAAATAAATTGACCAGGGTCGGCGCCATCCTGTCAACATGGCGGCAAGGGCTTAAGCTGAGACTACCCAGATTCCCACGCTGGGGCGATGACAAGATGGCGCAAAATAAAAACAGGTACCGTCTAAAAGATCAGACGTGCGTTGAATTGCACCTGGTGGGACCGCAAGATCGAAAACGCTATTTGAAAGGTTTCAGCCGAATTTCCACCAGAACCAATATCAACCGGTTTCACACCTTTAAAACGGGCTTCACGGAAAACGAACTCAATTACCTGTTAAATGTCGACAACGTGCATCACCTGGCAATTGGCGCGATTGACTGCAAGAAAAATGATCTTGGCATTGGCCTGGCGCGATACATCAGCCAGCTTGATAAACCCAACCGGGCAGAAGTTGCTATTACTGTTATTGATGAATACCAGGGAAGGGGCCTAGGCCAACTGCTATATCGCAAACTAATGGACAAGGCACTCGAAAATGGAATTACAACATTGAGCAACATTGTATTGAAAGATAACCGGGCTATGCTGCACATACTGGAACAGATGGGCGCCCAACAAATTACCGAAAATGAACAGGTTTATGAACTGGAATTACACCTGGCCGAAGCCAGTGAATCTTCAGAGCTAATACCTGCACAAAAACCTTTAAACAAACATCATTTCCGACTGTTCCCAAGACTGCATTAAGGAACTTGATCATGGCAGATAATCCTTTTTATCTGACGAATAACATAGTAAGGGAAGGGCAAGACTATGCATGAATTTGAACGTAACTTTGGCCGTTGGGTACTCAAATACCGCTGGCTGGTCATCATACTCAGTATTGCCACTGTGCTGGCATTTGCCTCCGGTGGTCGCTTCCTGACCTTCTCCACCAACTATCGTATCTTTTTCAGTGACGATAACCCGCAACTACTGAACTTCGACAAACTGGAAAAGACCTACGCCAAAAATGACAATGTGGTGATTGTCATGACGCCCAAAGACGGCAAGGTTTTTACGCGAGAAACGCTGACTGCTGTGGAAGAATTCACCAAATTGGCCTGGCAAACCCCGTTTTCCAGCCGGGTAGATTCCATCAGTAACTATCAACATACAGAGGCGCAGGGTGATGACCTGATCGTGGCCGATCTGGTGAGTAATGCCGACAAACTATCTAATCGTGAATTAAAACGTCTGCACGACATCGCCGTGCATGAGCCCTTGTTGGTCAATCGCCTGATCTCACCTTCAGCCCATGTCACCGGTATTAATATCACTATCCAGTTACCAAACCTCGACCCGGTTAACGAAGTACCCTCCGTTATGGCCTATGCCCGCAAGCTGGCCGTGGATATGGAGCAAAAGTACCCCCATATCGATGCCCGCCTCTCCGGTATGGTGGTCATGAATAATGCCTTCGGCGAGGCCGCACAAGGTGATATGAAAAGCCTGGTACCCATCAGCTTTGGTTTGATGGCCGTGGCGCTGGCCTTTTTATTGCGTGGCGTGGTTGCCTCTGCCATTACTATGGTCGTCATCGCTCTTTCGATCATGTTTGCCATGGGCGCGGGGGGGTATGTTGGCCTGTCACTGTCCGGACCTTCGGTGACGGCACCGACCATCATCATGACGGTGGCCGTCGCCAATTCGGTACATATGCTGGTTACCATGTTGCAAAAGATGCGACAGGGGCTGGCACGCAATGATGCCATTATCGAAAGCATGCGCCTCAATCTGCAACCGGTGTTTATCACCAGTCTGACGACGGCACTGGGTTTTTTGACTATGAATTTTTCGGAAGTCCCTCCCTTCCAGCATCTCGGTAACCTGGTCGCCACCGGGGTAGGTGTTTCCTTCATCTTGGCCGTGGGCTTTCTTCCTGCCTTGATGAGCCTGTTACCGCTACGCATCCCCACCAACGAAAAAGGTAAACGCGATCAAATGATGGTGGCCTTTGGCGAGTTTGTCGTGCACCAGCGCAAAAAATTATTTATCGGCATGCTGATTTTCATTACAACACTAATTTCCTTTCTGCCGAAAAATGAACTCAATGATGTCTTCGTTAAATACTTCACCACCGATATCGAATTTCGACGTGACGCGGATTACTATGCCGAAAACCTGAGTGGTATTTATGTCATCGATTATTCACTGGAATCCGGTGAAACCGGTGGTATCAGTAATCCCGGGTTTCTGCACGATGTTGAAAAATTTGCCAACTGGTACCGTCAGCAACCTGAAGTGAAACACGTCAACACCATTACCGATATACTCAAGCGCCTGAATAAAAATATGCATGGGGATAATGCTGACTGGTACAGCTTACCGGGACAACGTGAACTGGCGGCACAATACCTGCTGCTGTATGAAATGTCCTTGCCCTATGGGTTGGACCTGAACAACCAGATCAACGTCGACAAATCATCAAGCCGCTTTACGGTGACCCTGGAAACCATGTCATCCAATGGCCTGATAGCCCTGGAAGAGCGTGCTGCTGACTGGCTCAAGGCCAACACCCGGCATATCAAGAAGGCAGACGGCAGTGGACCCAGCATCATGTTTGCCTATATCGGCAGCCGTAATATCCGGAGTATGCTGATGGGCACCACTGTCGCACTCATTCTGATCTCCATGGTGCTGATCATCGCCCTGCGCTCTTTCAAGATCGGGTTTATCAGTATGCTGCCCAACCTGGTTCCCGCGGCGATGGGCTTTGGTCTGTGGGGATTGTTGGTGGGTGAAGTGGGACTGGCCCTCTCGGTGGTGACCACCATGACCCTCGGTATCGTGGTCGATGATACCGTACACTTCCTGAGCAAGTATTTACGAGCTCGCCGGGAGGAGAATCTCGATAGCCATGACGCCGTACGTTATGCCTTTAGCACAGTCGGTCGTGCCCTGGTCATTACCTCAATTGTGCTGGTGGTTGGTTTCCTGGTACTGGCCACATCCAACTTCAAACTGAACTCCGGCATGGGCACACTCACCGCGATTGTGATCACCTTTGCCCTGGCGGCCGATTTCCTGTTCCTGCCGCCATTGCTAATGAAACTGGATAAGGGGAAAAATGCCATATCAACAACAACTTAACTGTCAACCTCTTGATAAATAAGCAATATAATCGAATGTTTGACAGACTACCTACTAGTAGGTATCTTTTGTGGTAATGAGTGAGAGAAAACAACAAATCCTTGAGCACACTGCCGAACTGGTCGCCACGGTCGGTTTTGACAGCTTTAGCTATCACGATCTGTCAGAACGCCTGGGCATAACCAAGGCAAGTTTGCATCATCATTACCCGAAGAAAGAGGATTTGGGGCTGAGCCTGCTCGACCAGATGATTGCCATGAAAGAACAGAAACGGGATGAATTGCTGCAAATGGCGGACACCCCGCTTAAGCGCCTTGAAGCCTATTTTGCTTTCTACCGGGAAATCTGCAGCAGCGGCCATTGTTCACAAATTTGTCCGATTAGTTCGCTGCAGGCAGAGATCAATGTGATCCCGCAAAGCATGCGCGACAAGCTCAAGGTGCTGGATGAAATTGAAACCCGTCTGGTCACCGAGTTGCTGACTCAGGGTAGAGCCTCGGGTGAAATGACATTTGCCGGTGAGCCATCGCATCATGCCCTGATGCTGATTTCGGCAATCAAGGGCGTATTACAGTTTTCTCGTTCTCATGGAATTGAAGTCGTTGATAACACGATCAAACAACTGAAATTTACGTTGGGATTAAATTCTGATTAACGCCACAAATAACGCTGACCTGAATCAGCGAGACAAGGAGATAAAAAAATGCAGAACGGAAACAGCTTTGCCAACAAATTCGCCCACCTCGTCCTTCGCTACCGCTGGTGGATCATCGTTACAAGTATTATTGCCGTGCTCGCCGCTGCCAGTGGCGGGCGCTTGCTGGCATTTTCCAACGACTATCGTGTCTTTTTTGCAGAAGATAACCCTGAACTCCTTGCCTTCCAGAATATGGAGAATAATTACAGTAAGGATGACAATGTACTGATCGTCATTGCGCCAAAGGACAAAAACGTCTTTAGCCGCAATACCCTCGACATCGTCGAAAAATACACAAAGGCCGCCTGGCAAATCCCCTATTCCATCCGTGTTGATTCGTTAAGCAATTTTCAACACACCTACGCCAAAGGCGATGATATGGTCGTGGCCGATCTGGTGCGCCACGCCAAACAACTGAGCAACGACGAGCTGGACAAAATTCGTGATATAGCATTGCATGAACCACAACTCGTTAAACGTAATGTGTCCGAGCAGGGCCACGTAACGGGTATTAATGTCACCGTTCAGTTACCCGGCAAGGATCCGGTAAGTGAAGGGCCGGAAGTCACCCAACACGCCCGACAACTTGCCGATAAGATTCGTGCTGAACACCCGGAGGTGGATGTCTATCTGACCGGCATGGTTATGCTGAATACGGCGTTTGGTGAAGTTTCGCAGCAGGACATGCAGACGCTGATGCCCATGACCTTCCTGGTGGTCCTGGTGAGTATCGGTTTGCTATTGCGCGGCTGGACCGGCACCTTTGCCTCGCTGTGGGTGATATTGTTTTCGATCATGACCGCAATGGGTCTGGCAGGCTGGATGGGGATCACACTATCGCCACCGGTTGCCTCGGCCCCGACGATAATCCTGACGCTGGCCGTCGCCAACGCCGTGCATGTGCTGGTAACGTTTTTCCATAACATGCGTCTCAAGCTGAGCAAGCATAACGCCATGACTGAAAGCCTGCGCATCAACCTGCAGCCGGTTTCCCTGACCAGCATGACAACAGCACTGGGCTTTCTAACCATGAACTTCAGCGACTCCCCACCCTTTCATGACCTCGGCAATATCGTCGCGATTGGAGTCCTGACCTCGTTCATCCTGTCTGTCACATTTTTACCGGCCCTGATGATGGTATTACCGGTCAAACATCCCCGGCCGCTTGGTGAAGACAGTACTCTAATGGAGAAACTGGCCGAATTTACTATTCGTTTTCAGAACAAACTTCTGCTCGGCATGACGGCGATTTTCATCATGCTGGTCGCCAGCATTCCCCAAAATGAACTAAATGATGAATGGGTTGATTACTTTGACAAAAGTTTCCAGTTTCGTGTTGATACCGACTATACAACCAACAACCTGACCGGCCTGTACCGTATCGATTATTCCCTGAATGCCGCTGACCAGGGCGGCATCAGTGAACCGGACTATCTGGCAAAGCTGGACAAGTTTACCGATTGGTATGAAAAACAACCTGAAGTCGTGCACGTTAATACCCTGAGCGATACCATCAGGCGCCTGAATAAAAATATGCATGGCGACGATCCGGCGTATTATCGATTACCGGAAAACCGCAATCTGTCTGCACAGTATCTGTTGCTGTATGAAATGTCTCTGCCCTATGGTCTGGATCTGAATAACCAGATCAACGTAGACAAATCGGCCACCCGCCTGACTGTGACAACAGAAACCATCTCGGTAACACAAATACTCGATCTGGAACAGCGCGCCCAAAGTTGGTTGACCACTAATGCACCTGACATTCAGTCAGATGGTACTGGCACCTCGATCATGTTTGCCCATATCGGTCAACGTAATATCAAGAGCATGCTATTAGGCACCAGTATTGCCTTGATCATTATTTCATTTATTCTGGTGTTCGCCTTCAAATCTTTCAAAATCGGCGCCATCAGCCTGATACCCAACCTGATACCCGGTGCCATGGGGTTTGGCTTATGGGGCATCCTGGTGGGTCAGGTCGGCATGGGTCTGGCCGTGGTGGCCGGCCTGACATTGGGCATCGTGGTCGATGATACCGTGCATTTTTTAAGCAAATACCTGCGTGGTCGACGAGAAAAAGGCTTGAACAGTGAAGATGCTGTTCGCTATGCCTTCTCGACAGTCGGTACGGCGCTGGTCTTCACCTCCATCACCCTGGTGGCCGGCTTCATGGTACTGGCCATGTCAACATTCAAAATGAATGCCCACATGGGAATGTTAACCTCGATTACTATTATATTTGCTCTGGTAGCCGACTTCCTGCTCCTGCCACCGTTGTTAATGAAACTGGATCGGGAAACAGAGGGTGAAAGTGATTCTGATGAGGATGGTGCAGTAATTGAACCGGCATCAGCATAATTAACGTTTTTGATTTTGATAAAAAGGATAATGATAATGAAAAAAATACTTACTGCCATATCAATAGGATTGCTGGCCAGTAGCATCAGCTTCGCCCAGACAGCAGAAGAAAAAGGTCTGGCCATCGCCATCGAGGCGGACAAGCGTGATACCGGTTGGAAAGACAGCACTACCGAGATGTTCATGACCTTGCGCAATGCACAGGGCCAGGAAAGCAAACGCCAGATGCGCACCAAAACCTTTGAGGTCAAGGCTGATGGTGACAAATCACTGACCATTTTTGATCAACCACGTGATGTCAAGGGCACGGCATTTTTGAGTTTTACCCATTCCAAACGGCCTGATGATCAATGGCTTTACCTGCCAGCCCTGAAACGAGTCAAACGCATATCATCGGCCAACAAGTCCGGACCTTTCATGGGCAGTGAATTTGCCTATGAAGATATCTCATCGCAGGAGGTGGATAAGTACACCTATAAATACCTGCGAGATGAAAAGGTTGATGGCAAGGATAGTTTTGTTATTGAACGCAAGCCGACCTATGAACACTCCGGTTATACTAAATTAATCTCCTGGGTCGATAAAAACATGTATCAGGCGGTCAAGGTGGAGTTCTATGATCGCAAGAATACGCTGATAAAAACATTAACCGTCAGCGGACACAGGCAATACCTCGGCAAATTCTGGCGTGCACACCAAATGGACATGACCAATCACCAGACCAAAAAAAGCACAACGCTAGAGTGGAAGAATTACAAATTCAAAACCGGTTTAAGAAGTCGTGATTTTGACAAGAATGCCCTGAAACGCCTGCGTTAAATATGAAACTTAAACATTATTTATTATTTCTGTTAATGGCAATATCGGCCCAACCCGTTTGGGCCGAATGGTCAGGTTCCGTGACGTACGAGTATCGACACTTTCCCAACGAGCCACTCAACCCCGTTCAACACAATGACAACAGCAGTATCGCCTTGCAACCCGAATATCATCATCAATGGGACAATGGTCGCCAGCTATTCAGCTTTATCCCCTATATCCGTGAAGATGAACATGATGATGCACGTAGTCAAACAGACATACGTGAACTGAGCTGGCTCAAGGCCGGTGATATCTGGGAGTTGCGCCTGGGGATACGCAAGGTCTTCTGGGGTGTCACTGAATCACAGCATCTGGTGGATGTCATTAACCAGAGTGATCTTGCCGCCAACACCGATGGGGAAGACAAGCTGGGTCAGCCGATGCTCAACCTGGCCCTGATCGGTGATTATGGGACGCTGGATCTGTTTGTGTTGCCCTATTTTCGTGAGCGCACCTTTCCCGGTGAAAAGGGCCGGTTGCGTGGCGAGTATTATGTCGATACGGAGCAGGATGCCATCTATCAATCAGAAGATAAGGAAAAACACATCGATTATGCGGCCCGCTGGGCGAAAAGTGTCGGTGTGTGGGACATCGGCCTGAGCCATTTTTACGGCACCAGTCGGGCTCCTCGTTTTGACATTGGCTTTAACAACAAGGGCCAACCGGTTCTGGTTCCGGTTTATGATCTGATTCATCAAACCGGGCTGGATGTGCAGGCCACCATCGACAGTTGGTTATTGAAACTGGAATACATTCATCGCAGCAGCGACCTCGAATCCTATAATGCATCCACTACCGGACTGGAATACACCTGGTACGGGATTTTCACCAGCCCGACTGATCTCGGACTGGTGCTGGAATACCTGCATGATGATCGCGATGATAAGGCCACTACACCGTTTGAAAATGATGTCTTGCTGGGCCTGCGTTTTGCCTTTAATGATACCCAGAGCACTGATGCCTTGCTCGGTATTATCACAGATGCGGATAAGGACACCACGATTTACAGTATTGAAGCCAGCCGCCGCCTGGGCGATGCCTGGAAACTCAGTCTGGAGGCGCGCTACTACGAAAAGGTCGATGCCACTGACCAGTTGATCTATAGTATTCGTGATGATGATTATATCCAGATGGAACTGGCTTATTATTTCTAGACACGATGATTGATACTCGACAACTACAAGCGACTGACTTTGAGGCCATCGGCAGCTTTGCCCAGTCGGCCGAAGAGTTGTTTTATATCGCCCCCTCTGCCAGCTATCCCTGGCGTGCTGACAAGTTTGCCGAGGCCATTGCCGAACGTTTATCCAATACGGTATTTACCGACTTTGGCGCAATTGTTGGTTTCGCTAATTTTTACGACTTAGAACCGGGTGAGAAGGCCTTCATTGGTAATGTCATCGTCAACCCAAGCTTTCGTCGCCAGGGTCTAGGCAGGCACATTCTGCAACATATGATGGAGCTTGCCTTCACTGAGCATCACTTCAGGGAAGTACATCTTTCCTGTTTCAGTAGCAATACGCCGGCCCTGTTGCTATATCGCAAGCTAGGCTTCAAATCCTATGGCATTGAACAACGAACAGATTATAAAAATGAATCTGTCGCACTGGTGAACTTTAAACTTAGTGCTGACCAGTATAGGGAGACGGAATCAGGCCTCGATCTCGACCAGGTATCCGCCAAACTTGCGGATATTTAGCACCCCCGTATCCAGGATCAGGTACTGACCTTTAATACCGTTTAGCACTCCCTTCACTTCTTCCGTTTTATCAAAGTTATGCGCCTTGACCTTGTCCGGGTAGTGCTGCACTGGAAACTCGATCCCTACCTGGGCCTCCCTGTTTAAAAAGGTAAAGGCATCACTGCCCAACTCTTTTTCCAAGGTGTTTAATTCGGCTTTGCTGGCATCCACCAGTTCATCGCGCCGCTTGGCCAAATCAATCTCATCAGGTATACCCTTCAACATCCGACGCCAATCGGTCTTGTCGGCCACATGTTGCTTGAGGATCATTTCCAGCTGGCCCGAGATCAGTCGTTCCTTTGCCCTGAAAATCGGTATGGCGCTACTCGCCCCCTGATCGATCCAGCGAGTCGGGATCTGTGTGCCTCTTGTAATGCCGACCTTGATGCCCGACGAATTGGCGAGATAAACGAAGTGGTCCTGCATACAATGTTGCTCGGCCCAATCCGGTTCACGGCAGGTGCCTTCATGAAAGTGACAGGTTTCCGGTTTCATGATGCACATATCACACTGGGCGAGTGACTTGAAGCAGGGATAGCAGTAGCCCTGGCTGAAACTCTTGTTGGTCTTGCGGCCACAGTGAATACAGTTGATCTGTTTGACGAAGCGTAGCGTGATCGGACTGCCGATGACATCATTCAATGTCACCAGTTCATCCCCGACAGGTAGTTGATACACCACCGGCGAGGCCAGTGTGGTTTTCATCTTTTGCAGATTACCGCGAACGAACATAGTGAATCTTGATATTTAGTATGGTGTAACGAAGATTTTTTTGACTAATGCGACTTGCGATGATGCGGCCGACCGGAATGCTGGCGCCCGCCACCGGGCTGGCCCCGTTTACCGTGATGTGGCTTGCGTTCGATCTTCACCGGCGCCAGGGGCTTAACCAACAAATCGGCCGTAATACTCTGCATCGGGATCTTGTGGCCGATGTATTCCTCTATCTCGGGAACCGTAAACACATATTCATCACAGGCAAAACTGATCGCCTCGCCCTTGGCGCCGGCCCGCGCAGTCCGGCCGATACGGTGGACATAATCCTCGGCCTGTTGCGGGATATCGAAATTGATGACATGCGATACCGCCGGAATATGCAGGCCGCGCGCCGCCACATCGGTGGCGACCATGAGAGACAATTCGCCTTCGCTAAATTCTTTCAGCAAGCGGGTACGTTTGGTCTGTGGCACGTCACCCGATAACAAGGCAACCTTATAACCGTTACCCTGCAGGTAGGCATCGACCCTTTCCCCGACCCGTTTGGTATTCACAAAAATCACCGCCCGGTGATCGGGAAAGGTTTTCAGGATGCCCAGCAACAAGGGAATC